>ENA-UEPL01002095-UEPL01002095.1-human-gut-metagenome-genome-assembly--contig:-NODE-2095-length-13831-cov-6.770321_pt1 | contig 13831 bp, 7 predicted proteins | sample MGYA00242896_ERZ507908 | MGnify/ENA primary metagenome ERZ507908 (study PRJEB26167, sample SAMN06115518) | human gut metagenome | host: Homo sapiens | place: China:Chongqing | collected 2015-08-20...
CGGTCTGTTCGACACCCCCGATCTCCTGCACGTTCCTGCATGACGTGTAGATCTCGGTGGTCGCCGTGTGATAAAAATTATAGAGATACTTATTGATTCATGAAAAAACATTAAAGAATCCATGAAAAAGTACATACCTGTTTTTTGGGATAGTTTGAAGTATCATTTACGAATGGTGAGTCATGTCGTTTTATCAGAATCCCGGCTGCATCGTAGTGTATAGAAAGCATTATTGAAGTTTATCCATTTTTTAATATAAATAAACATTAGCCTATGGAAATAAGAGAGACTATTTTTTAGAATTAAAATGAGAGAGGAGAATTATTTTTTTAGTATTCGAATACCTATAATACACGTATGTATAGAAGAAATCTAAAAGCAATTATTGTAGCTTTCGTACTGGTTTCTGGTTTTGGAATCGGTACTACTGCGCATGTCAGCGCAGCTGATACGATGTCGCCACAAGGAGCGGCACAATCAAAGAGTGTAAATCAAAATGTTGCCACGGGGACAAAAGTGGTAACGGGTACAGTTACCGATCCGTCGGGAGAGACTCTCATCGGCCTCACGGTAAAAGTTTCCGGTACAAATGTGGCCGTAGCGACAGATCTCGATGGTAACTACTCGATCAAGGTTCCTGCGGGGAGTAACGAATTGGAGTTTTCCTACATCGGTTATCAAACCATCAAGCGCGCTATCAACGGGCAGAGCAAGATAGATGTAGTTATGCAGGACAATTCCGAGGTGCTCGACGAAGTCGTTGTAACCGCTATGGGTATCACCCGTAAAGAATCGTCTTTGACCTATGCGACCCAAGAAATTAAGGGAGATGATTTAATGAAGGTGCAAGATGCCAACTTCGTGAACTCGCTTCAAGGGAAGGCAGCCGGTGTAACTATCACTCAAAGTGCCGGTGGAGCCGGTGGTACTTCAAAAATCCTTTTGCGTGGTAATAAGTCGGTTATGGGTAACAACAGCCCGTTGATCGTTATCGACGGTATCCCTATGACTAACCAAGTCGGTGGAGCGGCTTCTTCTTGGTCGGGGGGGGAAGGGCTCACCTATTCAAGTTCTGCCGAAGGGGGGGATGCTCTTTCTTTGATTAATCCCGACGATATCGAGAGCATCAACATATTGAAGGGCGCTAATGCTGCCGCTCTGTATGGTAGTGCCGCAGCCAACGGTGTGCTCATGATTACCACGAAAAGGGGGAAAGAAGGAAGCATATCGGTAAGTGTCAATTCGAATGTGACTTTTGAAAATCCGTTGGTGCTTCCTCAGATACAGAATATATATGGAGCTGATGTAAATTTGGCCGCCAATACCCATTCTTCTACCAGTTGGGGGAAAAAGGTCTCTGAAATGACTCCCGAAGAACTTAATTATAGCGGAGCCAAGTTACGTAATTATACAAAAGACGATATTTCCGACTTTTTCGAGACCGGTGCGACTTACAACAACTCGGTATCGGTAAGTGGCGGTACAGAGAAAGTACGTTCCTATTTCTCGTATGCCAACTCTTATTCCGATGGTATGGTTCCTAATAATTCCTACCAGCGGAACACATTCTCATTCCGTCAGAATTATTCTTTGTTCAACAAAAAGTTGAATGTCGACTTGTCGTTGAACTATGTGCATGCCACAACTAAAAATCGTCCCGGTGGAGGTACAGTCATGAATCCGCTATATGATTTGTATCGCATGCCGCGTAACATCGATATGGATTATTATCGGAAAAATTATCGGGGGGAAGGCACTTGGACTTCAAATATCTACGGTTATTACAACGATCAAAAACAATGGGTCGCCAACGGAACAACCGAATTGTCCGGGCCAAAACAACAATGGGCCTATTTCATGGCTGGTAACAATAACCCCTATTGGCTTACCAATGTCAATCGAGGCGAACATACAGAAGAGAGAGCCTATGGTTCTATCACGGCAAGCTATGAAATCATTCCCGGCTTGAAAGTACAAGGCCGTTTGAATATGGACCGTGCCAAGTATAAAGGTTTTACAAATCGTTACGCAACCACTTGGAATGTTGCTACGATGGAAGATTACGGTATGTATGGTCAAGACCTCATTTGGAGCAACGATGTCTACGTCGATGCCATGCTGAGTTACAACAAAGAAATCAAAGATTTTTCGGTGTCGGCATCGGCCGGTTGGGTGGGGCATACGTTAAAAGGCGAAACTCAAAAACTGTGGACGAGAGCCACCTATTTCTCTTATACCGACATGAATCAGCTACCGACCCGTATTAACTTCTTTGAGCCACAGGCTTCGTGGGGCGGAAGCAGTATGAATGAATATTCGCTGTCTTCCAATTGGGACAAAGCTCTTTTCTTTACGGGACAAGTAGGATACAAAGATTATGTCTATTTGGAAGGTAGCTATCGCCAAGACTGGTATCGGGCTTTCAAACAATTCGAATATCGCGGTACTCCCGATAATTATGGCTATTTCTCGGTTGGAGCCAATACGTTGATGCATCGCTACATTTCTTTGCCCGAGTTCATGACACACTTGAAACTCCGTGCTTCGTATAGTGAGGTGGGTAACTCTATTCCCAACGAAGTGTTCAGCATGGGTTCTCAAAACTTGGCGACCGGAGCAATCGCTTCATCTACCTATGGTTATTTCGATAACCCACTTCCCGAGAAGTCGAAATCGTTCGAGGCCGGATTCGACGTATCGTTCTTCGAAAGTGCTTTGAACTGGGATTTGACGTATTATCACACCGAGTTGTGTAATAGTTATTTCTTGCAGGCGACTACGGGCGGTAAGACCAAACCTGTAAATACCGGTTTAATTCGTAATCAAGGTATCGAAACCACCGTTTCCTATTCGTTGGGCTTTGCCAAAGATTGGATGTGGCGTACTTCGGTGAATTTCTCGTACAACGACAACAAGATTGTAAAGACATTCAAAGATGAGCAGGGAAATCCTGCTAAACTCGAACAGAAAATTGCGGGCGGTAATATTGTGGTAAGGTATGACGAAGGTGGTTCTTACGGCGATATGTATGCACTCGATTTTCGTCGTAATGACGATGGTAGCATTTGGCTTAGTTCCGAAGGAAAGCCACAAGTGAGCACTACCGATTTCGTTTATTTGGGTAATATGAACTCTAAGTTCCAGTTAGGCTGGGGTAACACTTTTTCTTGGAAAGACTTTTCGCTCTATTTCTTGATTAATGGCCGAATAGGTGGTAAAGTGGTTTCTTTGACCGAGGCATATCTCGATTATCAAGGTGTGTCCAAGCGTGTTGGCGATGCCCGTGACTATGCAGCAGCCCATAATCTCATGTGGACTTCGCCCGATGGGTCGATTACTAAGCCTGCTATGGTAATGCCAGATGGTAATTTGGCTCCGATTCAGGATTATTATCAAACCGTGGGAGGTAACTTTTTAGGCTCTCAATATGTGTACGAGGCCACCAATTTCCGTTTGGCCGAGGTTTCATTGGGATATACTTTCCGCAATCTTTTCGGCGGTGTTATCCGCAACCTTTCCCTCTCGGTTATTGGACGTAACCTCTTCTTCATTTACAAAGATGCTCCGGTCGATCCCGATATCGCTCTTTCTACCAAAAACGGTTTGGGTGCGTTCGATATCTTCAATATGCCGGCAACCCGTTCGGTCGGTGTGAATTTGAAAATTGATTTTTAGTAGTAAATAAAGATTAGATATATGAAAAAGACTGTTTTAACAGCATTTTGTGCATTGTTTGCGATGGCAGGCTTGCACTCATGTTTGGATTTCGATATGCCCACCGATTCGTTTACAGGGGGCGATGTCGATTTGGATCCGATAGTTTATAGAGGCAAAGCCGATAGCATAGATTACCGGAGGGAGATTACCGCGGAAGGATTTGCCGAGGCACAATCGCAGTTGAGCCAGTATTTCGGGCAAATGCAGACTGTTCAATATTGTTTGCGAGGTGGTAAAGAAGGCCAAATGCCGGGAGCACACCAATATCAATATGTATATAATATAATTGTCGACAACTATGCCGGCTATTTGGTGGTTCCTCACAATTTTTCTCATGGAGGTGACGGCCTACTCACTTCTACCTATGCTTACAACCAAGGATATTGCGATGGTCCTTATGGAGCTTTCTTAATGGTAAAAAATAACATCGCTAATATGATTAACCACCCTATGATCGATTCCATTCCCGAGATGAAAGCGATAGGTCTATTGCTTTTCGATTATTCGGCACAGGAGATGGTCGATCTGTATGGTTCTATTCCTTATGTCGATCATAAAGCCAATAAAGAGGCAAATCCGTTTACCTTCAATAAGATGGTCGATATTTATGCTTCGATCGTGGATAATCTCGATACCATCAACGCTTGCTTGAAGCATTTCGACCAACGTCCCGATTGGTATAAGTCGGGTGTACAAGGCATATTGATGCAATACGATAAAGTATCGCAAGATAAAAGTATCGCTTCGTGGCGGCGTTTGGCCAATTCGCTTAAATTACGCATGGCTATGCACACCGTTAAAGTACAACCCAATAAGGCCAAACAATGGGCTGAGGAGGCTATTCAAGAAGGTGTTATCGAAACTACGGATCAAGAATTTTTATTAGATCCTATGATGGAAGGTTTTACTAATCCGCTGTTTGAGATTGCCAATAGTTGGAACGATACCCGATTAAATGCCTCGTTCGAGAGCTTATTGGCAAGTCTGCAACACCCCTATTGGGAATATCTGTTCGAAAAGAATTCATCTCAAATTGTCAATTCGGCAGATGGCTCGGATATATTGCCGGCGAATAGTCGGGTTATCGGGTTGAGAGCAGGTGTTCGCATGGATCCCGGTCAAAGCGTTGATGTAAATCCACGTGTAGCCTATTCCTCGATTAAGAATTCGGGTGAGATTCCTATGGCTCCGTTGTATTTGATGAAACTCTCCGAAGTGCAATTCCTCCGCGCCGAAGGTTGTCTTCACGGTTGGGCAATGAATGGTTCCGCTCAACAATTTTATGAAGATGGCATTCGTAATGCACAGGTAGAAAATCGTAAGATGGGATCTACTTATCAAAATTATCTTGATGCATATATGGCGGTAGAAACTCCGGTTGCATATAAATATGAGGATCAGATGGATCATAGAAATGATATCGAGAGTGTGACCAAAATCGGGGTGAAATGGAACGAAGGCGATCCCTTAGAGGTGAAATTGGAAAAGATTATCACCCAAAAGTATATCGCTGGCTTCCCCTATTCCTATGAAGCATGGAACGATTTGCGTCGTACGGGTTATCCCAAACTTTTCCCGGTATTGAACGTCGAAGATGGTGACGGCTCTTTGGCAGAGGGAGATCTTGTTCGCAGAATCCTTCTTCCGGGACGCGATACCTCGGTGGGTATGTCTGATATCACGACTTCGGGTATCGAGGCTTTGGGCGGAAGTGATACACAAAACACCCGGGTTTGGTGGGACGTAGAAGGTTCCAATTTCTAATCGAATAGTCGAAGGGGGTGGGAGAATTCGGTTTTCTCCCCTCTCTTCTCTATATAAATTATAAACCTTATTAATTAAATTCATTATTATGAAGAAGTTTACAGTATTTGCAGCGGCCGTGGCTCTATGTTGTCTGGCCGGCAACGTGCAGGCGCAAGAACCGGAATATCCGGCATCTGCATCGACCGATGTATTTGATTTTACGCCGTGGAACGACGACAAGTTATTGGAGTTGTTCGCCAACGCGGCCGATGAAGGACGTAAGTACCCGACCAAAGAAGAGTTCGAAGCTGCCGGTTTCAATCTCGACTTGGAGTTCTCCCGTTCGCATGTGCGTCCGGCTGCCATTATGGAAGATGCAGCCAAAAACATTGTCGACGATGTGTATCCTACACGTCGGTTATGGATGAATATCCCTACGGGACAAGGCGATCTTATTGGTGGTTATCCCAGTGCCGAGTTCAACAACGATGTGTACTCCATGTGGAATTATACCAATTTGTTCGGCGCATGGAATCACAGCATTTTGCAGGCTCCCGGTTCTTGGGCGGATGCTGCACACAAAAATGGAACGCACATGTTCTCGGGTATTAAGTTCTTCGAAAGTTGGGGTACTGATTCGGGTGAGTACATTAGATTCATTACTACCAAAAACGAAGATGGTTCCTACCGTTATGTAGATGCTTTGCTGAATGCTCTACTTTTCTTGGGCTTGGACGGTATCAACTACAACTTCGAGGATACCGGTTATTCTCAGCCCGATGTAGTTGGTTTCCATCAAGCGCTTTACAAAAGGGCTAAGGAAATCGGTTTTGACAATTTTCACATTGGGTTATATACATCTAATTCTACTCTGACAGATTACTATGCAAATTCGCTTTATGGAACGACTGCGAATGGAAAAACAGCCGATTTGATGCTGAATTATGCAGCTAACGATTTCTCATGGGGGATTGGTTCTTCTGTTACGGCTGCCGAGAAAGCGCTTGGAACGGCCGACGGGTTGTATGCCGGTGTATGGATGGTAACTTTGAATCGTCGTTGGACAGCCTTGAATCAAGATGACCAAGCTAAGAAATGCGGTGTTTGCCTTTGGGGAGAACATAAAGTGAGCCGTATTTTCCAATATACGGTGGGTAACTCGTTGATGGATATCCAGACCAACTACCAAACTTTGTTGGAAAAAGTATTCTCCGGTGCAAATCGTACACCGTTGAACCGTCCGGCCATATCGAATACGGCCGGTGATTTCCAAGTTTCCACAGCAGTAGGTATAGACGGTCAGTTGAACACTTTCTGCGGTTTGGCTTCGTTCATTCCCGAGCGTACGGCTATTCAAGGCGATCTGCCGTTCAGCACCCACTTTACGTTGGGTAACGGCGACTTCTATGCCTACAAAGGTAAAAAAACACTGGGGAACTGGTACAACATGGGGCAGCAAGACTATGTACCCACTTATCGTTGGGTCATCTACCAAACCGGAACGGAAAATCTTTCCAACGATATCAAGGCTGAGTTTACACACGAAGATGCTTATATCGGAGGTTCTGCCTTGCGCTTGAAAGGTACACCCTCTTCTACGGGAGCCGATGTAATGTTGTATCGTACGAAATTGAATGTGACCGCAGCAAATGCCAAAGCTAAGATTGCCGTTAAAACAGGCGTAGAAGGTCAAAATGCTTCGAATTTGTATCTCATCTTGAAGAAATTTGACGACAATACATGGTTGGAATTCCCCGTAGGTGATTTGGCCGGAGCTGCTTGGGAAGAAAAAGAAATAGCTCTCAGCGGTATCAGCCAAAATGATGTAATCGAATATATCGGGTTCCGTGTGAAAGGGTCTTCGGTAACGGAAGATTATAAAATTATGGTGGGTAAATTGGAATTGAGCGATGACCGTGTGGCTTCGGCCCCTGCTCAAATCGATGCAGAAAGCGTTATCGCCGAGGTAAAAGAAGAGACGACGTCTTCTTTGTCTGTAAAATTGGCTTGGAACGTAGATGATACGGGCTTTACTCCTGCTCGTAAAGACTGTGGTATGATTTACAACGACGAGGTAAATATCGATCACTTCGAAATTTTGTATAAGAATGGAGAAGACGGACGAGTATCGGAAGTAGGACGTACTTCCACTTGGTCGGCTTATGTAGGTGATATTCAATTTGAAAATGAAAACGACGATCCCTATATCGGTGTTCGTTCGGTTTCAAAAGACTTGAAATCCTATTCTCCGGTGGTGTGGACGCATATCGAGCGTGCCGGTGGTAATCTGCCCGAAGCAAGTACCTCGCAATATCCTCCTACGTATATCAATACGGCCTCCGATGGTTATCAAACCGCTTTGAAAATCCGTTTTGTTGAAAAATTGACGACACAGGGCGCTACTCAGAATATCGACTATTCCAGAACAGATTCTGTGGGTGGCGATAATTACCTGTTTGCCGAAGACAATGTATTGAAAGTGGAACAAGGACAAGAAATAAGCGTATATCTTGATGCTTATGGTACTGGAAAGGAAGGAACCGGCGATCCGACTTATGATAATCTGCAATTCTGCTTCGGTACGGGTTATATAGACTGGGATCTCAACTATCAATTCGATGCTTCGGAGGGTAGTGACGAAGTTGTGTTCTCGATTGGAACGGTAAATAAAGGTACACCTGCGATAGCATCTGGAACTACATTTACATTCACAGTTCCCAAAGATGCTGCAATAGGAATGTCACGTCTCCGTATTGTTTTCTCCGATGCATGGTTCCCGCACCCCGGTCCTACGGGCGCTACGAACAAAGGTTTCTCTATTGACTTCCCGGTTGAAATCAGCGGTACGAATACTCCTCGTGTGCCGGCTGTCAGCTATACGGCATACCGTGATGCCGGCATCGCCGATGAACCCGAAGGCTTGTATGTATCTGGAATCGAAGATGTCGTAAATGGCAACGGCAACGGTGTATCGTCTGTTTCTTCGCTGTATCCTACGGTAGCTACCGATGTAATCTATTTCAACAATGTAGATAAGGCTTGGATATATACGGTCGATGGACAGTTGGTTAAATATGTAAACAACAATCCCGAATCTGTGAATGTCTCCGATCTGTCTTCTGCTATGTATGTAGTGAAGATGCAGAAAGGCAATGTGGTACGTAGCCAAAAGATGTTCAAGAAATAAAGAAGATTGTTTCAGGTTAATAACAGTCTGAAAAGACTGCCTCTCTCGAAAGGTTATCCGATGTGATATCGGGTAACCTTTCTTTTTTATGTTTTTCGGAAGCAATTTATTCCCCTTGTCGATTCATGCATCATGACGGTCGATAATACGACAGTAGAAGAAACGGAATGTACGATTTCGTTTTTATTTTCTGGGTCGCAAATCGATAAGAAAAGGCTTTAATACGCTTTTTATGAACTTGATAAGAAAAAAATAGGACAGATTTATTTTAATTCGTAACTTTACTCTGTTTTTGGAAATTTCTTTTTTTAATTCGTTTCGGAATACATAGATTCTTTCGGACACAAATGCTTTGGAATATTCGAATTCATCAGCAATAGATTTTATAGAATATCCTTGTATATATTTTTCAATGATTGACCGGTCAACGTGGTTGAGCAATCGGAATATTTGTAAACGTTTCTATATCAATCATGTCTATTGAACAAATTTGATGACGAATTGTTCTAAATAATCTAAGTTGAAACCATTTAATTTTAGTCATAACTTTTTTATATAAAAGCCTCCGACCATAATACACGATACTAAAAAGAACAGTGAATAAATTCGTGAAATGCAAAACTCTATTTGCATTTTATTATGGATCGGAGGCCTATGTCAAACCAACCGAGATGGTAATCGCCACCACGAATTTATTCACTATATGATACAAATATGGCGATTTGTTTTTGATTATTTTATAAGAGATTGTAAACGTGGGCTTTGTATATTTTATAAAATGGAAGAAAATAGCGGGCAGGAGTTTTGAATTACATGTTTATTCCGATGGTTGAGTCTCTATTTGAGTGGTGATATTCAATCTTTCTTTTTTGATGTGTGTCTAAGTACGATTTGTAGAAGCCATATTTGCCAAGTTTTTTTGCACGGAGTTTGCACGGTTTTGAAACAAAACACACCTAAGCACAACAAAAATATACGAAACGTCGATAATTTATGTATCAATTGAAAGTATATTTTTTGATGGAATATATAAAGAAAAAACACTGAAAATCATTTGATAATCAGTGTTTATATTTTGTCGGGGTAGCGGGATTCGAACCCACGACCCCCTGCTCCCAAAGCAGGTGCGCTAACCGGACTGCGCTACACCCCGAATCTCATTAATCGTTTCTCGATTTTGGTGCTGCAAATTTACAGCTTTTTTTTATATCCACAACTATGCTCCCATATTTTTATCAAATTCTTTAAGGAATCATATTTGTTTACCGATGTTTTATTTTAATTTTGCAAAGACAATTTTTCATAAGAATGTCGGAGTATAATCAACGAAAATAAATCATATAATAATGTATAGAACGAATACGTGCGGAGAATTGCGGTTGAACCATGTCGGCCAAAAGGTGACGTTGGCGGGGTGGGTACAACGCAGTCGCAAAATGGGCGGAATGACATTTGTCGATCTGCGAGATAGATATGGTATCACACAGTTGGTCTTTAATCAAGAAACAGATGCCGATTTATGCGATAAAGCGAATAAATTGGGGCGTGAGTATGTCATACAGGTGACCGGTACAGTAACGGAACGGTCGAGCAAAAATGCCAATCTGCCGACCGGTGAAATAGAAATCATAGCCGAAAATTTGGTCGTGTTGCATACCGCAGAGACCCCGCCTTTTACCATCGAAGACGAATCGGACGGAGGAGACGATATTCGCATGCAGTATCGTTATCTCGATTTGAGACGATCGGTAGTACGCCGTAATCTCGAATTACGTCACAAGATGGCATTCGAAGTCCGCCGTTATCTCGACGAATTGAATTTCTTGGAGGTGGAGACTCCGGTGTTGATCAAGTCTACTCCCGAAGGGGCTCGTGATTTTGTAGTGCCTTCAAGAATGAATCCGGGAGAGTTTTACGCACTCCCTCAATCGCCCCAAACATTGAAACAGTTATTGATGGTATCGGGATTCGACCGTTATTTCCAAATCGTGAAATGTTTTCGTGACGAGGATTTACGGGCAGACCGTCAGCCCGAGTTTACTCAGATAGACTGTGAAATGTCTTTTGTCGAGCAAGAAGATGTTTTGAATATTTTTGAAGGTATGATTAAACACCTGTTCAAAAAGATTCGTGGCATTGAGTTCAACGAACCGTTTTTGCGTATGACATGGGCCGATGCCATGAAATACTATGGCAGCGATAAACCCGATATGCGCTTCGGTATGAAATTCGTTGAAATGAAAGATTTAACCGAAGGACATAATTTTGTGGTGTTCGATAGTGCCGAGTATGTGGGCGGTATCTGTGCCGAAGGGTGTGCGACATATACCCGTAAGCAACTCGATGAATTGACCGAGTTCGTCAAACGTCCACAAATAGGAGCCAAAGGGTTGGTCTATGTCCGTTTCGATGAAAACGGCACGCCAAAGTCATCGGTCGACAAATTTTATTCGGCAAACGATTTGAAAAAGTGGGGCGAAAGATTCGGTGCAAAACCGGGCGACCTGTTGTTGATATTAGCTGGTCCTGCGATGAAAACCCGTAAGGCTCTTTGTGAGCTGCGGCTGGAAATGGGCTCTCGTTTGGGGTTGCGGGATAAAGATACGTTTGCACCCTTGTGGGTTATCGATTTTCCCTTGTTCGAATGGGACGAGGAGACCCAGCGCTTCTATGCCATGCATCACCCGTTTACTTCCCCGAAAGCGGAAGATATTCCTCTATTGGATAGCGATACCGGAGCCGTCAGAGCGAACGCTTACGACATGGTTATCAACGGTGTCGAATTGGGTGGCGGGTCTATCCGTATACACGACAGTGAATTGCAAGACCATATGTTCCGTTTGCTGGGATTTACCGAAGAGCAAGCATTGGATCAGTTTGGTTTCTTAATCAATGCATTCAAGTATGGAGCACCTCCTCACGGAGGTTTGGCGTTCGGTTTGGATCGTCTAGTCTCGATGTTCGCCGGATTAGATTCTATACGAGACTGCATCGCATTCCCCAAAAACAATTCCGGTCGAGATGTTATGCTTAATGCACCTTCTGTTTTGGCGGAATCCCAGTTAGAAGAACTATGTATAAAAGTGAACCCGAAGAATTAGAGATTCGTGATAATAGTTAACGATATCATAAAGGCGATAGAATCGGTCGCTCCATTGAATTGGCAAGAATCCTATGATAATGCAGGATTGCAAGTGGGCGGTCGGTTTCAATCGGTTTCGGGTGCGGTTGTTTGTCTCGATGTCACGGAAGCCGTAGTCGACGAAGCTATCTCTATGGGATATAATTTGATTGTATCTCACCATCCTTTACTCTTCAAGGGATTGAAATCGATAACGGGGAATAGTTATGTCGAGAGGATTGTCATTAAAGCTATTCAACACAACATAGCCATTTATGCAGCCCATACCAATCTCGACAATGCCCCGGAGGGGGTATCTTACAGAATGGCTCGGAAACTGGGATTGACCTCGATTCGAGTTTTAGACCCGTTATGCGGCCGACTGATAAAATTGGTTACCTATGTACCTTCGACTCATGTCGAGAGCGTAAGAAGCGCTCTTTTTGAAGCAGGAGCCGGTCATATAGGGAACTATGACAAGTGCAGTTTCGGACAAGAAGGAACAGGGACGTTTCGTGCGGGAACCTATGCTAATCCATATTGCGGTACGATAGGGGAGTTTCACCGGGAACAAGAGACGCGCTTGGAAGTGATAGTTCCTATACATGTACAAGAAGCGGTTATCGATGCGCTGAAAAGGAGCCACCCGTATGAAGAACCGGCATTCGATTTGATTCCGTTATCCAACCGATGGGAACAAGTCGGGAGCGGTGTTGTAGGAGCCTTACCGGAACCTGTCGATGAAGTGTTGGTCTTGGAAAAGCTGAAAGAAATTTTTAAGACCGGTTGCGTAAAACATTCTCCGTTGCATAACCGAAAAATTTCACGAATAGCATTATGTGGAGGAGCCGGAGCCTCATTGATGACAAAAGCTGTCATAGCCGGAGCCGATATGTTTGTTACAGGAGAGATTCGTTATCACGACTATTTCGAATTTGAATCTCATATACTATTGGCCGAAATCGGTCATTATGAGAGCGAACAATATACAAAAGAAATTTTTTGTGAGATAATTCAAAAAAAATTCCCTACCTTTGCAATCCATTCTACACAGGTAGATACAAATCCGATAAATTATTTGTAAAGTATGGCTACTGACAAAACAAAAGCAGAGAAAGAATATACAGTGGAGGAGAAGTTGAAAACACTGTATGATTTGCAAACCATTCTTTCGGAAATCGATAGAATAAAAACATTGAGGGGTGAGCTTCCTCTTGAAGTTCAAGACCTTGAAGATGAGATTGCAGGTCTTGAAACTCGTATCAAAAACTTTCATACAGAAATAGAAGACCTTAAAGCTGCTGTGTCGGCTAAAAAAGTAGAAATACAAAATGCCCAAACGCTTATAGAGAAATATACCAAGCAGCAGGATAATGTGCGGAATAATCGAGAATTTGATTTTCTGTCGAAAGAAATCGAATATCAAACACTTGAAATTCAATTGTGCGAAAAACGTATCAATGAATTTATCGCAGCACAAGAGGCCAAGAGTAATGAAGTCGCAGCTTCGGAGGAGATTTTACAGGATCGCCAGCATATTTTGAACGAAAAGAAAAGCGAACTTGATGAAATTGTTTCGGAGACCAAACAAGATGAAGAAAAGCTGAGGGAAAAGGCCAAGAAACTTGAAAATAAAGTGGAGCCTCGTTTGTTGTCTGCATTTAAGAGAATTCGTAAGAACGCACGCAATGGTTTGGCAGTGGTTTATATTCAACGCGATTCTTGTGGAGGGTGTTTCAATCGTATTCCACCTCAAAGACAGCTCGACATCAAAATGCGTAAGAAAATTATCGTTTGTGAATATTGCGGACGTATTATGATTGACCCGGAACTTGCGGGAGTGAAAGATGTAAATTAGTAGAATTAAAATTATTTTTATAAGAAAAAGGTCATTCTGAAAATGAATGACCTTTTTTTGTCTGACTTTATCACCCGTTTTAACAGGGTTATTTTGCTATTTATTAAGAAAAGACACGTTGGCTAAGTGCTTCCAAAGCTCGCTTTTTATCATCACGACGCATAACGAACGAAACATCGCAGTTATCTCCGTAAGAGATCAT
>ENA-UEPL01002097-UEPL01002097.1-human-gut-metagenome-genome-assembly--contig:-NODE-2097-length-13822-cov-6.052164_pt1 | contig 13822 bp, 8 predicted proteins | sample MGYA00242896_ERZ507908 | MGnify/ENA primary metagenome ERZ507908 (study PRJEB26167, sample SAMN06115518) | human gut metagenome | host: Homo sapiens | place: China:Chongqing | collected 2015-08-20...
GCATATCAGCACATCGTACTGATGTCCTAAAGTTAGATGAGACTAATGTGGAAGCTGAAGGGGCTGTCGGGAAGGCTTTTTCTGTAATGATAAATGTTGTAGATGGTAATGGTGGTTATAAAGTAGTATCCAATAATCCGGAAGTATCAGTATCTGTAACTATGTCAGGAGCGATTAAGGTCACAGGAATACTGAAAAGTGCAGATACGGATCTTGTTGCTACAATTACAGTTACTGATATTCTTAATTTGAAAGCGACTTGTCAAATACGCATAATACCAACATATAATACTTATACTGAAGAGGAAATTCAGACTATTCTTTCCAATAGTTCGCGTCGTTATTATTTAGATGATAGGGACATGATTACGCCAGGATGGAAGGTTAATTTTAAAAATGTACAGCAAAACATGAGGATAACTTATGGATGGGAATATTATGATTATCACTTCTTGTTGACATTCGGTAATGATAGGAGTGAAGGGAAAAAGATAGATGCTACTTTCTCATGTTATAATTACTATTACCCTAGCTTTATAATTTACGAGGAGGAACCTGTTGTTTTGGAAATTATAAAAAATAACGGAAGCCGTATATGGGGAGTATTCTCATTTACTAAAGATGCTGTACTGCATAGAGGGTATTTTTGTGATTCAATTTAGTTGAAATTATAAGATAAATAAAAACTTCTGCATCGGGAAATCTCCTTTTTCTTTGTTCTGCATGCAAACAAAGAGAAAGGAGATTATTGTGTTCTATTTGTTTCTTATTTACTCCAATACCAAAGAAAAGACGCTTTTAATAGCGTTCTATTTGAGACCCGGGTCTCATCACCTTTGACACCCGGGTCTCAGGTATGCCAACACCCGGGTGTCAGTACCATTGAGACCCGGGTGTCAGATAGATTGTTTATGTAATAGGGGAGAATCTAAATTATATCAGGTAATCTCTTTCCTAACGAGACAGAAGGCTGAAACCAGAATGGTTTCTTTTAATAAGAATTATTTCTCTTTAGAGAACGAATAAGGCATATCTTCCTCTTTCGTGCCTCTTTCCGTATTCGGGTGGTTGCTCATATCTACTTTGATAATACCACCTTTGAATAAATCTCCGTGACAAAGATAATTCTTGGTATAATCTGTTCCGTTGAAACTCATGGAGTTAATATAGACATTCTTCTTGCTGTTGTTCGGAGCGTCAATCACCAGGCTGTTGCCGTTTTCAAAATGCAGTGTGGCTTTCTTGAATAGCGGAGCACCTATGATATATTCGTCCGTTCCCGGACAAACAGGGTAGAAGCCCAATGCGGAAAATACATACCAGGCGGAAGTCTGCCCGTTGTCTTCATCACCGCAATAGCCGTCCGGTGTCGGAGTGTACATCCTGTCCATAACCTGACGCAACCAGTATTGAGCTTTCCAAGGCTGGCCTGCGTAATCGTATAAATATATCATGTGTTGGATGGGCTGGTTGCCATGTGCATAGTTCCCCATATTCATAACGGTCATTTCGCGGATTTCATGAATCACCTGTCCGTAGTAGCTTTCATCGAAAACGGGAGGTACAGCGAATACGGAATCCATCATAGTAATAAATTCATCTTTCCCGCCCATCAGGTCAATAAGTCCTTGAGGATCGTGAAATACAGACCAAGTGTAGTGCCAACTGTTGCCTTCCGTAAAGGCGTCACCCCATTTCAGCGGAGAGAACGGAGATTGGAATGTACCGTCCGCATTGCGTCCGCGCATCAGTTTAGACTCCTTGTCGAAAAGATTCTTGTAGTTCATGGCACGTTTTGCGAAGAGGTTAATCTCTTTCTTCGGGCGTTTAAGTTCTTTTGCCAGTTTATAAATGCACCAGTCATCGTAAGCGTATTCCAAAGTGCGGGCAGCGTTCTCATTGATTTTTACGTCATACGGAACATAACCCAGTTTGTTGTAGTATTCATGTCCTAGGCGTCCTGTTGAAGAAACTTGAGGATGAACATTCTCTGTCCCGTGAAGCAAACCCTCATACAAGGTCTTGATATCGTCTACTTTGACGCCTTTCATATAGGCATCTACCAAGACAGAGGCAGAGTTATTTCCCACCATACACCCTCTGTGTCCGGGACTTGCCCATTCGGGGAAGAATCCGCTTTCTTTGTACGTATTGATAAGTCCTTCCTGCATTTCCTTGTTGATGGAAGGATACATCAGGTTCAATAATGGGAACAGGCAACGGAATGTATCCCAAAAACCTGTGTCGGTATACATATAACCCGACAATACTTGTCCGTTGTACGGGCTGTAGTGAATAGGTTTTCCTGCTGCGTCCAGTTCGTAGAATTTACGCGGAAAGAGTAAGGAACGGTACAGACATGAATAGAATGTACGATATTGGTCAAGATTTCCACCTTCCACTTCTATCTTGCCCAAAACCTGATTCCAAGCTTCTTTCCCTTTCTTGGCTAGCTGTTCAATATTGTCTTTGCCCAACTCTTTCATATTGGTGGCAGCCTGCTCGAAGCTGATAAAGGAAGAAGCGATGCGGGCGTGCACCTGCTCACCTTTATGTGTACGGAATCCGATAATGGCTCCGGCATGATCAGTCGTTTGTTCTGCAACGTTTTCGTGCAGATTGCCGTTGGCTACCGTTGCTTTATAAGTAAAGGGCTTGTCGAACTCGATGATAAAGTAATTCTTGAAGTTCTCGGGAACTCCTCCGCTATTGCGGGTAGTATAGCCGATGATCTTGTTTTCTTCGGGAATCACCTTGATATACGAACCTTTGTCGAAAGCGTCTACCACAATATATGAATGATCGTTTTCCGGGAAAGTAAAACGGAAAAGAACGGCACGTTCCGTCGGCGTCATTTCCGCCACTATATCATGTTCGGCAAGGTATACCTTATAATAATAAGGAGTAGCTGTTTCTCCTTTGTGAGCAAACCAACTGGCGCGTTTTTCTTCATCAAACACGGGTTTTCCGACTATCGGCATGATGGAGAATTGCCCGTAGTCATTAATCCACGGGCTGGGCTGGTGCGTTTGTTTGAAACCGCGAATCTTATTGGCAGTATAGGTGTATTGCCATCCGTCTCCCATTTTTCCTGTTTGGGGAGTCCAGAAGTTCATTCCCCAAGGACGGGCGATGGCGGGATAAGTGTTACCTGTTGATAACTCAAAGGAGGACTGCGAACCCATTAGCGTATTGACATACTGTGTCCAGTCTTTCGCTTTGGCAAAGAGTGTACAACCAAGCACACAAGCAATTAATAATATTCTTTTCATGGTATATGTGTTTTGTTATTAGGTTTGTCGGTCATACTGATTTCCATTGTTCCACCATTTGCTATATCCTGATGATTGAAGAATGGAGTATCCAAAGATTTGCCGTTCAGTGATATGCTTTCAATGTATTTATTCTCTTTGGAGTTGTTTTTAACTATTATACTGAATGTCTTATCTTCGGACAGATTGATCACTGCTTTGTCGAAAGCTGGACGTCCGATAGAATATACCGGTTTTCCGGGACATACCTGATAGAATCCCATGGAGTTGAGAACGTACCAGGCAGACATCTGACCACAATCCTCATTACCGGATAATCCATCTACACTGTTGGCATACTGACTACGATAAACACTATCCACCAATTCTTGAGTTCTCCATGGACGGTTCACGTAATTGTATAAATGAATCACATGATGGCTGGGTTCGTTGCCATGTGCATATTGACCGATAAGTCCGCTAATGTCTGACGATGTTGTTTCGCCTTCGAGTGATGAATCGGCTGTGAATAACGAATCGAGTTTCTGAACGAATGCGTCTTCTCCACCCATCAGATTGACCAGGCCCTCTATATCGTGAGGTACAAACCAAGTCCATTGCCAGGCTGTTCCTTCACAATAATCATCGTTGCGATGGGTTGATGCACGCGGATTGAATGGTGTGCGCCATTCACCTTTCGAATCAAGTCCGCGCATGAAACGAGTTGATTTGTCGAAATAGAATTCGTATGCTTTGGCAAAACGTTCGTATTTGGCTTTGGACTCAAAATCGTTCATTGCTTCTGCGAAGATAGAGATACACCAGTCGTCATACGCATACTCCAAGGCTTTGGCTACGGATTCGTTTTCGCGGTCGCAGGGAATATACCCAATCGCATTTTTATAATATTTCGCTTTCGGCATGAGATGAGGCAGTACCAAGTCCGGGCATTTGATACCGGTGGTATCATATTCGGCTGCACGCAGACAGGCTTTATAGGCTTCTTTTGCATCGAAGTTACGGTATCCTTTCATGTAAGCGTCCACTATGACGGGAACAGCATGATAGCCAATCATGGTGCCTGTATAGTTGGAAGCCAAATCCCACATCGGGTATATTCCGCCTTCCTGGTGCTTCTTTATCAGTGAATTGATAAACTGGTTATTCAGATCGGGGTCGATAATCGTCATCAACGGGTGCAATGCACGGAAGGTGTCCCATAAGGAAAATACTGTATATACGGGATTGGCGGTATCTCCCTGATGTACTTCGAGATCCATACCTAAATAACGTCCGTCTGCATCGCTGAACAGATTCGGGCTGATTCCTGTGTGATAGAGAGCGGAGTAGAAGATGGTCTTGTCTTCCTTGTCGGAAGTTGTAATATCAATTTTCGACAGATATTGATTCCATGCCTGTCGTGCGTCTTTGCGTACTTTATCAAAATCCCATCCGGGAATCTCTGATTCGACATTCTTGCGTGCACCTGCTATGTCGACGGCAGAGACGCCTACTTTCGCAAGTATTTGTTCATTCTTCTTTGTATTGAAATGCAACAGGGCTTTGCAGACAGGAAGACGTTTGCCGTCGTCCATGGTGATAGAGTCTGTTATCAATGTGTAAGAGAACGGTTGGGAGAATTTGGCATAGAAATTAATATATTGGTCGAAAGCCCAATAGGTCGTTTTCTTATGTCCGCATATTTCCGTGTCACTGATTACTTCTATTTCCATCTCCGAGTTTGTCTGTCGTTGCAGGCTGTAATCTAAATCGATGATTAAGCCGGATTCCGAACTTTCGGGGAAAGTATAACGGTGGATAGCGCCACGTTTAGTGGCTGATATTTCAGCTTTTACCTGATAAGTATCTAGAAAAACAGCATAATATCCCGGTTCGGCTACCTCATTTTCGTGAGAAAAAGAAGAGGCATAGGCTAGTACTTGACTTTGAGGATCGGTAGTCAGGTATTGTTGTTTGCCTACAGTTGGCATGAACAATACGTCCCCATAATCACAGCACCCTGTGCCGCTGACATGTGTGTGGGAGAAACCATTGATTGTAGAATCAGCATAATAATAACCGGAACAGGCGTCCCAACCGTCAATCCGGGTGTCCGGACTGGGCTGAATCATGCCGTGGGGAACTACTGCGCCGGGAAAAGTATGTCCATGTCCACCGGTACCGATGAAAGGGTTGACGTATGCACTATAGTCTTTTACGTTAGTGGGGGCTGTGCAGGAGCTAAGTGTAAATAAACCTCCTAAACATCCTACTAGAAGGAATGTTTTTAATTTCATGGTATTAATAGCTTTTTAGTTTCACACCTTATATTTCTTATTTAGGAGAAATAAAGATATTGTTTCCGACAATCTTATAATCAATAGGTATGGAGTTCTGCAATGATTTCAGTACGGATTCGATGTCGGACTTCCGTTTCAGTACACCGGAGTAAGTTTTGTCCGGTTTCATATCGGGAGACAGAATAATCTTCACATCATAGAAACGCTCCAATGTTCTGGTTATTGTGAATATATCGGCTTTTTGGAATGGAATCAGGTTGTCATGCCATACTGCATCCAACTTGGCGTCTACTTGTTTTACAGTCAGTCGGCCATTGCTTTTGTTCAGTTCCGCACGCTGTCCGGGGGCAAGGATGATTTGTCCCTCTTCCTTGTTCCCTTTTACTTCTATTTCGCCTTCAATCAATGTTGCTTCGGCTACCCGGCAACGCTTGTCGCATTTGAAGTTGAATGTTGTACCCAATACGCATACACGCATGGCGTCACTTTGTACGGTGAATGGCTTATGACGATTTTTGGTAACTTCGAAGTAAGCTTCTCCTTCCAAATGTACATTACGTTCTTTTTCGGAAAACTCGCGCGGGTACTTTAAGGTAGCCGAGTTGTTTAACCAGACTTTGGTCCCGTCCGGCAGAACGACTTCCTTCACAATACCTTCATTGGCAACTGCAACCATCATTTGCTGGTCGGTTCCATTGTGATAAAACCAATATCCGATTCCACCGCTGATGGAAAATATGATAGCAATGACTGCTGCATATTTCATCCAACGATGCATACGCAGTATTTTATTCTGTTTTCCTTTCTCCTCGTCCAGTTTCTTATAAAGTCGTTTTTCTGCACGAAGCATCCGTTGCCCGTCGGCATATTGGTCGAATTTACCTAAATGATAAATTTCTTCCATACGAAATAACTGACGGGCATTCTCTTCCGATTCCTTCATCCAAGCATTCACTTTGATAAGCTCTTCTTCGGAACATTGTCCTGTCAGATATCTATTGATTATATCTTCACTCAGATTACTCATTTTCTTTTCCTTCATATTAATAATACAATTCAAAACATAAAAACACTTACCAATCTCTCCATAAAAATAAGAAAAGAATTATCCAAAGCGGATCGAGGCGGCTGCGCAAGTACTTCAAGGCCTTGTACATATGGGCCTCTACCGTGCGGAGTGAAATACCGAGAACATCGGCTATCTCCTTGTTTTTCATTTCGTGCAGATAGCTTAACTTGAAAACTTCCTTGCACTTGTCCGGCAATTCATTAATGGCGTTGTAGATCTCTTTACGGAGTTCTCTGTCTTCAATTCGCCGGATTACTTCATTGTTGTCCGGCTGATAGAATTCTGCACGTTTCTGGTTGATTTCTTCCATAGCAGCACAGTAGCCGTCTTCCACATTGCGATGTTTCAATACGTTGAGGGCACGGGTATAGACGGCACGGTAGAGAAAAGCCTGTATCTGGTCGCCTATCTCTATGCTGTCTTTCCGTCTCCATAGCTCCACAAAGACATCCTGTACCACGTCTTCCGCCTCCTCTTCCCCTACCAGGCGGGTAGCGTAGAAGATGAGGCTGGGGTAGTACTTGCGGAATAATGCTTTGTAGGTTACATCGAAGTTTTCATTCATTCTCTCAATAGATATTAGTTCAGATATACTTAAGGTCGTTTTTCTTCGAATATGACTCCGATTGTTTTTGGGGTACTGCCCATCTCGAATTCTACGGTGGCTCCACTCATGATTTGTTCATGGGTGATATACGTTTTGTCGTAGGGGTGTCCGTTTACTTTGGTTGACTGTATATAGATATTCTTCTTGTTTACATTAGGAGCTAGTACGGTAAATGTTTTACCGTTTGTCAGATGCAACTGCATTTCCGGGAAGAGCGGGGTCCCTATTTCGTACTTGCCGCTGACCGGATTTACCGGATAGAAGCCCATTGCGCTGAATACATACCATGCCGACATTTGCCCGCAATCTTCGTTGCCGCAAAGACCGGCAGGCTCGTTCTTATAAAGTTCGTTCATTACTTTTGCTACGTAATATTGAGTCCGTTCATTGAAGCCTATTGAATTGAAAAGGTAGATAACATGATGGCTCGGTTCGTTTCCATGTGCGTATTGACCGATCATTCCCGTACTGAACAGTGGAAGTTCGGCGTCTGCTGCCGGATGATAGGTGAACATACTATCCAGTTTCTCGGCAAATCTGTTTTTGCCGCCTACAAGGTCTATCAATCCGTCGATATCGTGCTGTACTGACCAAAAATACTGCCATCCGTTGCTTTCGCAGATGTGTGGAGTATAGTCATCGGCTTTGAAACCTTTGATAAAGCGCCCCTTGTCATCGCGCGGTTGCATGAAAGAGGTTTCCGGGTTATAAAGATTTCTATAGTTCCGGGAACGTTTGTAGAATGTGTCCGCAATGTCTTGTTTGCCCATCTTCTTAGCCATTTCGGCAATACAGTAATCATCGAAGGCATATTCCAAGGTTTTAGATAATGACCAGTTCTCAGCGTTGTAATGGTCTGTCACGTTGTAGGGAATATATCCTAATTCTTTGTAAAGCCCGATACCGCGATAACTGTCCAGATTAGCGGTTGCAACACAAGCGTTCAATGCTTTCTCCGCATCAAAATCACCGATACCTTTCAGATAGGCGTCTGCGATGACAGGAACGGCATGATAGCCGATCATCATGTCTGTTTCACTTCCGTAGAAGTTCCATACCGGCAACCGGTTATTTTGCTCGTAGAAGGCAATGAAAGATTTTATCATGTCGTTGACGCGCTCCGGCTCTGTGTAAGTGAAGAGAGGATGGGCTGCACGATAGGTATCCCACAGGGAGAAAGTGCTGTAGTTCACCCAGCCGTCTGCCTGGTGCACTTTCTTATCAGGGCCGTAGTAAGCGCCGTCCACATCATTGTAGATGGTCGGGGCAATCATCGAATGATAGAGAGCGGTGTAGAAGTTTACTTTGTCGTCTTCGTTACTGCCTTTTACTTCGATTTTACCAAGTTGGCGGTTCCAATTCGCTTTCGTTTCAGCCAGGTATTTATCGAAGTCGTTTTCGGGGACTTCCGCTTGCAGGTTTTTGGCTGCACCGTCCATGCTTGTGCCGGAAATGGCAGTGTTGACGAGAATTTGCTCACCTTCTTTGGTGTTGAAGTCGAAGCGGGCGATGACGGCTGTACCGATACGTTTGTTGTCTTTGATAATAGCCGTAGTGTCCAGTTCCATTTTCTCGAAAGGCTTGGAGAAACGGGTGCGGAAATAGATGTGCTGGTCGCGTGCCCAGCCATCGGAGAAACGGTAGCCTTGAATGGTAACGGAGTCTACCTTTTCGATATAAGAATCATTAGTGAAGTCCCAATTCATAGCCTTTTTCAAATTTAGGAAGATGGCGGATTGGGCTTCGGGAAAGGTGTAACGTTGGATACCGCAACGTTCGGTTGCAGTCAGTTCGACGTTGATATTGTAGTCTTTCAATCGTACTTGATAATAACCTGCGTAGGCACTCTCATCTTCATGAGAAAATTTGGAATGAATGCCTAGAGGCGCTTCCGCTTCTTTATAAGGAAGGGTGACAGGCATAAAAGAGATGTCGTACAGATCTCCTGCTCCTGTACCGGAAAGGTGGGTATGGCTGAATCCGGCAATGGTACTGTCCGGATAGAAATAACCGGAGATGCGGTCCCAGCCGGGAAGTCCGTTGTCAGGGCTGAGCTGCACCATGCCGAAAGGAGCTTGAGCACCGGGATACGTGTTTCCGGTGAAGTCGGTTCCGATGAACGGATTTACGTACAATGTGTAATCTGTTTCGTGTTTTTCTTGCGTAGGGGTACAGGAAACCAGCATGCAGGTTAACAGCAAGCATAGATAAATAGGCGTTCTCATTGCTCTTTAGGTATTAGTGATTACTTATTTTATTTATTTGAAGGATAAGAAAATAACTAATCTGTTGGCAAAGATAGGAAAAAACCGTAACAACTGGAATAAGGGGCTTGAATTTATATATAAAAAAGCGTGTCTTAAAGTAATTCCTACCTTAAGACACGCTATCCTTTTATCTGTTTACTTTTAGATTCCTGCCAGCTCTATCACTTTTTCAACTGCTGCCGGTAGTCCGTCGGCATTCTTACCTCCGGCGGTAGCAAAGTGCGGTTGACCACCGCCGCCACCTTGAATCAGCTTGGCGGCCTCTTTCACCAAGTTGCTTGCCTTCAGGCCGGTTGCTACGAGGTTGTCGCTCAACATGACTGTCAACATCGGTTTGCCGTTGTCCGTGCTTCCGGCTACGAAGAACAAGTTTTCCGTAATTTCACCGCGAAGTTGGAAAGCAATGTTCTTCACCACTTCTGCAGGCAGTGGAGCGCAAAGCTTAATAACCTTGACACCGTTTACTTCCTGTATATTTTTCAACAGTCTTTCTTTCAAGGCTGCTTCTTTTTCTTTCATGAAGTCTTCCACCTGCTTCTTCAAACCTGCGTTTTCGTCAATGTATTTACGGATAGCGATACCCAGATCCGGAGTATTGTTGAAGAGGGCTTTCAAGTCATTGAGGGTGTCTTGAATAGTGTCCAGCATTTCTTCTACCCGTGCTCCTGTGTAAGCCTCGATACGGCGGACACCGGCAGCAACGGAACTTTCGGAGATGATTTTCACCATACCGATGTTTCCTGTAGCAGCTACGTGTGTACCTCCACAGAATTCGATGGAAGATCCGAACTGTATCACACGCACTCTGTCACCATACTTCTCGCCGAAGAGAGCGATAGCACCCAGCTCTTTCGCTTCTTCGATAGGAATATTGCGGTACTCCTTCAAAGGAATGTTGGCACGTATCTTGGCGTTGACAATGTGCTCTACCTTGCGGATTTCTTCATCGGTCACTTTCTGGAAATGAGAGAAGTCGAAACGTAAGGAATCCGGTGTAACCAACGAACCTTTCTGTTCTACGTGTTCACCCAAAACTTCACGGAGAGCAGCGTCCAGCAAGTGAGTGGCTGAGTGATTGGCTGCGCAGGCAGCACGTTTGTCGGTGTCTACACAAGCCATCATCGGAGCTTCCGGATGTTCGGGTAACTTTTTGGTAATATGTATCGGAAGGTTGTTTTCTTTCTTGGTGTCGATCACTTCAATTGTTTCGAACTCGCTTACCAACACACCGGTATCACCCACTTGACCACCGCTTTCCGCATAGAACGGAGTATAGTCTAGTACAATCTGATACAAGGTTTGGTTTTTTTGCCTGATCTGGCGATAGCGAAGAATTGAAGCTTCGTATTCCGTATAGTCGTAACCGACGAATTCGGTCGTCCCTTCTTTCAGCGTGATCCAGTCACCGGTTCCGATTGCGGCAGCGTTACGGGCACGTTGCTTCTGCTGCTGCATCTCTTCGTTGAACTCTTCGATGTTGACGATCATACCGTTTTCACGGAGAATCAGTTCTGTCAAGTCGAGCGGGAACCCGAAAGTATCATATAAGGTAAAGGCGTCTTTACCGCTGATTTCTGTTTTTCCGGCAGCTTTGGTATCTTCCATTGTTTTATCCAACAGACGGATGCCTGTCTCCAATGTGCGGAGGAATGATTCTTCTTCTTCTTTGATTACCTTTTCAATCAATGTCTTTTGTGCAATCAGTTCCGGATAAGCCTCACCCATATTCTCAATCAGCACAGGAAGCAACTTGTACATGAATGCTTGCTTCTGTCCGAGGAATGTATAGCCATAACGGACGGCACGGCGGAGGATACGACGGATCACATAACCTGCTTTAGCGTTGGAAGGTAACTGACCGTCTGTGATAGAGAACGCAATGGTACGGATGTGGTCGGCAATCACACGCATGGCGATATCTTGCTGCTTGTCTTTTCCGTATTCAGTGTCCGACATGGCTGCAATCGCTTTCAGCATTGGCTGGAATACGTCCGTATCATAATTGGACGTTTTGCCTTGGAGTGCCATACAAAGACGCTCGAATCCCATACCGGTGTCGATCACTTTTGCGGGAAGCGGCTCAAGACTGCTGTCTGCCTTGCGGTTGTACTGCATGAATACGAGATTCCAGATTTCAATCACCTGCGGATGATCATGGTTCACGAGGTCGCGACCGGAAATCTTGGCGCGTTCTTCTGCCGGACGAAGGTCGATATGAATTTCGGAACAAGGTCCGCAAGGTCCTGTATCACCCATTTCCCAGAAATTATCGTGCTTGTTGCCGTTGATGATATGATCTTTCGGCAGGAATTGTTCCCAATAGGAAGCGGCTTCGTCGTCACGGCTCAATCCTTCTTCGGGACTTCCTTCGAATACGGTTGCGTAGAGATGTTCCGGATTCAGTTTCAAGACATCTACCAGATATTCCCATGCCCAACTGATGGCTTCTTTCTTGAAGTAATCGCCGAACGACCAGTTACCGAGCATTTCGAACATGGTATGATGGTAAGTATCGTGTCCTACCTCCTCCAAGTCATTGTGCTTTCCGCTTACGCGCAAACATTTCTGAGAGTCCGCGACTCTTTTGTATTTCGCCGGGTGGTTGCCCAAAATAATATCTTTAAACTGGTTCATACCCGCATTGGTAAACATCAGGGTAGGGTCGTCTTTAATCACCATTGGAGCCGACGGAACGATGTGGTGTCCTTTCGACTCAAAGAAATTCTTGAATGAATCTCTGATCTCTTTTGCAGTCAACATATAATGAAGAATTATGATTTATGAATTATGAATTATGGGCTGTGGGATATGAGAGAGGGGAGGAATCCCCAATAAATCATAAATCACAACTCATAAATTCGTAAAAACTGTGCAAAGATAGCTTGTTTTTATTACTTTTGCCGTATTAACAAGCGAAATATTTTCAAAAAGATGCGCAAAGTTTACTACATCTACAATCCAAGGACGCAGACTTATGACCGAATTTACCCTACCGTACGGCAGCGTGCACTTAGCATTCTGCGCCGGCTTTTTATCGGTATGGGACTTGGAGCCGGATGCTTCATCGTCTTGCTTCTAGTGTTCGGATCGCCTTCGGAGAAGGAGCTGCGAATCGAAAATAGCCGTCTTTTGGCGCAATATAATGTACTTTCCCGCCGTCTGGATGATGCGATGGGGGTGCTGCAGGATATTCAGCAGCGTGACGATAACCTGTATCGGGTGATTCTGCAAGCTGATCCTGTTTCGCCGGCTATCCGTCAGGCAGGTTTTGGAGGTACGAACCGGTATGAGGAGCTGATGGATCTGGCAAACTCCAAGCTGGTGGTAAATACGACCCAAAAGCTGGATGTACTGTCCAAACAACTTTATATCCAGTCCAAATCTTTCGATGACGTGGTGGATATGTGCAAGAATCATGATGAAATGCTGAAATGTATTCCGGCTATCCAGCCTATCTCCAATAAAGACCTTCGCAAGACTGCTTCCGGATACGGAACACGTATTGATCCGATTTACGGTACGACGAAGTTTCATTCGGGAATGGACTTCTCCGCTCATCCGGGAACGGATGTCTATGCGACCGGTGACGGTACAGTGGTAAAAGTAGGATGGGAAACCGGATATGGCAATACGATTGAGATTGATCATGGCTTCGGTTATCTGACTCGGTACGCTCACTTACAGAGCTATAACACGAAAGTTGGGAAAAAGGTGGTGCGTGGCGAGGTGATTGGAAAAGTGGGAAGTACAGGTAAGAGCACCGGTCCTCATCTTCACTATGAGGTACACGTGAAGGGAAAGGTTGTGAATCCTGTCAACTATTACTTCATGGACTTGAGTGCGGAAGATTATGAGAAGATGATTCAACTGGCCGCCAATCACGGTAAAGTGTTCGATTAATCTCTTAAAACAACGATTTCTATGCTGAATACGGACAAAGAACTAAAATTATATTACTCCATAGCCGAAGTGGCCGATATGTTTGGAGTCAATGCATCCTTGCTTCGTTTTTGGGAGAAGGAGTTCCCGCAGATTTCTCCCAGGACAACGGGGAGGGGGATACGTCAGTATCGAAAGGAGGATGTGGAAACGATTGGTCTGATCTATCATCTGGTGAAGGAGAAAGGTCTGACGCTTCCCGGTGCCCGTCAACGGTTGAAGGATAATAAGGAAGCCACGGTTCGCAATTACGAAATTGTGAACCGTCTGAAAGGTATTAAGGAAGAGCTTCTGGCTATCAAGAAAGAACTGGACGGATTTACTTATGAGCAAGTAGACGAACTTAAAAGAGCTTCAAGGGAAGGAGATGAGTAAAACTATTCAGTAAC
>ENA-UEPL01002127-UEPL01002127.1-human-gut-metagenome-genome-assembly--contig:-NODE-2127-length-13666-cov-6.590551_pt1 | contig 13666 bp, 5 predicted proteins | sample MGYA00242896_ERZ507908 | MGnify/ENA primary metagenome ERZ507908 (study PRJEB26167, sample SAMN06115518) | human gut metagenome | host: Homo sapiens | place: China:Chongqing | collected 2015-08-20...
TGGAAAGTGAAGAAAACCTGAAAGGCTGTTTCGTTGGCCCGCGCCGCGAAATGATCACTCCTTGGAGTACAAACGCTGTAGAAATCACCCAAAACATGGGGCTTGAAGGCATCAGCCGCATCGAGGAATACTTCCCTGTTAAGGACGAAAATGCCGATCATGACCCGATGCTCCAACGTATGTACAAAGGACTCGACCAGAACGTATTCACAACCAACCGTCAGCCGGAGCCGATCATTTACATCGAAGATCTCGAAGTGTATAACGAAAAAGAAGGTCTGGCACTTTCTAAAGAAGAAATGGACTACCTGAAGAAAGTAGAAAACGATCTCGGCCGTAAGTTAACCGACTCTGAAGTTTTCGGTTTTGCACAAATCAACTCCGAACACTGCCGCCACAAAATTTTCGGAGGAACGTTCATCATCGACGGTGTAGAACAAGAATCTTCCCTGTTCCAGATGATCAAAAAGACCACACAGGAAAATCCGAACAAAATCATCTCCGCTTATAAAGATAATGTAGCCTTCGCTGAAGGTCCGGTTGTGGAACAGTTTGCTCCGGCAGATCACTCCAAACCTGATTATTTCCAAATAAAGGATATCAAAAGCGTTATCTCACTGAAAGCGGAAACACATAATTTCCCGACAACCGTAGAACCGTTCAATGGCGCATCTACCGGTACAGGAGGTGAAATCCGCGACCGTATGGGTGGTGGTAAAGGCTCTTGGCCGATTGCAGGTACTGCTGTCTACATGACTTCTTACCCGCGCACGGAAGAAGGACGCGAATGGGAAGAAATCCTTCCGGTACGCAAATGGCTGTACCAGACTCCCGAACAGATTCTTATCAAGGCTTCCAATGGTGCTTCCGACTTTGGCAACAAGTTCGGTCAACCGTTAATCTGCGGTTCGGTGCTGACTTTCGAGCACACAGAAAATAAGGAAGTTTATGGTTACGACAAAGTAATCATGCTTGCCGGTGGTGTAGGCTACGGTACGCAACGCGACTGCTTGAAGGGAGCTCCCGAAGCAGGAAATAAAGTTGTGGTCATCGGTGGTGATAACTATCGTATCGGACTGGGTGGCGGTTCTGTTTCTTCAGTCGATACAGGCCGTTACAGCAGCGGTATCGAATTGAATGCAGTACAACGTGCCAACGCCGAAATGCAAAAACGTGCCAATAACGTAGTACGCGCTCTTTGCGAAGAAGACGTGAATCCGGTAGTTTCTATCCACGACCACGGTTCGGCCGGACACGTCAACTGCCTGTCCGAATTGGTAGAAGAATGCGGTGGATTGATCGACATGAGCAAATTGCCTATCGGTGACAAGACATTATCAGCCAAAGAAATCATCGCTAATGAAAGTCAGGAACGTATGGGGCTGTTGATAAAAGAAGAAGCAATCGAACACGTACGTAAGATTGCCGAACGTGAACGTGCTCCGATGTACGTAGTCGGTGAAACAACCGGTGATCATCGTTTCGCTTTCCAACAAGCTGACGGCGTGCGTCCGTTCGACCTTGCCGTAGAACAAATGTTCGGCTCTTCTCCCAAGACATACATGATAGACAAAACAGTGGAACGTCATTACGAAATGCCGAAATATGAATTGCCTAAACTTCATGAATATCTGACGAATGTATTGCAGCTTGAGGCTGTAGCTTGCAAAGACTGGTTGACGAATAAGGTAGACCGTTCGGTAACAGGCAAAGTAGCTCGTCAGCAATGTCAGGGTGAACTCCAGTTGCCATTGAGCGACTGTGGTGTCGTAGCACTCGACTACCGTGGCGAAAAAGGTATCGCTACCTCTATCGGACATGCTCCGCAAGCAGCATTAGCCGATCCGGCTGCCGGCTCTATCCTTTCCGTATCCGAAGCGCTGACCAATCTGGTTTGGGCTCCAATGGCAGAAGGTATGGACAGCATTTCTCTGTCTGCCAACTGGATGTGGCCTTGCCGCTCTCAAGAAGGTGAGGATGCCCGTCTTTACACAGCTGTTAAAGCATTAAGCGATTTCTGCTGTGCGCTACAGATCAATGTTCCTACCGGAAAAGACTCTCTGTCTATGACACAGAAGTATCCTAACGGTGAGAAAGTTATTTCTCCGGGAACAGTGATTGTTTCTGCAGGCGGCGAAGTTTCCGACGTAAAGAAAGTTGTATCTCCAGTATTGGTTAACAATGAAAAGACTACACTTTATCATATCGACTTCAGCTTCGATGAACTGAAACTGGGTGGTTCGGCTTTCGCCCAATCTCTGGGTAAAGTAGGCGATGATGTACCTTGCGTACAGGACGCTGAATATTTCCGCGATGCATTCCTTGCCGTACAGGAACTTGTCAACAAAGGACTGATTCTTGCAGGACACGATATATCTGCCGGTGGTTTGATTACCACATTGCTCGAAATGTGTTTCTCTAACGTAGAAGGCGGTATGGAAATCAGCCTTGACAATATGAAGGAACAGGATATCGTTAAGATTCTGTTTGCAGAAAATCCGGGTATCGTTATCCAGATCAGCGACAAGCATAAGAATGAAGTGAAGAAGATTCTGGAAGATGCAGGTATAGGTTTCGTGAAATTGGGTAAACCGACTGACGAACGTCACATTCTGGTATCCAAGAACGATGCCACCTACCAGTTCGGCATCGATTATATGCGTGATGTCTGGTATTCTTCCTCTTACCTGCTCGACCGCAAACAGTCCATGAACGGTTGCGCCAAGAAACGTTTCGAGAACTACAAGATGCAACCTGTAGAATTCGCATTTATGCCGGAATTCAAAGGTAAGCTTTCTCAATATGGCATTACTCCGGACCGTCGTACTCCAAGCGGTATCCGTGCCGCCATCATCCGTGAAAAGGGTACAAATGGCGAACGTGAAATGGCTTATTCACTCTACTTGGCAGGCTTCGATGTGAAAGACGTTACAATGACCGACCTTATCAGTGGACGTGAAACACTGGAAGATGTAAACATGATTGTTTACTGTGGTGGTTTCTCCAACTCTGATGTGCTTGGTTCTGCCAAAGGATGGGCGGGTGCATTCTTGTTCAATCCTAAAGCAAAAGAAGCATTGGATAAATATTATGCACGTGAAGACACCTTATCATTGGGCGTTTGTAACGGTTGTCAGTTGATGATGGAGCTCAACCTTATCAATCCTGAACTGGAGAAAAAAGGCAAGATGTTGCACAACGATTCACATAAATTTGAGTCACGCTTCCTCGGCCTTACCATACCGACAAACCGCAGTGTAATGTTCGGTTCTCTAAGTGGTAGCAAACTAGGTATTTGGGTGGCCCATGGTGAAGGAAAGTTCTCTTTGCCATACGATGAGGATAAATATAATGTAGTAGCGAAGTATAGCTATGATGAATATCCGGCTAACCCGAACGGTTCCGACTATTCTGTCGCAGCATTGGCTAGTGCAGACGGCCGTCACCTGGCTATCATGCCTCACTTGGAACGTTCTATCTTCCCGTGGCAAAACGGTTGTTATCCGGCCGATCGCAAAAACAGCGATCAGGTAACTCCGTGGATAGAAGCATTTGTCAATGCCCACAAGTGGATTGAGACAAAAATGAAATAAACAGTCCTTTAAAATTTTATGCCACAAAGAGAGTGTGTCAGTTCTGATACACTCTCTTTTTTCTCTTTCTGCTTCCCGCTCTAACTTAATTCCTGTTTTCTGCAACTTAATTCCCTGAAATAAGCAACATATACAAACAGCGATAGAATAACTGATCCGCCAGATATTTGAGATCCACGTTATCTTTATACAAAATTTTGTTATATCGAAAATTCTTCCTAATTTTGTCAAACTTTTCCTCCTCTAAAATAAGATTCAATAACCCTTAAAAGTCCTATTCACATGAAAAAATGGATTTTTCTATTATTATTGTTTCCTCTAACCTGTGTCGCTCAGACGTATCAATATCTTGGAGTGGAAGATGGGTTAAGCAATCGGCGAGTTTACTGCATTCAGAAAGACAGGATCGGTTATATGTGGTTCCTCACTCACGAAGGAATCGACCGTTATAACGGAAAAGAGTTCAAACAATATAAACTGATGGATGGCGACATAGAAGTGAATTCTCTGTTAAATCTCAACTGGCTATACATCGACCAAGAAGGAGTCTTATGGGAAATCGGAAAAAAAGGAAAGATATTCCGATACGATGAGCTTCACGACACCTTCGAACTCGTCTATAAGCTGCCGATAGAAAACTTTCGCGATTTGCCTGCTCCTATCAGCTTTGCATGGCTTGACGAAAACAAACAAATCTGGCTATGCAATGAAGAAACAATCTTCCTCTACAGCACAGCTACCGGCCAGATCGGTCACATAAAGAATAAAATAAAAGAAGAAATCACAGATATCGAACAAATAGATAAATCTCATTTCTTTATTGGCACGGAAAGGGGCGTTCACTATGCCAAACTGGAAAACAACACTTTGGAACTTATCGACTGTGACAAATTGGAAAATCAAAAAGTTCAAGTCATCGATCTCTATTTTGATAGAAAAATCGGGAAACTATTTATCGGAACTTTCCAACGGGGAATTTTCGTTTACGACATGAGTATCAAATCCGTCACACAGCCGGAACACAATTTAAAAGATATCAGCATCACGCAATTCAAGCCTCTGAATGACAAAGAATTGCTAGTAGCCACAGACGGAGGAGGAGTTCATAAAATAAATACTGAAAACTACCTGTTGGAGCCTTATATCATCACAGACTACAATAGCAATAATGGCATGAACGGCAACAGTATCAATGACATTTATATAGACGATGGAGAACGCATCTGGCTGGCAAACTACCCTATTGGGATTACAATACGGAATAACCGTTACCCCAGCTACAAATGGATCAAGCATTCCATAGGCAACAAACAATCTTTAATCAACGACCAAGTAAATGCAGTCATTGAGGACAGAGATGGAGATTTATGGTTCGCAACAAACAATGGTATCAGCTTCTTTAATTCAAAGACCGGCCAATGGAGTTCGGTCCTCAGTTCTTTTGAAAAACCGCAGGCAAACAACAGTCACATCTTCCTTACCCTCTGCGAAGTATCTCCCGGCACAATCTGGGCAGGAGGATATTCCTCCGGAGTATACCAAATAGACAAGAAGTCTCTACAAATCAGCTATTTCATGCCACCGCTATATAGCGAAGGTGTCATGCGACCGGACAAGTATATCCGCGATATCCGTATGGACTCACAAGGATATATCTGGTCAGGTGGATTCTACAACTTAAAACGTATCAACCTGAAAACGCAGAATGTACGGCTTTATCAAGGACTGAACTCCATTACCGCCATTACTGAGAAAGATGCCAATAGTATGTGGATAGGTAGTGCAACAGGACTATACCTTCTGGATAAAGAATCCGGAAAATTCGAGCATATCAAACTTCCGGTGGAATCTACCTATATCTATTCTTTATATCAAGCCAAGAACGGTTCGTTATATATCGGAACGAGTGGTTCGGGGTTGTTAATCTACGACTTTGCCCAAAAGTTATTCACTCATTACAACTCGGAGAATTGCGCTCTGATATCCAACAATATCTACACCATATTATCGGATGCGGACAAAGAGATACTGATGGGGACAGAAAGCGGATTAACGAGTTTTTATCCACAGAAGAAGAAGTTTTATAACTGGACTAAAGATATGGGGTTAATGACTACGCATTTCAATGCGCTGTCTGGTGTTTTACGTAAGAACAACCACTTTGTTTTTGGTAGCTCGGAAGGGGCTGTCGAATTTCATAAAGACATGAAATTGCCTAGAGATTACTCTTCCAAAATAATTTTCAGTGATTTCAAACTCTTTTATCAGACTATTTATCCGGGAGACAAACACTCTCCGCTAAAAGAGAGTATCAATGATATCAAAACATTGGAACTGGGATATAATCAGAACATTTTCTCTTTACAAGTTTCTTCCATCAACTACGACTACCCTTCTAATATTCTATATTCCTGGAAGCTAGACGGATTCTATGAAGAATGGAGCAAACCCGGAGCCGAAAACACGATACGCTATACCAATCTCGCACCCGGAGAATATACCTTAAGGGTACGTGCCATTTCTAATGAAGACAAACGCGTCGTTATTGAAGAAAGAAGCATCGATATTATTATTGACCAGCCGTTTTGGTTAACATTCTGGGCTATGTTGTTTTATGCAGGTATCCTATTTCTCATAGCTTCCGTCTTATTGCGTATTATAATTTTAAGAAAACAACGTAAGGTCTCTGATGAAAAAATACATTTCTTTATCAATACGGCACATGATATCCGTACTCCATTGACACTGATCAAAGCACCTTTGGAAGAACTCCGCGAAAAAGAAGAACTAAGCAAAGAAGGAGTTTCTAATATGAATACGGCTTTGCGTAATGTGAATGCACTACTGCGCCTCACGACCAATCTTATCAATTTCGAAAGGGCAGATGTATATTCTTCCGAGCTGTATATTTCGGAGCATGAACTAAATACATTTATGAACGAAATATATGGCGCATTCCAGCAATATGCCAATATCAAACATATTAACTTCACCTACGAGAGTAATTTCAGATACGTGAATGTGTGGTTCGACAAGGAAAAGATGGAATCCATCCTCAAAAACGTCATTTCGAACGCCTTGAAGTATACACCGGAAAATGGCAGTGTACAAATCTTTGTTTCAGAAGCTGAGGATTCGTGGAGCGTGGAAGTTAGCGATACGGGAATCGGAATTCCTGCCAATGAGCAAAAGAAACTGTTCAAACTGCATTTCCGTGGCAGTAACACGATCAACTCAAAAGTGACGGGCAGTGGTATCGGACTTATGCTAGTCTGGAAATTAGTCCGGCTGCATAAAGGAAAGATAAATTTGTCAAGTATCGAAAATCAGGGATCAATCATCAAGATAACTTTCCCGAAAGACAGTAAACGTTACCGCAAAGCACACTTGACAACGCCAAACAAACAGCGTCCGGAAACAAAAAGCAGCAACGACATTCCACTCCCGGCACCTGAAATTTACGAGAATACACAAAAGAAAGAGAAGAAAGAAAAGAAAGAAAAGAACCAACGTATTCTGATTGTGGAAGATAATGATGAATTACGCAATTATCTGTCACAAACATTATCCGAAGACTACCTCATTCAAGTATGTTCCAACGGAAAAGAAGCATTGACCGTCATTCCCGAATATAAGCCGGATCTGGTTATCTCGGACATTATGATGCCGGAAATGCGAGGTGACGAACTATGTCAGGCTATCAAAAGCAATATCGAAACCTCGCATATCCCCGTTATCTTATTGACCGCACTGAATAATGAGAAAGATATTCTTTCCGGATTGCGGATCGGGGCAGATGAATATGTGTTAAAGCCATTCAATATCGGCATATTGAAAGCAACCATCTCCAACTTGTTGGCTAATCGCGCACTTCTACGCAACAAATATGCCAGCCTGGATTCGGAGGATGAAGAGAATGATGATGATGATGAAGAATACATCAACTACTCCCAGGACATCGACTGGCAGTTCATAGCAGATGTCAGAAAGAATATAAAAGACAACATTGACAACTCTGCGCTCACAGTAGATGTACTCGCCAGCCTGATGGGCATGAGCCGTACTAGTTTTTATAACAAGCTGAAAGCGCTTACCGACCAGTCACCGGGTGACTACATCCGGCTGATTCGCCTGAAACATGCCATAAAGTTATTAAAAGAAAATGTACATAATATAACTGAAATATCCGAAATGACAGGATTCAATGATGTCAAGTATTTCCGTGAAGTATTCAAGAAACACTATAACGTGAGTCCCAGCCAATACTTTAAGGAGAAAAAAGAAGACAACAAGGAAGGAGGAGAAAACGAAGAATGAACATATATCTCGAATCATTTGGAATCTTTTTTAAAATAGGCGCCTTCACCATCGGAGGAGGATACGCGATGGTGCCATTGATTGAAAATGAAATCGTAACCAAACGGAAATGGATTGCACAGGACGACTTCATCGACCTGCTGGCCATCTCTCAATCCGCTCCCGGCATTTTGGCAGTCAACATATCCATCTTTATAGGATACAAATTGCGCGGTATACGGGGAAGTATTGTTACGGCACTGGGAACGATTCTGCCATCTTTCATTATCATATTGGCCATCGCCCTATTTTTCCACAACTTCAAAGATAATCCGATAGTGGAACGGATATTCAAAGGAATCCGCCCAGCAGTAGTGGCGCTTATCGCCGCACCTACGTTTACTATGGGGCGGTCTGCAAAAATCAATCGTTACAATCTGTGGATTCCGGTTGTATCGGCACTACTTATCTGGCTATTAGGCTTCTCGCCTATCTGGATTATCATAGCTGCAGGTGTAGGAGGCTTCCTTTGGGGAAAGGTTAGAGAAGTTGAGAGGTGAGAGTGAGGGGGCAGTACTATGTACTATTTATTATTTGTTCTAAATAAAAAGAGATGATATATATTCAGTTGTTTTATACGTTTTTCAAAATCGGACTCTTCGGTTTCGGAGGAGGATATGCAATGCTTTCCATGATTCAAGGGGAAGTCGTTACCCGTTATGGATGGGTAAGTTCGCAAGAATTCACAGATATTGTCGCGATCAGCCAAATGACACCGGGACCTATCGGAATTAACGCCGCTACTTATGTGGGATTCACTTCTACAGGAAGTATCTGGGGTTCTATCATTGCAACCTTCGCCGTAGTCCTTCCCTCCTTTATTTTAATGCTGACTATCAGCAGATTTTTTCTGAAATATCAGAAACACCCGGTAGTGGAATCAATCTTCAACGGACTACGACCAGCAGTCGTAGGACTGCTGGCCTCTGCCGCATTGGTATTAATGAATGTAGAGAACTTTGGCTCACCTACAAAAGATACCTATACATTTGTTATCAGTATCATCATCTTCCTGATTGCTTTTATCGGAACGAGAAAATACAAGGCCAATCCGATTCTGATGATTATCGCTTGCGGTATTGCAGGATTACTGCTCTATTAAAGCTTTACCTTTTTACTTACGGACTTCGATTCATTATGTAGACGGTCCAAAGCCGTTACCACATAGCGATGTTTTGTTTTCCCCGTCTCGTATGGAAGTTTGTAGAAAGGATTACTGGTGATGGCTACAATATGCGAAGGATCGTCAAGGTTCACCTTCTCTTTTCCGCTGAAGCGGTAAACCACATACCGCACCGCTTTATCCATTTCCGTTTCCGCTTTCGGAGCAGTCCAGAAAAGGACATAGCCGTCTTCTGTCCACACTTTCTTCATTTTGCGTACTTTGCCCGGAGCCTTGTCGTCCATAAAATCGAAGACGGGAATCAAAGCAGGATATTTATGATACTCGCTCACTAAAGCATCACGGTATCGGCCTTGATTTTCAACAACGGCTGAAGCATACCATTGACAACTGCCGCCAATCGTCTGATAAGCACGTTGTAAGGCCATTTTTCGCGGGAGCTGATTGATGGAAGGATTCTTCGGATCAGCATGTTGGATCGTATTCGGTACCGACTGACCGATAAATAACGGACGGTTCTCCGAATGCGTAGCCCACCATTTCACTAAAGTCTCATAGTCGGCAGCCTTATGACCTATTTCCCAATAAATCTGTGGGATATTATAATCAATCCATCCTTCACGCGCCCAAAGCAACACATCGGCATACAGGTCATCATAATTCTGCAAACCATTGGTATCACTGCCCAACGGATCACTCTTCTGATTACGGTAAATGCCGAAAGGACTGATACCGAACTTTACCCACGGCTTTACGGCACGGATTGTCTCATGAAGCTTTTTAATCAGCACATTGACATTACTACGACGCCAATCGGCCTTATTCGTAAAACCACCGCCATAACGGGCAAAGCTCGCATCATCCGGAAAGTCCATTCCTTTCACGGGATAAGGATAGAAATAATCGTCCATGTGGATAGCATCCACATCATAACGGGACACGATATCGGTCACGATTTTACAAATATAGTCCCGACTTTCAGGAAGTGCCGGATCGAAATACAGCTGATCGCCATACGTAACAAACCATTCCGGATGTTGATGATAAATATGTTCCGGCGCCAACTGATTTTTCAGCGAAGTCTTCACCCGGTAAGGATTGATCCAGGCATGAAACTCCATATTCCGTTTCCGGCACTCTTCAATCATAAATTGCATCGGGTCCCACATAGGAGAAGGTATCTGCCCCTGCGTCCCTGTCAGGAAACGGCTCCACGGTTCATGCTGCGAAGCATACAACGCATCCGCTTCGGGACGCACCTGGAAAATAATGGCATTGATACCTGCCCCTTGAAGAGAATTCAATTGATCAATCAACGTTTGTTTCAGCTTCCCGGTAGGAATACCTTTGAACTGCCCGTTGACAGCTTGTATCCACGCTCCACGAAATTCACGTTTGGGATATTTATTGCCGGATGGCACTTGTGCCCTCACTCCTACCACCAGAAGAAGAGCGAAAAGTAAAAGATAGTTTTTCAGCTTCATAATATTCTTAAATCGTAATAATGTGACGCAAAGATAATACAAACTCCCGATAAATTCGCTAACTTTGCCGACTACCATAAAAAAGGAGTATTTTATGTCAGAAAACAACTATATTTCGATCAAAGGTGCACGAGTCAACAACCTTAAAAACATCGATGTAGATATACCCCGCAACAAACTTGTTGTAATCACCGGATTATCGGGTTCCGGTAAATCTTCCCTCGCTTTTGACACTCTCTATGCAGAGGGACAACGCCGCTATGTGGAAAGCCTGAGCAGCTATGCCCGTCAGTTCTTGGGACGAATGAGCAAACCGGAATGCGACTTTATCAAAGGCATTCCACCCGCCATTGCCATCGAACAGAAAGTGAACAGCCGCAACCCACGCTCTACGGTAGGTACTTCGACCGAGATTTACGAATATCTTCGTTTGCTCTATTCACGCGTAGGAAAGACATTCAGTCCCATTAGCGGACAAGAGGTGAAGAAACATTCGACAGAAGATATCGTCAACTGTATGCTTACGTATCCGGAAGGGACGAGATACACCGTATTGACACCCATCCGTCTGCGTGAAGACCGTACCTTGCAACAACAATTGGAAATAGACCTGAAACAGGGATTCAACCGTATCGAAGTGAACGGTGAGATGAAACGTATAGATGAATATACCCCTGTGGCAGGTGACGAAGTTTATCTGCTGGTAGACCGCATGACAGTAGGCAATAGCAAAGACTCCATCAGCCGACTGACAGACTCTGCCGAAACAGCGATGTACGAAGGCGACGGAACTTGTCTGCTACGTTTTTATCCGGCAGACGGAACTACGAAACTACATACTTTCAGTACTAAATTCGAAGCAGACGGCATCACTTTTGAAGAGCCGAACGACCAAATGTTCTCGTTCAACTCTCCTATCGGCGCTTGCCCCACCTGCGAAGGATTCGGAAAAGTCATCGGCATTGACGAGCATTTGGTCGTGCCTGATCGCTCTTTATCAGTTTATGAAGGAGCTATCGTATGCTGGCGCGGTGAGAAAATGGGCGAATGGAAAGAAGAACTGATTCATAATGCGGATAAGTTTGATTTTCCGATTTTCACACCTTATTATGAGTTGACGGACGAGCAACGCCGGATACTCTGGGAAGGTAACCAATACTTTCATGGCATTAATGATTTCTTCAAAATGCTGGAAGAAAACCAGTACAAAATACAATATCGGGTAATGCTTGCACGTTATCGCGGCAAGACGCTCTGTCCGCAATGTCACGGCACACGCCTGAAGCCCGAAGCCGGTTATGTACGGGTAGGCGGAAAGAACATTTCTGAATTGGTGGATTTGCCCATCACTGAACTCAAGCAATTCTTTGATAACTTAAAGCTTAGCGAGCACGACAGCAATGTAGCACGACGAATCCTTGTCGAAATCAACAGCCGCATCCGTTTTCTTATTGACGTAGGGTTGGGATATCTTACCTTGAATCGTCTCAGCAACTCTTTATCGGGAGGAGAAAGCCAGCGCATCAACCTGGCAACTTCATTGGGCAGCAGTCTGGTAGGCAGCCTTTATATCCTCGACGAGCCAAGTATAGGATTACACAGTCGTGACACCGACCGTTTGATTTATGTACTGCGCCAGCTGCAACAGTTAGGCAACACGGTAGTGGTCGTCGAACATGATGAAGAAATCATCCGTGCCGCAGACTACATTATCGACATCGGTCCTAATGCCGGGCGTTTGGGGGGCGAAGTCGTTTATCAAGGGGATATGAAAGACCTAAAGAAAAGAAGCAACAGCCACACGGTACGCTACCTCTTGGGAGAAGAAGAAATCCCAGTCCCCGCACACCGCCGTCCGTGGAATAACTACATCGAGTTGAAAGGAGCACGCGAGAATAACCTGAAAGGAGTAAACGTACGTTTCCCGCTCAATGTGATGACGGTAGTCACCGGAGTTTCCGGTTCCGGTAAGAGTACGCTCGTCCGGGATATTTTCTATCGGGCACTGAAACGTGAATTAGATGAATGCAGTGACCGTCCGGGAGAGTTCTCATCTATCGGGGGCAGTTTGCGCGACCTGCGGAATGTAGAGTTTGTAGATCAGAATCCGATCGGCAAATCCTCCCGTTCCAACCCCGTGACTTATATCAAGGCTTACGATGAAATCCGCAAGCTCTGGGCCGAGCAGCCGCTAGCCAAACAAATGGGCTACACAGCCGGATTCTTCAGTTTCAATAGTGAGGGGGGCCGTTGCGAAGAGTGCAAGGGGGATGGAACCATCACTGTGGAAATGCAATTTATGGCAGACTTAGTGTTGGAATGCGAATCCTGTCACGGAAAACGTTTCAAGTCCGACACACTGGAAGTGAAGTTCCACGATAAAAGTATCTATGATGTATTGGAGATGACCGTAAACCAAGCTATTGAGTTTTTCAACGAACACGGACAGAAGAAAATAGTAAAGAAGTTGCTTCCATTACAGGATGTCGGATTGGGATATATCAAATTGGGACAGTCCTCATCCACTCTTTCCGGCGGTGAGAACCAACGCGTGAAACTGGCTTTCTATCTGAGCCAGGAAAAAGCGGACCCTACCCTGTTTATCTTTGACGAGCCGACCACAGGCCTACATTTCCATGATATCCGGAAACTATTGGACGCCTTTGATGCACTGATTCGTCGCGGACATAGTATCGTAATCATCGAGCATAACATGGATGTCATCAAATGTGCTGATTATGTAATTGATCTCGGCCCTGAGGGCGGTGATAAGGGAGGAAATATCGTAGCAGTAGGGACTCCCGAAGAGGTAGCCGCTTGTGGAGCCAGCTATACGGGACAGTTCTTGAAAGAAAAGCTCAGTTAACGAATTCGGTCTCCTCTACAATAAATTAAAAGAAAGATTTGCTGTCACCTGTCACAGATTATCACTTAATAATCTGATTATTAAATGATAATGACGTGACGGTAGCAAGTGACAAGACTGTGACGGCAATCATACCGTCACGCAGAGATACAATACCCACACACTTTATGTCTTGTTTTAAAATAGGTTGACTCCTAAAATCCCAATTATGGAAAAGGATCAAACATTACGTCTGTCATCTGCC
>ENA-UEPL01002141-UEPL01002141.1-human-gut-metagenome-genome-assembly--contig:-NODE-2141-length-13613-cov-3.971483_pt1 | contig 13613 bp, 9 predicted proteins | sample MGYA00242896_ERZ507908 | MGnify/ENA primary metagenome ERZ507908 (study PRJEB26167, sample SAMN06115518) | human gut metagenome | host: Homo sapiens | place: China:Chongqing | collected 2015-08-20...
AGGGGACTATATAAAAGAAGAGAGGTGATTTATCGTTGCATCACCTCTCTTGAACAACACTATTAGTGTACTTATTTCACGATAATCGTGAAACAATTATTCACGTCTTGAGTATATCCTTCATTTGTAAAAGTCAGAGATATCTGGTAACGTCCAACAGGAACATCACTGTATACCGGCATAGAAAAAGTCCCGTCACCACTAACATTCAACACTTCCCACATTTTTTCAGCGTCACCGGATTCCGTGGTAATACTTTTTATACTGACAAAAATAGGACGGGTTCCTTCCACCCCTTCTATCGGCGTACTCGTCCAAGGCCACCCGTACTTATCACGCTTATATTCATCCCCTCCTATTGTTGGATAAATTCCATTTTGCACACAATACTCCGGAGTATACCCATAATTCACATACATCTCGAAAGTCGGGTTAGGCTTGGGAGGTGTCAGATCCAGTACTTTTTTCACAACCATAGAATCCATGGTATAACCCGCATATTCCGTCTGTAAATAACCGGGGGTAATATCTTGACAAGCTCCCAGCAATATACATCCCCCTATTATTAATATCAATATTATTCTCATAATCATTCATTTAAATTTTTCCAAAATCATAACCATAATTCAAGGCATGAACCACTCCGTTTTTAGGTTGTATATTCGGGGTCGCCAAAGGAATCATTTTCCCAACCGTTACAGAATACAGGAACATCTCTATAGCCCCGGCTTCCGGAATTCCTTTATAAGTATTCCGCTCCAGATAAGCAATAACTTGATTCTTTCCTATACAGGTAAAAGTTGTTCCTCCATCTTGTTCCTTCGCATGTATTGCATAGTCCATATTCCGAAAACCGATATTCTCTTTCAAATATTTTCCTACAACAACATGTTTCAATATCAGTTCTCGACATAATTCAACCGGCATGTCTTCTATACTTTCATACCTATCTTCCGTAACTCCTTTGTACTTACAATCCATCAAATAACGGTAAACGGCAAAAGAAGGCGGAGCAAAAAAAGTCATTGTGGGTACAGTATCTACTCTTCCTTCGAATAAATCCGTTAACCCGGCCCGTTCTATCATTTGTACCGTATACCCCCATTGTTCCGTGTTTGAACGCAAGTACTCCATAATCGTGCCATCGTAATAAGGAGAAGAGACTCCTCCATCAATGACGTCTTGCTTGGTTGTGCATGCGAAACAAACGATACACATACTTAATCCTATCAATATCTTTTTCATATCCTTCATAACTATTGTCTTTTTAACCAATAAAGATTCTGCCGCATCAAGGGATTTTCTTTGAAATCAATACTTTTATTCATCAAGAAGAATGCCCCGTCAATACAATCCTGTTGCGTTACGGTCTGATAACCACCCTCCAAGAAAGAATGCACGTAATCCAACCCGTTCCGGATAATATCATAATACCGATACCCCTCTACCAACAACTCTTTTTCACGTTCCCGGAATACAGTCATCTGTAAATCACCGTTATCTTCCGAGGAGTGATAGAGTGCCGCACCTGCCCTCTTCCGGATCGTATTCAAATCTTCGATGGCCCCTTCGATTTTATCACCTCCTAAATGTACCCGACATTCCGCTCTCAACAAGTAGATATCAGCCAAACGCCACCAAATACGATTGGAATTAAAAGAAGCGAATTTCTTTTTAGTACCCGTGACCGTAATATTCACACTTCTCTCTTTATAGGGATAAGCAAAACCTCCCGTTATACTCTTATCCATGGCATCCATCCCGTCAAGATCATAGAAATAGGCATATTTTCTAGTATCCGCACCCGGATACATTTTCCGAACTGAAGTCGTGAATATACGTAATGTGAAATCTTGCACGACACCCGGGCCATATTCAGGACGTACGGGATAACCAACATAATCCGTACCCAGCGAATATACCCGTTTTCCTACCTCGTTATAATAATCTTTCATTACCGTTTCATAAACTCCTTCCTTGCTATTACCAACAAGTACCGAGGCACAAACCTCTTCCGGCGTAGCAACCAAATCATATAAAGGAGATTCAATCACCTTGGTACAAGCTTTTTCAGCCATATCCCACAATTCTTTCTCATCATAATTCCGATCAACTTCAGCTGCAAAATACTTACCCCCGGCTTTCCAAGCACACAAATGAGCCAGTAAAGCATAGGCCGCACCCTGACAAGGGGTTGATTTTGAAAACATCGTATTCCCGTTGCAATCCGTCAGTTTGTCAAAAGGAGGTAAAATTTCGGCAGCTTTTTCAGCCATCTCTATTGCGAAATCACACACTTTCGGCCAAGGGGTTTTAGCTACAGGTTCCCAGTTAATTCCCCCTTTCTGCAAAATACAGTCACCCCAACGACGTATCAAATCAAAATAAGCCAAAGCTTTAAAAAAGTAAGCCTGTCCTCGATAAAACTGTCTCCGTTCATTCGGCATCTCAACAACATCGACATGCGACAGCACGGTCTCTGCCCCCATAATCACCTGATACCAAGCTTCCCACAAATCAGCTGTCCCAGCTTCCAATTCCAACATCCGGGCACCCCTCCGAGATTCATCCGCCTCATCGGCATAAGCTCCTTTTTCCACTTGCAGCAAAGCATTCCAACATACCATATCCCGTACCCCTGCACCAACACCGTATACTAATGCTTCTACATCCTTTTCTTTGGTAATATTTCCAAAAGTCAAGCTGTTCTCCGGCTCAACCCGTAACTGATCCGTACATCCCGCAAGGAACAACACGCATAATAAAATAACGATCAACTTCATAACTTAAAATTTCAAAGTTAAACCTATTGTAAACTTCCTAGCCAAAGGATAATTTCTTCCGCTATCAATACCAGTCCTAATATCCACGATCTCCGGATCAATACCCGAATAATTCGAGAAGGTCAGCAAATTTTCCCCACTCACAAAGAAACGTAACTGTTCTATCTTCCAATTCCGGATCAAGGACTTGGGTAGGTCATATCCCAAGGTTACAGTCTTCAATTTCAACCAATTCACCTTTTCAACATAGCGATCAATCACGCTCACCTCATTCGGGAAAAATTGCATCTGGCTATCGGCTTGTAATTTGGCATAATCCGAATTATCTCCCGGTTGTTCCCAGAAAGTGACATTTCGTATATCCATCAAGATAGGGTGTTCCAATCCGTTGTAATTAGGAATAATTGAACTTCCGGGAAGAGTATTATACATATGACGTCCCAATTGGTATGCCCATGAAAAATTCAAATCAAACCCTTTCCATTTCAACTCACTGACAATACCGCCACTAATTTCAGGTAAAGCACTACCCAAATACACCTGATCTCCGCGCCCGATAGAACCGTCTCCGTTTACATCGACAAATTTCAAATCCCCAGGTTTGTAGTACTGAATCCCCCCCATTGGAGCACTCATACCTACATTATTGTATACAATAGGTACCTCATCCTGACTGTTAATGTATCCCTCCGTCCGATAACCGTAGATTCCATTCAGTGCTTTGCCGATGATTCCCCGGGAATTATCTTTACCATTATATGATTTCTCATAACGATTCCAGACTTTGGCACCATTAACCGATACCCGCCATGAAAAATCGGGCGTTCTGAATATATCATATTTAATCAACAATTCAATTCCTTCATTTGAAATGGCAGCAGCATTTTGCCACTGGGAACCGAAACCGTTGTGTTCTCCCGGTAAGGACACCGGAAACAGAAGCTTGTCGGTATAACGATAATAATAATCCAAGGTAATTCCCAAACGATAATCCAGCAAATCCAAATCCAATCCGAAATCGTACTGATCTGTCTCCTCCCAAGTTAAATCTTGGTTATACGCACCTAAAGACCACGAAGGTTCCAACGTACTATTCCCTTCAAAAGGAGCTCCATTCTGCATGATTCCCAATGCAAGATAAGCCGACTCGAAGTGTTTTCCGGAACGTCCCCAGCTAGCCCGGATTTTACCGAAATTAAACCACTCTAAATTATTCCGGATAAAACCCTCTTCGGAAAAAGTCCATGCTGCTGCAACGGAAGGGAAAGTTCCCCATTTCTTGTGTTCCCCGAAAGTGGAGCTTCCATCCCGACGAATACTGGCAGAGAACAAATATTTCTTTTTATAATTGTACTCTAAACGCGCAAAATAAGAAATCAGGACCTGTTCTGTCATATCCGAAAGATAGTGCTGTAAAGCTATTTTACGGCTAAGCGAGGGTGTCAGTTGTTCATCCCCCAAATCTGGAAATCCCGGACGCACGTAATAGATCTGATCACTAGGAGAATTCTCCCCGCTTCCTCCATTATACTCGGTCTGATCATACTGATAGGACAGACCTGCCACCGCACTTACATTATGATTTTCATCTATTGTAGTCTTATAACTCAGTAAATTCTCATTCAATACCATCAAGCTGATCCCAGTTTCTCCCACACTCATCGAACGGTTGGTAGACATCAAGTAAGAGGGAGTAAAACCGTTACGACGATTTAACGAGTAATCGGCAGCCAAGGATGTCGATAATTGTAAACCCTTGATAATCTCATATCCTAATTTAAAATTGGTTCTCAAACGGATAGAGCGATTTTTCTCTTTTATATTTTTCATCTGGTCGACAATATAATCCCAAACGGCCGAACCTTCTCCTGGATACAGAGAACTAAGGTAATAAGGATCTCCCGGCACAACACCGATCATCGGAGAACTTTGGAAACTGGAACTAAACGATCCGTATCCTTGCTTCCGATTAGCCAAAGAAGCATTCAGTCGTAAATCTACGGTCAATTTATCTACCGGAATAATGTTCATACTGGAGTTCAAATCTATTCGATTAAAGCCGCTTCCCTTCAATATACCCGATTCATCGTAATAACCTAATCCCAAACTATAAGCTATTTTTTCTGAACCACCGTAAGACTGGATATTGGCATTCGTCACTTTCCCCTTGTGATAATACATCGGGAAAAAGTTCGTGGCATTGTTATAAAAATCGTTCAAACTGTCCTGGAAAAAAAGTCCGTTTGAAGTAGAAGGAACCGGGTGCATCAAAGCATCCATCGTTCCCCCCGGATGCAAGTAATTCTCTTCCCAAGTTTCAGGATATTTATAACGCAAATTTTCCATATCCAAATAAGCGATCAATTCGTTTCTCAGTGCCTTTAAACGAAAATCTCTTTCATAACGCCCCACCATGATCGTCGGTAATTCCGGCAACACGCTCCAGCTCTGTGAAACATTCACCGACAAAGAGCTTTTTTGGTTCTGACGTCCCTTTTTCGTCGTCACGATAATCACCCCGTTGGCTGCCCTAGAACCGTATATGGCTGCAGAAGAAGCATCTTTCAAAACTTCAATGGATTCGATCATATCGGGATTAATGTCTGACAACAAGTTCGTTCCCGTGATCGGAGAAGTAAAAGAGTTTAATGGAACCCCATCGACAACCCATAATGGATTAGAAAAACGTCTTTCCAACTCGATGTCCAAAGAATTGTATCCTCGAATGGTTATCGCCGCTCCACCACCTCCTGGTGCCCCGGAAATATTCGTAATATCCATCCCGGCAACCCTTCCTTGTAATAAAGTTGCAATATTCGGGGAGGGAATTCCTTCTAAATCTTCTCCTTTTACCGTGGATATTGCTCCCGTCATTTCACGACGGGTTGTCGTTCCATAAGCTACCACGACAGCTTCATCCAACGCTTGAACATCTTCTTCCATTACTACACGCAAAGTATCGGATTGAGCATTAAAGGTTACTATTTTCTTTTTAAAGCCCACGAAAGAAAATTCTAACGTACCACTCGTTACAGGCAGATCCATGGCAAACCATCCCCGGGCATCTGTTGCCGTACCTAAAGACACACCCGCCACTTTTACCGTCACCCCGGGAATAGGAATTCTCTGCATATCATACACGAATCCTTTTACCCGCAATGATTTTTTTTCCGGACTATCAAGAGAGGCAGGCTTGATTATCACCATCCGATCAATATATTCCCATGTAAATTTACTACCAAGTAGCCGTTTCAAGACCTCGTCAATCTTCACATTTTTAACGTTCAAGGAAATCGTTTGATTCACGTCTACCTCGTTAAAGCTGTAAAAAAAGTCCAGTTGCGTCTGACGTTTTAGTTCGGAAATAACCTTGGTAAAAGGCGCCCCTGCCACTTTCAGCGTCACCATCTGATCCTGTGCCCGCACCCTTGCCGACAGGGAAAAAACAAAGACACACATCATCAAAAAAGTCAATTTCATAATCATCAAAATTTTAGCACATCGATTTCTTAACAGAATCCTCGTGCCCGTTCGATTTTTTTTCATACTTTTGTAATAAGAGTTAAACAATTATCCTTCAGGGATCGCAAGTCCTTGCGGGATGTTTATCACACCGGGAGTTGTTGCTGCAATTCCCGGTTTGTTTCAATTATTTCTGTTTATTATTTATTTCACTCACCGTCACCACCCGACCGTTCACGCTAAAGTGAACCTGCGTGGTCTTCTCGATGATCGAGAATATTTTGTTTGCCGAATACTCCTTGTTAATTACCCCGGCAAAGGCAAAATGTTTCACGTTATCGGAAGTAAAGAAAAAATCAATGTCATACCAACGTTCCAACTGTGCTGTAATTTCCTCCAATGTAGCTCCCTCGAAATAGAACTTCCCATCAATCCACGCAGTATAGATGGATGTATCCACTTCTTTTGTTGCAAAAACCCCATCTTTCCACACAACTTGTTGCCCCGGTAAAATAACCTCCCCTTTCCCGGTCAACCGATCTCCAACCCGCACTTTACCACTCACAAGTGTTGTTCGGATTGCCCGTTCCGAAACATAAGTATTCACGTTGAAACTTGTTCCCAGTACTCGCACATCCACCTCTTTCGCCTCCACGATAAAAGGCTTCGCAGAATCTCTCGCAACCTCAAAATACCCTTCTCCTTCCAGATACACCCGCCGTTCCTTCCCCTCGAAACGAGTCGGGAAACGAAGTCTCGATTCCGAATTCAAGTACACTTTTGAACCATCAGCCAGAATCAATTGATACTCACCTTTACGAGGAACAACAATCGTATTGTACTCAACCTTAGCGGGAGTCCCTTTTACCTGTTCATACGTCACGCTCTTAGAAGAATCGAGCCGGATGCGAACATCTCCTTTATTTAGGATGGTGTCACCAGCAAGCAAGGACAAATCTATCCTTTCCCCCTGTTCCATAAACAACACGGCACGAGGTGTTCCGGCTTCTATCTCCAACATCACTTCCGCCACAAGAAGGTCCTTTTTCTCCCGTAAATTTATCCATAAAATTCCACCCAATAACAAAGGCAACATCGCAGCTGCCACCCAGCGCCATACAGGCACACGCCTCCGGTTTATCCCCTCTCCCCGGTATTGCTTGATAGCCCGCCACATCTTTTCACGATCTGCCACCAGCTCATCCTTTTTCCGCATCCCGACCTCTCTCAACACACGCCTCACCCCGGTAAAATTCTCGTCCTGCCATATTCTCTCCCACTCGGCATCTCCCGGTTTGACCCTACCTTCCAATATCGCCCGTAACCAATCTTTTTCGTCCTTTGTACTCATAATCTCGTTTTTTAGAGTAAAGCCTTTTCATCCGGCTTTCCACACGTAAAGCGAGAAACAGATCAATTAGGGTGAAAAGAAATCGTGATTTTTTTAGAAATTTGTAATATTTCTTTTTTTTGCTCGTCGATAACTATGATAGCAACCAAAACCAGCACGAATCGCCAATCCCGTCATGCTCTCTCCCGCATAAGTCGAACCAGCCAATAATGCCTCCATCTCACGAAGGCGACAATCATTAATATAAGCCTTAAAATTCATCCCGTACGTGCGGTTTATAAACGTGGAAAGATACGTGCGATTGGTCTGTAACTCCCTGGTCAGATCCGTTATTTTCAATTCCGGATTCAAATAAGGCTTGTCTTCTTGCATATATTTCTCGAACCTTTCTTTGCTCAAAAGAGACGGCTTTTTGATAACCAAACTATCGTCGGAGAGACGCCTCTCACCAGGACACAAAACATAATTCCCCACGATAATATTATAGGATATAATCGAGAATTGTACTAACAAAATACCGATTGGAAGAAAATCGATCCAGTAACTTTTGGCAAAAAGAGGCTCTAACAATGGCATACATAAAGAAACGAGAAACAAGAGCAACACGCTTCCCAACCAACGCAAGGGAGGCTCTTTCATGTCTTCCGAGCGTTCCCGCATAACACGCCAGTAGCGGAACAGGCGCTTCAGCCCCAGCAAGGTATAACAAAAACAAAACAGAAACGCAACCATCAACTGGGAGGTGAAAAAACGAGTAAAATAAAAATAAACCTCCTCTATCGGGCTATCCACGGCTACGATCATCACCTGCACGTCCAAAGGCACGAAAAGGCTCCATACCAGAAGAGCGAACGGGATCATTACGGGTAACCCGTAATGTCGCATGGAAAAACGCTCGGAAGAGTCCACCCGTGTCAACCAAAAAGCAACATGATAAAAAGTCACGGACATCATGATAAACGAACAATAACACAAACTATTCAAATAAACAAAAAGGCGAGGTGACCACATGTACACGATCACGCAAGCCCAGCCAAAAGCAACCGAAAAATAGAAAAAGAATAATCCCCGTTTCAAGTAACGCTCTTCCTCCCGCACGCTATCTTTATAAGTAAGTATCATTAACAGGCAACAAGTTAGAGCCGAGATTACCGGAAACAGATTCGTGAGAATTGATATCCATGTTTGCATACTCATACATGCAAAGATATTAAAAAACGTACAATAATATTCTGTACAACAACCACTTTAATTATCATCATCCGTGCATTTCGTACAAGATTCGTACACTGCAAGCCCATATCGAACGATTTGTCATGTCATTTTTTCTCTCTTTTGAACGATTTGAACCGTCGATTTATATACTTTGCACATCCCAATCTTCTTCTTTAATCTATTTTTATAGGGAAAAATTTACTTTACAAACGATACCATGGATGACGAAAACTTATTTGAAATAAACCTTACCGATTGGACTTGGCGATGGGATTTTATCGATTTCTGGGCACAACCGTTAAGTCAAAGAGGTGTGAAACCCGAAAAAGACGATAACATACCCTCCCCGGAGAAAGATCAGTGATTTATCTTTTTCTTGATCAGCCCCCCACGCCAAAGTAATTACCGTTTCCATGGGAGAAAAGTTACAACCTATTTCCCCACCTCTTTTTTGAAAAAAGAATTACACAGGATCAACATGAAATTCTTGTTGTGATCACCGAATTCGGATTTGATTTTCTTGTAAGCCACCTTTACTTGGGTCTTCACCGTATTCACGGATACCCCTAACTGTTCGGCCACATCTTTGTAACTCAACCCCTCGACACATCCTAGAATAAAAATTTCCTTACACTTGGGGGGCAGGCTATCCATCACGACTTGCAGTCGCCGATACAATTCTTCAAGATTCTCAGAATCCTCGCTTGATTCCTCCCCGGAAGCCATCATTTCTCGCAGGTATCGCTGCTCCACCTCTGCGTGAAGTTTACGATCAATACAGGAATTCTTGACAGAACGACTCAGATAAGCGTAAAGAGAACCGGAATGGGTAATCTTCGCCCGATTCACCCACAAATAAATGAACGTGTCCTGCACGATGTCTTCCGCCTCCGCCCGGTTCCCGACAAAACCTAACGCGTAAAGGTATAACCGTTCCGAGTAAGACTCGAAAAAAGAATTGAATGCACACCAATCCCCCTCCTGCATTTTCCGAAACAAAATTAACTCATCCTGCATAGGCCACCTTTCCTTATTGCAAGCAAAAATAATGATTCTCTTTATATTATTATACTCCCGTGTCGGGAAAATACAAGATTCCGATCGCATTTGCTTTAATCTCCGCCAGTTTTCAACTATGCCTTCTCCCTCCTCTCGGGACATCCGAACCTATTTCTCCATATAACAAATATACTACACGACACACCCATATTTCAAACATAACCGTATTAAAAATCAATTTAATCGAAGGTGAATGCTGGATGAATACAGGATGAATGCTCCGTGGTCTAAATGAACTTATAATCGAATCTCTATGAAATCACGAGCAAAGATAGCTTAATGCCATAGCAGTACCCGTCATTTCACAAGGTAATAATCTCCCATGTCCCATTCCACACCCTTTCATCCCCCTTTCATAGCCCTTCCACCATACCCGAGAAAGGAGGAGAAAAGCCTGAGATAAGTATTACGGAAGATTATTACCTATATATATACCAAGTATTTCAATGGGTTTACCTTAAAAATACATAGACTCGCCATCAGTACCCAATATTTATTCCACCGAAGAGTTTCAAAAGAAATCAGAATCGTTTATATTTGCATCACTATTAAGATAAAAGCTAAAAAAGAAGACATGGCACAGACACCATCTATTCCGAAAGGAACAAGAGACTATTCACCGGAAGTTATGGTGAAAAGAAATTATATATTCGATACGATCAAGTCCGTATTCAAACTCTATGGTTACTTGCCGCTGGAAACTCCGGCAATGGAAAATCTTTCCACCCTCATGGGAAAATACGGCGAGGAAGGGGATAAATTACTTTTCAAGATTCTGAACTCCGGAGATTTCCTGGCGTCTGTTACCAATAGCGAAGTAGAGGAACGCAATATTCCCCGGCTGACCAACAAAATTTGCGAGAAGGGACTACGTTATGACTTAACCGTGCCTTTCGCCCGATTCGTGGTACAACACCAAAATGAAATATCATTCCCGTTCAAACGCTACCAGATTCAACCCGTGTGGCGAGCCGACCGTCCGCAAAAGGGACGCTATCGCGAGTTCTACCAGTGTGACGTGGATGTCGTGGGAAGTGATTCTTTACTGAACGAGGTGGAATTGGTACAAATCGTGGACGAGGTGTACAAACGACTGAAAATAAATGTACGCCTGTTGATCAACAACCGAAAAGTGCTGGCCGGAATTGCCGAAACGATCGGCCACCCCGACAAGCTGGTTGACATCACCGTTGCCATTGACAAAATGGACAAGATCGGTACCGAAAACGTGAATGCCGAACTCCGGGAAAAAGGAGTGTCAGAAGAGGCTATTGAAAAATTGCAACCCATATTACGCTTAGAAGGCTCCAACGAAGAGAAGTTGACCCGCTTGCAAGAAATTTTAAAAGACAGCGAAACCGGATTAAAAGGAGTTGCAGAACTTTCTACCGTATTCCGTTATTTGAATCAACTGGATATCCAAACAGAAATAAAACTCGACTTGACACTTGCCCGCGGTTTGAGTTACTACACCGGAGCCATCTTCGAGGTAAAAGCCAAGGACGTGGAGATCGGGAGTATTACCGGAGGAGGACGTTATGACGATTTGACGGGAATTTTCGGGATGAAAAATATGTCGGGTGTCGGTATATCCTTCGGGGCCGACCGCATCTTCGACGTGATGAACCAACTGGACATCTTCCCCAAAGATTCCACGGCAACCACCCGTGTACTTTTCGTGAATTTCGGGGAAAAAGAAGAGGCTTTCTGTCTTCCCGTACTGAAAACCTTACGGAACGCAAGAATCAATTCCGAGATATACCCGGAAGCCGCCAAGATGAAGAAACAAATGACTTACGCCGATAAAAAGAGTATCCCCTATGTGGCCTTAGTCGGTGAAAACGAGATAAACAATAACGTGGTCACGCTGAAAAATATGCTCACCGGAGAACAAGAAAGTGTAGCTATTTCCAGCCTAGTAGACAAACTTAAAAGCGAGAATTAAAGTATGCAACTATACCGCAAAGAACAACGCCCGCTGAAAAGCCACGGATTTGATGTTAGATTCCCGTGACCGGGAAGTGGTTTATAAAATTTGTAAGATTCACAAAGTTGAACCTTACAAACTCGCGAGGCAAAAGCCTCACTCGTGTGTGTGCAATTTAAAATCTAAAATTTAAAATCTAAAATCCAATGACTCATTATATAACCCCAGAGAAATTAACTTTCGAGCAGATCGAAAAAATTTTAACTAAGAAGTATAAATTAGCTTTATCAGACGAGAGCAAGAAACTGATCAATGATTGCAAGGCTTACTTGGATCATAAAATCGCAACTTCTGACAAGCCTTTGTATGGAATCACAACCGGGTTCGGTTCTTTGTGTAAGATTTCCATCTCACAAGAAGATTTAAGCCAGTTACAAGCTAATCTGGTCATGTCTCACGCTTGTAGCTTGGGAGAACCCGTACACAAAGATATTATCCGTTTGATGTTGTTGCTCAAAGCTCACGCTCTTTCTTTGGGAAAATCCGGGGTACAACAAGTGACCGTGGAACGTATTATCGATATGTTCAACCATGACGTTCTTCCCGTGGTAAAAGAATTAGGCTCTTTGGGTGCATCCGGGGACTTGGCCCCGTTGGCAAACTTGTTCTTGCCGTTGATCGGCGAGGGTAAGGTGTTCTACAAGAATAAAATCTATCCAGCAAAAGAAATTAATGCCAAATTCGGCTGGGAACCCATCCAACTGGGAGCTAAAGAAGGATTGGCTTTGTTGAACGGTACTCAATTCATGAGTTCTCACGCTGTTTACGCTTTATTGAATGCCTTCAAAGTGGTAAAATATGCTGATATTATCGGGGCTTTATCACTGGAAGCATACGACGGACGCATCGATCCGTTCTTACCGCAAATCCATGAGGCTCGTCCTCATCCGGGACAAATTGAAACGGCTCGTAATATCCGCACCTTACTGGAAGGTTCAGAATTCCAGAAAATGGAAAAAACTCACGTGCAAGACCCGTACTCTTTCCGTTGTATGCCTCAAGTACACGGGGCTGTGAAAGATACCGTGGCTTACGTGGCATCTGTCGTTGAACGGGAAATCAACTCGGTAACCGACAACCCGACTATTTTCATGGAAGATGATTTGATTATTTCCGGTGGTAACTTCCACGGCGAACCGCTAGCTCTGGTATTAGATTTCTTGAGCATCGCTATCTCCGAATTGGGTAGCATCTCTGAAAGACGGGTATACCGTTTGATTGCCGGAGATCGTAAAACTCCCGAACCTCCTGTTGCCATTCCATCATTGCCTGACATATTAATATACACTCTTTCTCCATCAGAAACAATAGTTCTTGCATCTTTTAATACACATACGCAATTATGTTCTCTTGAATATGTTCTTGCTGTATCTATAGGATTATTCTTTATCACCGCAATATCAATTCCTGTAAGACGTGACATTTCTCCTATGTGTGGTGTAACGACAACATTCTTATCTGACATATCATCTTTATATGAAGCATTACCACTATTGCCGCCAGCTTCATAGTCTACATCATCATTACTGCCATCAAGTTCAATTTTATATTGGGCGATTATATTAAGGGCATCTGCATCATACAGCTTTTTAATATTCTTCTTTGCTGACACACTTCTTACAAGCTTTACTGCACTTTCTTCCATAGACAGCCCCGGACCTATGCACACAACATCTGCCCAGCAGATACATTTATCCACTAATGTCTCTGTATTCTTAACAAAATCGCCACATTCCTCATCAGTATCATATGTATC
>ENA-UEPL01002163-UEPL01002163.1-human-gut-metagenome-genome-assembly--contig:-NODE-2163-length-13495-cov-6.188776_pt1 | contig 13495 bp, 18 predicted proteins | sample MGYA00242896_ERZ507908 | MGnify/ENA primary metagenome ERZ507908 (study PRJEB26167, sample SAMN06115518) | human gut metagenome | host: Homo sapiens | place: China:Chongqing | collected 2015-08-20...
CTGAAAATAAGATGCTCAGATTATAATGAAGATACTGTCAAAGACGGGCTTGTTAAAAACTGGACTGTCAGAGGAACAGTCCATGTGTTTGCGGAAGATGATCTACCCTTATTTATTCATTGCAATAATGGGCAGGATTATCTTCGTAACGATTGGCGTGGATATACGTTTTGGAATCAGCGTGATAAATGGGTACTTACACCGGAGAGACAGGCTTATTTTGCTAATGTGATCTTAGAGGCTCTTAAATGTTCCGAGCTGACAAGAGAAGAATTAAAGGATGTCTGCAGACAAAACGGTATGGCCGAACCGGAAGAAAGCAGTATGTTCGACCAATTGGGGGCGGCGTTCGTGAAATGCGCAAGTGGATTTATAAACTATGTTGTCCAGGAAAAGAAGTGCTACGAGTATGCAAACTTTGTAGAAGATACGATACAACTTGTAATTCAACAGTTTGTTGAGAAAAAATTGATGTGAGAATACATAATTATTGAACAATTTGTAACTTTTGCAGAAAGCCCCCTTGACAAATTCCGTCTTGGTTGACGATACTGTTACTGTCCCCTACAATTTCATCATCACGAGAAAGTCTTTCGTAGAGGGCATTAATCTTTTCATTTTCTGCTTTTTTATTCTCATTTTTTGTCCTTTCTTGTGCTTTTTTCTTAACTACCCTTTACAATATAAGTCCTCAAATAAGCGTTACAGCGGCTTTTGAAAAATCTGTGTTGATTTTTCTGCGCGAGGTGCTATAATCGGTATATACCGAAAACAAGAGGAGGAAAGCGTCCATGCCAAGACCGCCACGGTGCCGTCGGATTTGCGGAATACCAAAGATCGATGCATTCTACCCCAGCGGATGTGAGGATGCCGAGCCGATCCTGCTGACGCTGGACGAGTACGAGGTCATTCGGCTGGTTGATCTGGAGCGGCAAACCCACGAGCAGTGTGCCGCACAAATGGATATTTCCCGCTCTACCGTGCAGGAAATTTGTGAAAGCGCACGGCGCAAGATCGCAGCGTGTCTTGTCCACGGGAAGCCGCTGCACATCACCGGAGGAAACTACCGCATCTGCGGAGGACAGGAGGCAGCCCGCTGCGGCCGCTGCGTCCGGATGCAGAGAGCTAACGCAGAAAAATCCAACAAAAATTGCAAAGGAGATTCCATTATGAAAATTGCAGTTACCTATGAAAACGGTCAAATTTTTCAGCATTTCGGTCACACAGAACAGTTCAAGCTTTATGAAGCTGCGGACGGCCAAATTGTTCATGCGGAAGTTGTTGATACCAACGGCAGCGGTCACGGTACACTGGCAGGCTTTCTGATGCAGCACGGCGTGGACACTTTGATTTGCGGAGGCATCGGCGGCGGTGCACAGGCGGCTCTGGCCGAAGCGGGCATCAAGCTCTACGGCGGTGTCAGCGGAGACGCTGACGCGGCGGTGCGCGCATTGCTCAGCGGAAATCTGGGCTACGATCCCAATGTTCACTGCGATCACCATGACCATGCGCACGGCGAGGCTGGTCACACCTGCGGTGACCACGGCTGCGGCAAGCATAGCTGCCATTGATATGGAACGCACACTGACACAACTTCCGTTCTGGTCATCCTTGACCGAACACGAAATGGACACACTACGCCGAAGTGCCTTTGTCCGTCATTATAAAAAGGGTGCGTTCGTACACAGCAGCGACAACGAATGTCTCGGAATGCTGTTTATTTTTTCCGGCGAGATCCGCACCTATCTTCTCTCTGCTGAGGGGCGGGAGGTAACGCTGTTCCGCCTGTATCCGGGCGAACTATGCGTGCTTTCCGCCTCCTGCGTGATCAGTCAGATCACCTTTGATACGCAAATGACTGCCGGAATGGATACAGACGTTCTGATTATCCCTGCAAATGTCATTGCTGCACTCAAGGAGAAAAATCTCCATGTCCGCTGTTTTCTCTATGAACTGGCAACGAAACGGTTTTCTGATGTGATGTGGGCGATGCAGCAGATCATGTTCAAGGGATTGGATCGGCGGCTGGCAGAATTTCTCCTTACTGAAGCGGAGCGTACCGGCTCCGACACGATACGCATGACCCATGAGCAGATCGCCCAGCACATCAGCTCGGCACGGGAGGCAGTGGCACGGATGCTCAAAAGCTTCTCGGAGGACGGACTGGTGGAGCTGAAGCGTGGTGCAATCACGCTGCGGGATAAGAACAGACTGAATCGTCTAAAATAAAAAGGAATGTGACTTCGTCACAGAAGAAAATCATAGATTTGCTACAATAAAAGCAAAAAAAAGGAAGGAGTATCCACCATGAAAGAAACGAAATACGCAGGAACTCAAACCGAAAAAAACCTGATGGCTGCCTTTGCCGGTGAGTCCGAGGCACGCAACAAGTACACCTATTTTGCATCCAAGGCCAAGAAGGAAGGCTTTGAGCAGATCGCGGCACTGTTCCTCAAAACCGCTGATAATGAGAAGGAACACGCCAAGCTGTGGTTCAAAGAACTGAACGGCATTGGCGACACCGCAGAAAACCTTCTCTCCGCCGCTGAGGGTGAGAACTACGAGTGGACGGATATGTACGACGGCTTTGCCAAAACTGCCGATGAGGAAGGCTTTCATGAGCTGGCGCAGCGCTTCCGCCTGGTCGCCGCCATTGAAAAGCACCACGAGGAGCGATACCGCGCCCTGCTGCACAATGTTGAGACAGCGCAGGTCTTTGCCAAGAGCGAGGTCAAGGTGTGGGAGTGCCGCAACTGCGGTCACATCGTCGTTGGGGAGAAAGCCCCGGAAGTCTGCCCCGCCTGCAACCATCCCCAGAGCTACTTTGAAATTCACGCGGAAAATTATTAAAGAAAAGGAGAATCATCATGGAGCAGAAGTTTTACCTTTGCAAGCATTGCGGTAATATCATTACCAAAATCAAGGACATCGGCGTTCCCGTCATCTGCTGCGGCGAGCCGATGAGCGAGATCGTTCCCGGCACCACCGATGCCGCCGTGGAGAAGCATATCCCCGTCTGGACGGTGGAAAACGGTATCGTCCATGTCAAGGTCGGCTCCGTGGAGCATCCCATGCTGCCGGAGCACTACATCGAGTGGGTATCTCTCCAGACCAAGCAGGGCAATCAGCGCAAGGAACTGCATCCCGGCGAGAAGCCGGAGGTCTGCTTCGCTCTCTGCGAGGGCGATGAAGTCGAAGCGGTCTACGCCTACTGCAACCTCCATAGTCTGTGGAAAGCGTGATTCATCTTTCAAAAATCCGGTGCTTTTTTGAGCACCGGATTTTTTTATCAATGTGACCTCGTCACAGAAAAATGCTTTGCCCTGCGGTATGATAAATCCACAATCAAGAAACAGGAAAGAGGTGGCGAACATGAAAATCAAGCTCAATCCCGATCCGGAGATTGTCAATACCATCAGAGAAGGACTCAAGCGCACCGGCGGATACTGTCCCTGCCGCAGGGAGCACACAGAGGCAACCAAGTGTATGTGTCAGGAGTTTAAGAATCAAATTGCAGATCCCGGCTTCGAGGGATTTTGCCACTGTATGCTCTATTACAAATCCTTGAAGAATTAAGGGAGGAATGCTATGCTGCTGGGTCTGATCGTTATGGTGCTCTACAAGCCCCGCACATGGTGTGCCTTTTGCCCGATGGGAATCATGACACAGGGTCAGGGTATTTGCAAGCTGAAAAACAAAGAATAATTAGAGATAACAGAAAGGAGTCTTTCTCATGGCTGAACTGAAAATTACTGCTGCAAATTTTGAAAATGAGGTACTGCGTTCCGACAAACCCGTTTTGCTGGATTTCTACGCAGACTGGTGCGGGCCGTGTAAAATGCTCGCTCCCATACTGCATGAGCTTGCCGAAGAAAAAAGCGGCACACTCAAGGTGGGCAAGGTCAATGTGGATGAACAAATGGATCTGGCAATACGTTTTCAGGTATCCAACATCCCGATGCTGGTCGTATTCAAGGATGGGAAACCTGTTGCCAAATCGGTTGGCTATCGGACTAAGTCGGAGATCGCCGCAATGATGGAGGGCGCAAGATGAAAGTTGTGATCGTAGGCGGTGTGGCGGGCGGTGCTTCTGCCGCCGCCCGCATCCGCCGTTTGGATGAACACGCTCAGATCATCATGATCGAGCGCAGCGGCTATGTGTCCTATGCCAACTGCGGCCTTCCGTATTATGTGGGTGGTGTGATCAAAGAGCAAGAAGAACTGACACTGCAAACTCCGGAGAGCTTTTGGGACCGTTTTCGCATTGATGTACGAGTACAGCAGGAAGTAACTGTAATCAATCCCGCAGAGAAAACCGTTACTGTCCACGCACTGGACAGCGAGAAGATCTATATAGAAACCTATGACAAACTGCTTCTTGCCCCCGGCGCAAAGCCGACGGTACCTGCGCTCTCCGGTGTCAGCAGTGAACGTGTTTTCACGCTGCGCACCGTGGAGGATACCCTCCGCATTAGGCGCTTTGTAGAGGATCAGAAGCCGAAAACCGCTGTTTTGGCCGGCGGCGGTTTTATCGGTCTGGAAATGGCGGAAAACCTTGTGGAGATGGGCGTTTCCGTCACCATCGTCCAGCGTCCAAAGCAGCTATTAGCGCCGCTGGATACGGATATGGCGAGCTTTGTCCATGCGGAAATGCGCAGACACGGTGTGGCTCTGCGGTTGGGTGAAACCGTCACCGGATTCCGACAGGACGGAAATTCCGTGCTGACGCTGCTGGAGGATAGTGAGCCGCTGCGCTCCGACATGGTGCTGCTGGCCATCGGCGTCACGCCGGACACTCATCTGGCAAAAGAGGCCGGACTTGACCTGGGCATCCGGGGCAGCATCGCTGTCAACGAGCGAATGGAAACCTCCGTGCCGGATATCTACGCTGTAGGCGATGCCGTAGAGGTCACCCATTTCGTGACCGGTCAGAAAACGCGGATCCCGCTGGCGGGGCCTGCCAACAAGCAGGGACGCATTGCCGCTGACAATATCTGCGGCGGAAGCAGCCGCTTTACCGGCTCTCAGGGTTCGTCTGTTCTGAAACTGTTTGGCTTGACAGCGGCCTCTACGGGGATCAATGAAAAAGCAGCGCAGGCAGCAGGGATTGCTTACGACAAAGTCGTACTTTTCCCGGCATCCCACGCTACCTATTATCCCGGCGCACAGTCTATGGCAATGAAGGTGCTGTATGAAAAAGAAAGCCTGCGGCTGCTCGGTGCGCAGATCGTTGGCGGCGAGGGCGTGGACAAGCGCATTGATGTGCTGGCAACGGTCATTCGCGCAAAAATGACAGCTCTTGGCCTGACGGAACTTGACCTTTCCTATGCCCCGCCCTATTCCTCCGCAAAAGATCCGGTCAATATGGCCGGTTTTATGATCGAGGATTTGGAAAACAGGAAGGTACGGCAGTTCCATTGGAAAGATGTTGAGGACTTACCTTACGATGGCAGTGCAACGCTGCTGGACGTCCGCACGGCGTGGGAGTATCAGCGGGGCCATCTGGATGGCTTTCGGAACATTCCCTTGGACGATTTGCGGGAGCATTTGGACGAATTAGAGCAGGACAAGCCTGTTTATGTGAATTGTCAGACCGGGCTTCGCAGTTATCTGGCCTGTCGGCTTTTGACGCAGCACGGTTTTACCTGTGCTCATCTCTCCGGCGGATACAGCTTTTATCAGGTCGTAACACAAGAGCGGCAGACAACGCAGAGCACCTATCCCTGTGGAATGGAGAAGCTATGAGTGAAAATCGCAGGTATCAGGAAGTCATGCTGCAATACCGCTGCGCACTGAAAGCACTTGAAAGTCGGTTGGAAAACAAGAAGCACCTGCCGATAAATGCTGAATTCGACACTGGGCTGAAAGAGTGCGCCGATTCCACCACAGACTCAGAGAATGGAACAGCAAACTGGGACATCTACTGCACCTCTTAACATGATACATCGGATATAAAAGGACAAGCATCCATTTTAGATGCTTGCCCTTTTATATCATCAGCTAAATCATTCCAAAATGCTTCCAGCCGCTCTGTTCCAGAACATAATCCTCGATTTGTCCATAGATTGCCAGTTCTCTTTTATCCTACATCATTTCTTCCACATCAATGTTGATATGTGTTACCGGATTTCTCAGAACTAAGAGGCACACTGTTTCAATCCCCGTTGTCCAAGGGAACTGATCCACAGGGACACACCGCTGCACCTCATAGCCGTTTGCGATGAAAATCTCCAGATCCCGCGCAAGGCTCGTCGGTTTGCAGGAAATGTATACCAGTTTCTCCACCCCATAACCGATGATTCTGGAAAGTGCTTTGGGATGTACGCCATCCCTTGGAGGGTCGAGAATGATAAAGTCCGGCTTTTCTTCGATTTCATCCAGTACCTTTAAAACATCTCCCGCGATAAACTCACAGTTCTCCAGTCCGTTTTGCTTCGCGTTTTCCCGCGCAGCAACAACTGCCTCCCCCACAATCTCCACACCAATGACTTTTTTTGCAACCGGTGCCATCAGCTGCGCGATCGTACCTGTGCCGCTGTAAAGATCGTAAACGATACTGTCCGGCTTTCCCTCTTCCTTTACCAGGCTGCCGACATATTCCCTCGCTGTCTCATACAGCACCTCTGCGCCGCAGGTGTTCGTCTGGAAAAAGGAAAATGTCGAAATTCGAAATTTCAGTCCAAGCAGCTCTTCATAAAAATAATCCCTGCCGTACAAAATTTCACTGCTGTCGCACTTGACCGCATCCGACATGGAGTCGTTCGTAATATGCAAAATTCCGGCGAATTTTCCGTTCAACGGAAGGGAAAGCAGTCGCTCTTTCCAGCTTTCCAGATCAACTTCCTGCTGCGTTGTCGTTACAAGCGCTGCAAGGATTTCTCCCGTCCTGGACGCCCTGCGCACCAGCAGATGCCGCAAATATCCCTCATGGGTATAGCGATGATAAAAGGGCATCTTTTTCTCTTCAAAATAACAAAGTGTCTCCCGCAGGATCGCACTGTAGTCGTCGTCCACAAGACGACAGCCATCCACCGTTACGATATCATAAAAGCTGCCTTTTTTATGCATGCCCAGCGCCAGAGGTCCATCCTTTACCTCGTCTCCGAACGTAAATTCCATCTTATTGCGGTATCCGTAATAAACGGGACTCTGACGGATCGGCTCGATCTGACAGACGCTCTGCTGTTTGGAAAGCACCGGCTCCAACAGCTCCCTGACCTGGTTTTCCTTTATCTTCAGGCTTTCTTCATATGGCATGGAAATATAGCTGCATCCGCCGCAGATATTAAAATGCGGGCAACCGCCGTTTTCAACACCGACAGTTTCTACAGGTGATTTTTCCAGAATTTCCTTTAATCTGCCCTCTCCCTTGCCTTTCCGCACCTTTGTTATAACGACAGAAATCTTCTGTCCCGGCAGTGCACCTTTTACCTCGCAGATTTCTTCATCATCTGCCGCACCTTCCAGCGGCTCCAGCACCACCATTGCGCGGTTCGGGAATTTCACATTCCGCACCACGCCTGTCCTGATCTGTCCTTTTTTCATCTCTCCTCCATTCCACAAACATACTGCCATGCAAAACATATTTTATCACAAAACGGGATGCTCCCACGAAAAGCGAAATTTCTGATTTTTCCGCTCCCGTAAGAACATCCCGTCATCTCCGGCGTGCGCAACCCTATAAAGTTTTATCTGCACACTTCCAAATCGCGTTCCTACCGTTCCAAACCAAAGGGAATTCTGACACTCAAAAACCCTGATCTGTCTGCTCCTGATGATATGTCTCCGCGATCCTTAGTCCTCTTTTTTCTCTTCGGAAGCTTCTTTTTCAGGTTCTTCCTTGTCCAGGTCCTCGTCCTCAAAATCATCGTCAAAGTCGTCGTCAAAATCTTCCAGATAATCCGGAGTCAGATAACGATATACTGCATAGGCAACTGCTGCCACAGCCGCAACGATGCCGATAATCGCCAGAATCCAGAGAATACAGGTCTTTTTCTCTTCTTTTTTCTTCGCCGCCTCTTTGTACTTCACCGCTTCCAGAATTTCATCCAGTTTTACCATATTATCTTCCATCCTTTCTGCTTGTTTTCATGATTTCATCGTCGTGTTTATCATACCACCCTTTTTTTACTTTTACTATATGAATCCGGAAAATTTATAGTTTTTTCAGTTTTGCGAACGCCGCATACATAATCTTCTGACCAGCTCCGTCGAACTGGATCGTCACCTTGTAATCCCGCGGGTCATCCACAATCTCCGTCACCGTTCCGTCGCCGTATTTTAAGTGCCGCACACGGTCACCAACTCCATATTCCAGCGCTGCAGATTTTACAGAGCCTCTGGAAATTCCATTCACGCCGTTTAAGCTGCCAAGCCCCTGCGCGATAAAAGGCTTTCTGTCCTCTGCGGTCTTTTTCGGCTTCACAACTGCCCTTGGCTTTCCATAGCCGGTAAAGCTGCCGGTCGAAAAGCTTTCCCCGGAAAAGCCTGTTTTGCCTGACGCAGCGAAACTGCCTTTAGAAGTGCTGCTCCCTGTGTCCGCATTCGACGCGCCAAAGCCGCTACTTCCAAATCCGCAGCCTCCCGTCTTGCTGCGTCCGGTGGAGCCAAAGCCGTTCCATCCGCCTGTGTTCTCGCTCTTTGAGCTGCCGCCTCCAAATCCGGAAAAGCCGGAGAAGCCGGAAAATCCGGAAAAACCGCTGTAATCATCCTCCTCTTCTTTTGCAAAGGAAAAACGTTTCGATCCTCCTACCCTCTGGTCCAGCAGATTGGCGGGTATTTCCTTCACGAACCGGCTGACCGGATTATACTGTGTCTCACCGCGGATCATACGCTGCTTTGCACAGGTGATCGTAAGTTCCTCCCGCGCACGGGTGATTCCGACATATGCCAGACGACGTTCTTCCTCGATCGCAGTCGGGTCATCGTCCATGATGCTCATATAGCTGGGGAATATGCCATCTTCCATGCCAGCCAGATAAACGATCGGAAACTCCAGTCCCTTTGCGGAATGCAGCGTCATCAGAAGCACTTTATTATTATCGGATTCCACGCCATCAATATCCGCAACCAGCGCAACCTCCTGCAAAAAGCTGCTCAGCGTCGCATCCTCGTGTGCCGCTTCAAACGCAACCACCTTGGAAATCAATTCGTTGATGTTGGCGATTCTGTCCTCCGCCTCCTCGTCATCCGACTCCTGCAACTCTTTTACATAGCCGGTGGATTCTACGATATCATCCAACAGCTGTTTTAATGTATAATATTCCAGCTTCGCCCGAAAGGACTGGATCAGCGTCACAAACGGCTCCAGCTTCGATGCGCTTCTGCCAAGCCCGGGGATCTGATCCGCCTGCCGCAGGGCATCGTAAAAGCTCATTTCGTTTTCTTCCGCATATGCCTGCACGCGGTTGACTGTTGTTGCACCGATTCCACGCTTCGGAATATTGATAATTCTGCGCACCTGCAAGTCGTCCTGTCCGTTGTCAATCGTTTTTAAATACGCCAGAATGTCCTTAATTTCTTTTCTCGCATAGAAATTGACGCCGCCGACCACATCATAGGGGATTCCTTCTATGATAAACCGCTCCTCCAGCAGTCGCGCCTGGGCATTGGTCCGGTAAAGCACTGCACAGTCTTTATAATCTGCTGTCCGATTCCGTTTTCTTTTGCAAACATCATCTGCAATAAATTCCGCCTCTTCATATGCAGTATCCAACTGTTTAAAATGGATCAGGCTGCCCTCACCCTTATCTGTCCAGAGAACCTTCTTTTTCCGTTCTACGTTGTTTTGGATCACCTCGTTGGCAGCATCCAGAATCGTCTGGGTCGAACGGTAGTTCTGCTCCAGCTTGATGACCGCAGCTTCCGGAAAATATTTTTCATAGTCCAGAATATTGTTGATGTTGGCACCCCGGAACTTGTAGATCGACTGATCGTCATCACCTACTACGCAAAGATTGCGGTATTTGTCCGCCAACAAACGGATCAGCTCAAACTGTGCCGTGTTGGTATCCTGATACTCATCCACCATAATGTACAAAAAACGCTCCTGATAATACGCAAGCACCTCCGGACTGGTTTTGAACAGCTCTACGGTTTTGACAATCAGGTCGTCAAAATCGAGCGCATTGTTCTTTTTCAGTGCTGCCTGATATTCCTGATAAACGGACGCGATTTTCTGCTTGGAAAAATCTCCCATCGCGGAGAGCGCATATTCCGTCGGAGAAATCAGCTCGTCCTTTGCGGAAGAAATTGCGGACATCAGGCTCCGTTCCTTATAAACCTTCGTATCAATCTGCAGCTTTTTGCAGACCTCTTTGATGATGTTCTTGCTGTCATCCGTATCGTAAATCGTAAAATTTGTCGAATAGCCGAGGTGGTCGATGTAACGTCTCAGAATCCGCACGCAGGTAGAGTGAAACGTCGAAACCCAGATCTGTTCCGCGCCGTGCCCGATCAGATCGTCCACTCGTTCACGCATCTCCCCGGCAGCTTTATTGGTAAAGGTGATCGCCAGAATATTCCACGGCTTTACGCCTTCGTGCTCAATCAGATAGGAAATACGGTGCGTCAACACCCTGGTCTTTCCGCTTCCCGCGCCCGCCAGAATCAGCACCGGTCCCTTTGTTTTAAAAACAGCTTCCCGCTGTCTGTCATTTAAGGTATCGTAAATGCTCATAGTTCCCCACTGTTTCCTGTTTTTTTCCATCTATAAGTGTCTTTTCGATTTTAGCAGATTTTAGTCTGCGATACAAGACGAAAGACGCTCTCTTTGTCCGCTTTACTTTTAGACTTTAATATGTTAAAATAGAAATATATGGACGAACGGAGTCCACTCCATTAGAAAAGTAAAGGAGTTAGTCGGATGAACAAAAAAATTAAAACGGATGCTGTAGATCACCTGTTTGACGCGATCTTGAGCCTGCAGAGCAAGGAAGAATGTTATGCCTTTTTCGAAGATCTCTGCACTGTCAATGAGCTGCTTTCCCTCTCCCAGCGTTTTGAGGTTGCAGCCATGCTAAAGGAAGGGAAAACCTATCTGGATATCGCAGAAAAAACAGGCGCTTCCACTGCTACAATCAGCCGCGTCAACCGTTCCTTAAATTACGGTAATGACGGCTACGAGCTGGTTTTCTCCAGAATGGCAGAAGCTTCCGAACCCGATTCGGAACAGTAAGTCCCGCAGGTGCAAGAGGGGGTATCCTGCAACAGGATTTGGAATCGGATCCGGTGAACACTGTAATGCACACATTTTGTCTACATTACATGAGTAAAAAAGAGCGAAGGCTCCGGAAAACTTTTTCCGGCGTCTCCGCTCTTTTTTTGCTGCTGTTTTCAAAACGATCAGCGCTCCAGCGCCTTTTTCGCAAACTCTGTATTGACCAGCTCTTCATATGCAACGCGGTTTGTCAGCTCGCCGCCCTCTTCCAGAATATCCTGCAGCAGAACAAATGCATCCTCCGAGAAAATCAGGTCGGTTTTCCACGTATCCTGCTCGACATAGCGTCTCACAATCGCCGTCAGCACTGCTTCGTCCGTTTCCGGGAACTGCGGCGCGATCATTTTCGCAATTTCCTCCGGTGTGCTCTGCGCTACCTTTTCCATGCCGCGCTGAAGGGCATTTACAAAGGCCTGCACGGTATCCGGATGCGCTTCCAGATAGCTTTTTTTCGCAGAAAATGCTGTATACGGCACATAGCCGGACTCTTCTCCCAGCGAAGCGACAACGTAGCCGTCCCCTTTTTGCTCCAGGGCAGTTGCATGAGGCTCGAATTCAACCGTAAAGTCCCCCTGCCCGCCGGAAAATGCTGCTGCCGTGGAACCAAAATCGATGCTCTGGTCGATGGAAAGATCTTCGGTCGGATCAATGTTGTACTGCTTTAAAATATATTCAAATACCATTTCCGGCATGCCGCCTGCCCTGCCGCCCAGCACTTTTTTGCCCTTCAGCATATCCCACTCGAAATTCTCGATCGGTTCCCTCGCAACGAGAAAGTTTCCGGCACGCTGTGTCAGCTGTGCGAAATTGATCAAATAATCCTCGGCTCCGCCATTTTTTGTATATATCGTTGATTCGGAGCCCATGAAACCGATATCCGCCTCTCCTGCCAACACTGCCGTAACGGTCTTATCCGCACCGAAGCCTGTCACCAGCGTCAGATCGATGCCCTCTTCTCTAAAATAGCCCTCTTCTATTGCCACATACATTGGCGCATAAAATATGGAATGCGCCACCTCGTTCAACGTAACCTTCTGAAGTTCCTTTTTCTCCCCTCCATCCGATAAGTCTTTCATCTGCCCGCAACCTGCCAGCATGCCAAACGTCAACGCTGCTGTCAGAGCCAGACATATCCATCTTCTTTTTTTCATAAGATATCTGCTTCCTTAACACATGTTTCTTTATCCTATGCGCTCCTATTGTCCCATGTGCTGTTCCTTCACAAAATGGTCTTTTTATATTGAGTTTCTTTTCTCTTGTCATCTGGTTTTGAATACTATATAATGAATTCATTAAACAATCTTCATTATCTTATGGAAAACAGGAGCATTTCATATGACACTGGAAACAGGGGATCTTTTACAAAGTATTTTGGATAGTCTGGACCGTATTGATTATATCCGTCCGGATGATATCCCAGATATCGAATTATACATGGATCAGGTGACGACTTTTATGGACAGCCGTCTAAAGAATGCTGCCCGTAATCCCGAAGTGGACAAGATCCTGACCAAAACCATGATCAACAACTACGCCAAAAACGACCTGCTGCCGCCGCCGTCCGCAAGAAATATTCCCGCGAGCACATGCTGCTTTTGATTTTTATCTATTATTTCAAGGGCATCCTGTCAATCAGCGACATCCAGACCGTATTAAAACCGATTACCGACCGCTTCTTTGCCGGAAACGAAGGGCTGAAGCTTGAAACGATCTATAACGAGGTGTTTAGTCTCGAGCGGGAAGAGGTTGAAGTAATGAAGCAGGACGTCGTACGCAAATATCACAAAGCTCAGGAAACCTTTTCGGATGCTGCCACAGAGGATCAGGAATTTCTGCAGACCTTTTCTTTCATCTGCATGCTCAGTTTTGACGTCTATGTTAAAAAAATGTTGATTGAAAAACTGATCGACAGCTGCAGTGCAAAAGAAACAGACACCACAGAACACCGCTCCCGTCACAGTCGTTCTGATAAAAAACAATAGAATGCACGCTCTGCGAGCATTCTATTGTCATGAATCACAGTAACTGCAGCGTTTGCAAACGGTACGTCTGCTTATAGCAACATGACTGTGAACAGAATTTTTTTCCATCTGCCACTTGATTCCTGCCTGGAAAGTGCTAAAATAAATCTTAGCTGAAAACGGAAGTATAGCTCAGCCGGGATGAGCGTTCGCCTCACACGCGAGAGGTCACGGGTTCGAGCCCCGTTGCTTCCATATCAGTACCTTTCATGAAAGGTCTGATTTTTCTTCATAAATTATGTTTGGGCTCGTAGCT
>ENA-UEPL01002186-UEPL01002186.1-human-gut-metagenome-genome-assembly--contig:-NODE-2186-length-13395-cov-5.451870_pt1 | contig 13395 bp, 8 predicted proteins | sample MGYA00242896_ERZ507908 | MGnify/ENA primary metagenome ERZ507908 (study PRJEB26167, sample SAMN06115518) | human gut metagenome | host: Homo sapiens | place: China:Chongqing | collected 2015-08-20...
TACAAGAAAGCAGTAAAAAAGTGAATATTTTGTGAAAATTTATACTTGATTTTTAAAGGAAGTGTGATAGTATAGATGTCATGAAACGGATTTACAACGGAAAAGGAAATCCCGTTTAAAGATGTCTTTAAAAATAAATCTAAAGATAAAAGAATAAGGAGACATCAGAGGAGAAGATTGAAAAATAAGATTTTTCAATCGCGAGATTTGTGTCTGCGCGCACTTGACACAAACTCGGCATGCACAAAAAACGTGCGCAGAAATGAGGAGGAGAAAAATGAAAATGAAAAAATTACTGACAAGCGTATTGGCAGTAGCCATGGTTGCTTCTCTGGCAGCATGTGGTTCTTCTGCATCCACAGAGACAACCGTACAGGCAACAGAGACTGCAGCAGAAAACACTGCAGCAGAGACCGATGAAGCAGCCTCCACAGAAGCAGAAAGCGCAGATACCGCAGCTTTTGACCTGGCTGGCAAGAAGATCGGTGTTCAGCTCGGTACAACAGGCGATCAGCTGGCAACAGAATATGAACAGAACGACGGTTCTACTGTAGAACGTTTTAACAAGGGCGCAGATGCAATTCAGGCATTAAAGCAGGGCAAAATCGATTGCGTAGTGATCGACTACAATCCCGCAAAGGCTTTTGTGGAAAAGAATGAGGATTTACAGATCCTGGACGAAGAGCTTTCTTCTGAAGAATATGCAATGTGCGTCAACAAAGACAACAGCGAGCTGACCGCAAAGATTAACGAAGCGCTTATTCAGTTAAAGGCAGACGGTACGCTGGATGCTATCGTTTCCAACTACATCGGTGATGAGGCAGGACAGCATCCTTATACCTCTCCGGAAGGTGTAGACCGTTCCAACGGCACACTGGTTATGGCAACCAATGCAACATTTGAGCCTTATGAGTATTATGAGGATCAGAAGGTTGTCGGCATCGATCCTGATATCGCGCAGGCTGTCTGTGACGTGCTTGGTTATGACTTAAAGATCGAGGATATGGAATTTGATGCAATCGTCAATGCAGTTGTTTCCGGCAAGGCTGATTTCGGTGCAGCGGGCATGACGGTAACAGAGGAGCGTAAGCTGAGCGTAGACTTCACAGATACCTATGCAACAGCAAGCCAGGTAATCATCGTAACAAAGTAATTACAAGAGATAATCGGAAAGCAATTATAATATGGAAGATTTTAAACTCAAATTTATTGCAAACTTTATAACCGATAATCGGTGGAAATATTTCACCAACGGATTGGGAACAACTTATGTTGTTTCCTTTTTCGCTGTCATTCTGGGCGTTGTCATTGGCGTATTGATCGCAGTTGTGCGGTCATCTGCAGATAAGCTGGATCGCCCTCCACTGGTGGTTAAAATTCTGAATGTGATCTGTAAGCTGTATCTGACGGTTATCCGCGGAACCCCTGCAATGATTCAGCTGCTGATCATGTATTATATTGTCTTCGGTTCTGTGGACATCAGCAAGCGGCTGGTTGCGATTCTGACCTTCGGAATCAACTCCGGCGCATACGTAGCGGAGATCATCCGTTCCGGTATCATGTCCGTGGATCAGGGGCAGTTTGAAGCAGGCAGAAGCCTGGGACTGACCTATGTGCAGACGATGTGGTATATTATTATCCCTCAGGCATTTAAAAATGTCCTGCCTGCCCTGGGCAACGAGTTCATTACCCTGTTAAAGGAGACGTCTATCTGCGGTTACATTGCATTGACGGATGTTACGCACGGTGCGAATACCGTCAGAAGTCAGACCTATGAGCCTTATATGCCGTTGTTTGCGGCAGCTCTGATTTATCTGGTCAGTGTGAGTGTACTTTCTGCTCTGATCAGCAGACTGGAAAGGAGGATGCGTGTCAATGAGCGATAATGGACAGGAAAAACAGGTTCTGTTTGAAATCAAACAGCTCTGCAAGTCCTTTGGACCGACAAAGGTGCTGGATCATATTGATGCGACAATCCGCCAGGGTGAGGTAGTCGTTATTGTAGGGCCATCCGGCTCCGGTAAATCGACCTTTCTGCGTTCCTTAAACCTTCTGGAAATGCCGACCTCGGGCGAGATTCTATTTGAAGGAAAAGAAATTACAGATCCGAAAAGCAATTTAAATCAATATCGTCAGAAAATCGGAATGGTGTTCCAGCATTTTAATCTGTTCGCAAATAAGACGATTCTGGAAAACATGACGCTGGCACCGATCAAGGTGTTAAAAAAGTCCAAGGCGGAAGCGGAAAAAGAAGCGATGGATCTGCTGGCGCGTGTTGGTCTTTCGGAAAAAGCGAATGCTTATCCGGCACAGCTGTCCGGCGGTCAGAAACAGCGAATCGCCATTGTTCGCTCTCTGTGCATGCATCCGGATGTTATGCTGTTTGATGAGCCTACCAGCGCGCTTGATCCGGAGATGGTTGGCGAGGTTTTAAGTGTAATGCGGGATCTGGCCCACGAGGGTATGACAATGGTGGTCGTTACCCATGAGATGGGCTTTGCCCGGGAAGTCGGTACGAGAGTGCTGTTTGTGGATGAAGGCAGGATCAAAGAGGAAAACACGCCGGAAGAATTTTTCGATCATCCGAAAAACGCGAGACTGCAGGAGTTTCTGTCGAAGGTGATCTAAAGCAGATTTTCCGGAAAAATGACAGAAAAAGATTGATTTTGTAAAAATCATAAAAAATTGATATGAAATGGAAGAATTTCAACATGCCGGGGCAGTTGCAGTTCTTCCATTTCTTTTGTTACAATAAAAAGGATAAACTGGTTATTTTATCCGCGCTTTTAGAGAATGACTTTTGATCAGGAGGAGCAGGAAAATGGAAGATGTAACACAGAAACGGACGCCGGGGGAATGGCGAGAGCTGTTTTCTTCGCAGGAATTTGAAGAAGCCTATGAATATGGGGGCGATGACCTTGGGGCGGTTTATCAGACGCAGGGGACAGACTTTGCACTCTGGGCCCCGACGGCAGAGCGGGCAGAGCTTTTGCTGTATCGGGCAGGAAGCGCAGAGGAGGGTGCAGCAGAGCCCTTTGACCGGACAGAAGCGGTACGCACAGAAAAAGGCGTTTTCCGTGTGCATAAAAGCGGAGATCTTTCAGGTGTTTATTATACCTGGCTGGTAACGGCGGACGGTCAAACACAGGAAACTGCAGATCCTTACGCAAAGGCCGCCGGAGTAAATGGACAGCGCAGTATGGTGATCAATCTGAAAAAAGCTGAGCCGGAGGGCTGGGACAAGGATCAGGAGAAGCTGCCAAAGGCTCCGGCACCCGTTGTCTGGGAAGTGCATGTAGGCGATTTTTCCCACGATCCTCAAAGCGGTGTTTCGGAAGAAAATCGAGGGAAATATAAAGCGTTCTCAGAAAAGGATACCTGTCTGGATGGAAATACAGGAAACCCGACGTGCATGAGCTGGCTGAAATGGCTGGGTATCACTCATGTCCAGATATTACCGATGTATGATTATGGTTCGGTAGATGAAACCGGAAAGAAGCTCCAGTATAACTGGGGGTACGATCCGATAAACTATTTTGTACCGGAAGGCTCCTATGCGACCGATCCGTATCATGGAGAAGTACGGGTGCGGGAATGCCGTGAAATGATCCGGGCATTGCATCGCGCGGGAATCCGGGTGATCATGGATGTGGTGTATAACCATACATTCAGCATAGACTCTGTTTTCCAGAAAACTGTTCCTTATTATTTTTACAGACAGGAGGCAGACGGCAGCTTTTCAGACGGCTCCGCATGCGGCAACGATACAGCAAGTGAGAGAAGGATGTATCGCAGATATATGATCGACTGTATTTGCTACTGGGCAAAGGAATATCATGTGGATGGATTCCGGTTCGATCTGATGGGACTGCATGATACGGAGACAATGAATGAGATCCGTGCGGCACTGGATCGCCTGCCGGGTGGAAAAGAAATTCTGATGTACGGCGAACCCTGGGCAGCAGGCAAGACTGCGATCCAGCCAGGGTATGAGCAGGCGCTGAAATGCAACGCAGCACTTTTGTCTGATCGAATCGGATTTTTCAATGATGATATTCGGGACAGCATTAAGGGCAGTGTTTTTGAAGTGAAAGAGACTGGCTTTGTCAATGGAGCAAAGGGACTGGAGACTCAAATCCGTTCCAGTGTGCTTGGCTTCTGCGACGGAGCAGGCGGTTATCAGCCATCGTCTGCACAGCAGTCCGTTTCCTATGTCTCAGCCCATGACAATTATACGCTGTGGGACAAGCTGGTGCATACGCTGACGGACAGTATGGAGCCGGATTTTGGCGCATATAATGAAGCAGCGCTGGCGCAGAACCGTCTTGCCGCGGGAATTTATTTTACCTGCCTGGGGATTCCATTTTTACAGGCGGGAGAGGAAGCGGCGCGTACGAAATACGGTGACGACAACAGCTATCGCTCCGCGGCGAAAGTGAATCAGCTAGACTGGACCCGGATGCATGAATACCGGGATTTGGCGGAGTTTTACCGCGGTCTGATCCTGCTGCGAAAGAGTTTTCCGGCATGGAGGCAGAGAAGCCTGGAGGTGCTGGATCAGATCTCCTTTGTGGACGCACCGGAAGGCTGCGTAGCCTTTACCATCCGGACAGGGGCTGAGCCGGAGGCTGCAGCAGAAAGCGTCCTCACAGACAACGCTGCACCCTGGCAGGAGCTGTTTATCATTTACAACGCGAATAAGGAAGCTGTGGAATTTCGACTTCCGGGCGGGAAATGTTCTGATCCGGAACAGGAGCCTTCTGAAAATTATTTTGCCCTGGAGGGCAAGTGGCAGTTGCTTACAGATGGAACACGGTTTAAAATAAAAGGAGACACACAGTTAGAGCAGATGAAAGAACTGGAAGGTTCTGTATGGGCAGAACCGGTGTCTATTACAATATTAGGAAGATAAGAGGGAACAGGTATGAGAGCAAGCGGCGTGCTGCTTCCGGTATTCAGTCTTCCGTCTCCGCACGGGATCGGCTGCTTTTCCAAGGAAGCATATGAATGGGTGGATTTTTTGAAGCTGGCAGGACAGCAGTATTGGCAGATTCTGCCGCTGGGACCGACAAGCTATGGGGACTCCCCGTATCAGTCCTTTTCTACGTATGCGGGCAACCCGTATTTTATTGATCTGGAGGAGCTGGTGGAGGCCGGGTTTCTGACCAGAAAAGAGGTAGAAGCCTGCGATTGCGGCAAAGCGGCCAGAGATATTGATTATGGAAAACTGTATGAAAACAGAATGCCGCTCTTAAAGCTGGCATATGAGAGAAGCCTGGAGAAGCCTGACCCGAAGTTTACAGCATTCTGGACAGAAAATGCCTGGTGGCTGGATGACTATGGCCTGTTCATGGCAGTGAAGGATATTTTTGACGGAAACAGCTGGGATCAGTGGGCAGAGGATATTCGCTATCGCTGGGATAATGCGATGTGGTATTACAAGACCAACTATTCTAAAGAAATCGGCTTTTATGTATGGCTTCAGTATCTGTTTTTTACACAGTGGCAGAAACTTAAAAAATATGCCAATGATAAGGGACTGAAGATCATTGGTGACATTCCGATCTATGTGGCATATGACAGCGCGGACGTCTGGGCACATCCTGAGATGTTCCAGCTGGATCAGGAGAGAAAACCCGCCGCAGTTGCAGGTTGTCCTCCCGATGGATTTTCTGCGGACGGACAGCTGTGGGGCAATCCGCTGTATCGCTGGGATCATCACAGAAATACCGGCTATGACTGGTGGGTAACACGGATCTCCTGGTGCTTTAGACTGTATGACGTTGTCAGAATCGACCATTTCAGAGGCTTTGATGAATATTTCTCCATCCCGGCAAAGGATAAAACCGCTGTGAATGGTCACTGGGAAAAAGGTCCCGGTATTGAGCTGTTTCAGGTGATCAAGGCACGTCTCGGTGAAAAACCGATTATCGCAGAGGATTTGGGCTATGTGACGGATACTGTCCGTAGAATGGTAAAAGAAAGCGGCTATCCGAATATGAAGGTTCTGGAATTTGCATTCGATTCCAGAGATTCCAGCGGCGCGGGTGATTATCTGCCGCATAATTATGAGCATAACTGCGTAGCTTATACCGGCACCCATGACAATGAGACGATCCTGGGCTGGCTGTCCAGCATTAAACCGGAAGAGGTTGAGATGGTGCGGGCATACTTAAACCGTCCTACAGAGAGCAAACAGGTTTTGGCATCCGAGCTGGTTCGTACCACCATCGCTTCTGTGGCGGATACCTGTATCATTCCAATTCAGGACTATCTGGGACTGGATAACAGCGCAAGAATCAATTTCCCGTCAACGCTGGGCACGAACTGGCGCTGGAGACTGATAAAGAGTGACCTGACAAAGGCGCTGGCAGATTCCATCCGCAAGCAGAATATTGTCTACGGCAGAGTGATGTGGGAAGATCTGCAGGAGGATGAAAAACCGAAGGATCCGGAAGAAGAAAAAGAGACAGAAACAGAACCCAAGCAGAAAAAAGACAGCTCTGTAAAGGAGGAAAAAGACTGATGGAATTCGGAAAATTATGCAGTTGGGAAAAGCAGGGGAATCGTGTCGTTTTTCAGTTTGAGAAGCGAACAGGACGCGTGGAAATCCTCACACCGGAGATTTTCAATGTATTTTCGGGAGTGGTGAGTGAAGAGCATCGCTCTAAGGCCATTGAGGGAGACAAGTCTGTTGCAGTTGATTTTACGGCGGCAGAAGCAGACGGCGCCGTAGAAATTTCCACAAATGCAGTGACTGCACGGATTTACGATGATTTCAAAGTCGATTTTTATAAGGCGGACGGCACTGTTTTGTGCCGGGACTACCGGGGCAGCAGAAAGATCTGTGCCGGTCTGAGTGATGAACTGAAGGCGTTAAAAGAAGCAGAGGGACACAATGTAGAGGAGCAGCGCACGGAAGCGGTAGAGGTTGTCAAACAGCTTGAGGGTGATGAAGCCTTTTACGGACTTGGTGATAAGACCGGCTTTATGGACAAGCGCGGCTATGAATATGTGATGTGGAATACGGATGATCCGGCTCCGCAGATGGACAATTTCAAGTCCCTCTACAAATCTATTCCGTTTTTTATTACTTTACATAAAAATGCAGTGTTTGGCCTGTTCTATGATAACACCTACAGATCCTGCTTTGATATGGGCAAGGAATCGGAGGAATATTACTGGTATGGCGCTGCAGACGGCAATCTGGATTATTATCTGATCGCCGGCGAGAGTATGCCGGAGGTGCTTGGCAATTATACTTATCTGACAGGTACGGTTCCGGTTCCGCAGAAGTGGACCCTTGGCTATCATCAGTGCCGCTGGAGCTATATGTCTGAGGAAGAAATCCGGGATGTTGTTTCCCACATGAGAGAATGCAAAATCCCCTGCGATGTCATTCATCTGGATATCGATTATATGGATCACTACAAGGTATTTACCTGGACACCGGATAAGGAGCGCTATCCGGATCCGGAAAAGATGATTTCTGATCTGGCGAAGGATGGTATCAAGATTGTGACGATTATCGATCCCGGTGTAAAGCTGGAAGAGGGATATTCTGTTTACGACAAAGGTGTGGAGAACGGCTATTTTGCAACGACACCGGAGGGTGAGATCTATGTCAATGCAGTATGGCCGGGAGATGCGGTTTATCCGGATTTTGGCAAAAAAGAAGTGCGTGACTGGTGGGGCGAGAATCAGCAGTTCCTTGTAGACAAAGGCGTCCGCGGCGTGTGGAATGATATGAATGAGCCGGCAAGCTTCCGCGGAGAGCTGCCTCAGGACGTGGTGTTTACCGATGAGGACGAAAAGAGCGACCACGCGAGAATGCACAACGTTTATGGCCATAACATGGCAAAGGCAACCTACGAGGGCTTAAAGCAGCGGGACGGCAGACGTCCGTTTGTCATCACGAGAGCCTGCTATGCCGGTTCGCAGAAATACAGCACAGCATGGACAGGCGACAATCACAGCATTTGGGCGCATCTGCAGATGGCGATCCCGCAGCTGTGTAACCTTGGTATGAGCGGAATGTCCTTTGTCGGTACAGACGTGGGCGGTTTCGGTTCGGATTGTACAAAAGAGCTGATGTGCCGTTGGGTAGAGGTTGGATGCTTCTCTCCGTTATTCCGGAATCATTCCGCAATCGGAACACGGTATCAGGAGCCTTGGAGATTCGATCAGGAAACCGTGGATATTTACCGGAAAGCAGCGCAGCTTCGATATCATCTGATCCCGTATTATTATGACCTGTTCTTTACCGGAGAAAAGACCGGACTGCCGATCATGCGTTCCCTGGTGCTTCATTATGAAAAGGATGAGGTAGCAAAGGAGTGCAATACAGAATTTTTGGCAGGCCCGAATCTGCTTGCTGCGCCTGTTGTAACCCAGGGCGATCGCAAGAAGATGGTTTATCTGCCTGCAGGAACCTGGTATGACTACTGGACAGGAGAAAAGATTTCCGGCGATCAGGGACAGTGGATCCTGCGGGATGCTCCGCTGGATACCTGCCCGCTCTATGTAAAAGCAGGCGCAGTGCTGCCGGTATGGCCGGAGCAGAATTACGTGGGTGAGAAGGATACCGATCAGGTGCTGATGCTGGAAGTGTATCCCGGAGAAGGAAGCTGGGATCATTTCCAGGATGACGGCGAAAGCTTCGCATACCGCGACGGTGTATACAATCAGTATCACTGTGAGCTCAAAGACGGAAAGCTGACCGTAGCCTGTGTTCATGATGGCTATGAAAAGCATTATCAGCGCGTACAGGTTCATTGCCTTGGAAAGACCTTTGAGGCTGAGCTGAAGGACGGCGCATGCTGTGTAGAACTGTAAAAAACGCTCTACAGGGTTCATAGAAAACAAAAAAGACCGCAGAACGTGCACATTGTTTGTACGGGTTCTGCGGTCTTTTTGGATTCATGACATTAGAATGCACACTTTACGGGAATTCTAATGCTTGTATAAACTTAGTGTGTTTTGTCGGAGCAGGCTTGGGTTTTAGTCAACCTTTACCGGGTTGGTAACGCTGACGGTATGATCGTACCATTTTCCCTTGGTTCCGATCAGGGCGAGGTCAAAGTCTTTATCCAGCGCTTTTACCGGAACATCGAATCCGTTTACTTCTTCGGTTGTGCCGTCATCGTAGGTTACGGTATCAGTGGTGGGCTGTAAAAGCTCTGCACCATCCTTTTTTGCGTCAGCAGCCTTGCCGACAAACAGGTTTACGATGTTTTTGGAGGTCAGGCTGATGTGAATGGACATCTGTCCATCTTTTACAGTCAGGACACCTTTTCCGTCGTTTGCTTCATTTACATGGAACATGCCGCTGTCAGTTTTGAACTCTGCTTCATAGGTTCCATCTTCCAGGACATCATCTGTAGTGTCAGAGCTGGATGTAGCCGATGTGCCGAGCTCTTCCATAGCAGCGTGTGTGTGGGAAACATATAAATCCTGGATGACAGGGATCTGTCCAAGACCGGCGATCTGGGTTTCAATGCTGTCAAATACGCCGGAGGCTTCGAACTGGCTCTTCCAGGAGTCATCATCGTCGCCAGCCATATCATTGTTTGCATGGTCGCCGGCAACAACCATCAGAGGACGGAGAACCACTTTTTTGTAGCCGGCTTCCTGAATCTTTTCGATCACTGCTTCGCATGCAGTATCTTCAGGTTCACCCTCTACAGTGCCGATGAATACATTGTCATATCCGAGGGCATTCATCTGGTTCTGCATCTGGCTGTAACTGATTTTTGCGGTATGAGAGGTTCCGTGTCCCATGAATACGAAAGCAGTTCCGTCTTCCTTTGCAGCGTCAAGGCTTTCGTAGCCTGCAGTTTTTACTGCCTCTGCTGTAACTGCCTTTGCAACCGCTTCTTTATCACTGTTTACGGAATCGTCTGCAGAGCCAACTTCACCCAGAAGAGGCTCGGCGATGGATACGGATTCAAACTTGTCACTGTAGTTAACAACCGCTTCGCTTAGCTCGTCATATTCTGCACCATGCATCAGATGAGTGGGCTGTACGATCAGATTCTTTACGCCGTTGTCAACAGCACGCTGCAGTGCCTGATCCATATTATCGATTTTTTCACCATCCCGTGCCTGCACATGGTTGATGATGATCTGCGCAGTAAATGCACGTCTTACGGACCAGTCGGGATATGCTTTCTGCAGTGCTTTTTCGATACCGCCGATATCCTCTGTACGGCTGTCGTTAAAGGAAGTACCAAAGCTTACAACAAGCAGTTCGTTTTCCCCGATCTCATCTGCGTTTAAGGGATCATCCTTGGAAGCGTCGCCGGTATCTCTTCCGAAATAATCGGGATCGGCATTTTCGCCTTCTACCAGTTCTTTCTGAGCATCCGTCAGTGCATCCCATGCTGCCTTTGCTTCGGCACACTGTTCATCGGTGTTATCGTTTCTTTCCTGAACATAGATCTGGTCGATCAGGGCAGCTACTTTGTCTGCGGCTTCCTGGTCAGATTCTGCGTCAGCGGTTTCCGCTTCCGTCGCAGTTTCCTGCACAGTTTCAGTTGCGGTGGATTCCACAGCGGTTTCAGCTGTAGAGCCACATCCGGAAACCAGCGCAGCAGTCATCGACATGGATAACATCAGTACGATCAGTTTCTTTTTCATAAGTTCCTCCTTGGGAATGGGTTCGGATTGCAGAAACGACGGGCGTCGGGCAATCCGGTATCAGAGGACAATAAAATTTTGTCCTAACAGTGTGTGGATATGGCGATAAATGAGTGATACGGGAAATTTTCGTTCAGATGCCGTTGAAAAAAGAGAAGAAAGGCGAAATGTGCAAAGTTGGATCGCTGAATCAACTCCATAGAGCGGAGCCATAGCTTCGAATCTCGGAGCGCAACAAAATAAAACCAGAATTGTTTCTGATTTTGCAGATTTCGTACTGCCAGTTTCTCGTGGCATGAATGAACGGTAACTTTTCATTCCTGTACTGCGAAAGGCAGGTCTCCCGACTGAACGCTCTGACGCTTCGACTCCCTTCCCGGTCTCCCAGTGGTAATAAGCCGTCGCTTGCGAATCACGGTGACGAGTTCGCGCAGGATTTGCACCCGCTTCCCTTTTCACCAGACGCATATGGTCTGACACCTTACGCATTTATTCAATTATGCCTTATGCCAAATTATTCTAGCATTCCTACCGTTCATTGTCAATGTGGGGGAAGAACGAGATTTGTCTCTGGGCGCACATGGCACAAACTCGGTATGCGCAAAAAGCGTGCGCAGAAATGAGAGGAAAGATGGAATCTGATTTTCGGAACGTTGTTACTGATGGAAAATGCGAAAAATAAGCGGCTTCCGAATCCTCGGAAACCGCTTATATACTGGCTTTTTAGAAGAGCGACAGACGGGGCTCGAACCCGCGACCTCCACCTTGGCAAGGTTTACATGAGATTGGAAGGAACGGGAACCCCTGATAAATACGGCATTTGTATAACGAATTTACGAATTTTTATGTAATAGATTGCCGTTTTGCATGAATGAAACTTTGGAAAAACTTTGGAAAATAAAATAATCAGATAGACCTTAAAACGGTATCCGAGTAACCGGAAATAACGGCAGAATTTGTCTCCTGGACAACCTGAGCATAACATTCCAGCATGACGCGTGGGCTGTTTCCCATGATCGCGGCGACATCCCTGACCTTTGCCGGTTCGGATCCGGTAAGGATATTTGTGGCAAAAGAGTGACGCTGGTTGTACAGCGGGATCTCTGGAAGCGGATCTGACGGGAAGGTGTCGTTGTAGGATGCAAGCAAGCGGCGGAAGCCCTTGGAATAAACGTCAGGCGTGATCGGCGCGCCGAACCGGGAGACAAACAGAAAATCGTTATCGGCAAAAACAGGATGATTGACGCGCATGGAATCCTTCCAGGCGATATGCTTGTTGATCTGATCAATGGCAGCAGGCGGCAGCGGGAGCCAGCGGTGGGAGCCGGCTGTTTTAAGACTTGTCTTATCCTTAAACTTGCTATAGCCGCTGTTGATGGAGATCCCGCCGAGATCCGGACGGTAGTCTTTTTGTAATAATCCGCATATCTCACCGGGACGCGCGGCACATAAAGCGGAGACGATCAGGAGCGGGTAGTACTGGGAACCCTTTGCAAAGGACAAAAAAGCGCGGATCTGTTCCGGGGTCCAGACGGCCTTTTCCTTTTTGGGGATCGGCAGCCGGTGTGCGGTTTCCAGGGGCAGAGATATTTTGTATTCGTCCTGACAAAAATGGGACATATTGGCGAGGACGTTAATTGTTTTGTTTACCGTAGCTGGAGCGTATTTCTGGGACAACAGTCGGACATATTCCCGGAAATGGTCGGAGGTCAGGCTTGCTATTTTGCGATCTCCAAAAACGGGCTCTATATACTTGCTGTAGTATCCGGCATAAACTTTATAGGTAGGAGATGCGAGGGTCTTTTGTGCGTGTGGCTGCCATGCTGCATAAAGATCTGCAACAGTCAGGGTTTTGTGTTGCGCTTTGCTGGATACACTGTCATTTCTCTGCATTTCCATTTCGCGCCGGATTTTCGACTCATCAGTAAGTGCCTCCGAACGTTTTTCGCGGAGGGGACCGCATAAGGATTTTTTAGCAACAGCGTCATAGACGGTGGCGTAGTATCTTTTTGTTTCCTTTCCACTTTTTCTGGTCGTAATTTTTGTTTGTACAGACATCTTTTTCCCTCCTGTTTGTAAAAAAGAGTATAAAAATAACACCTATGCAGGTGCAGGAGGTTTGTGGTATAATTTTCATGTCGGAGAAGATTATACCGACCATCTGGTCTGCATAGTTTTCTGGGAACGCCTCGGTGTTGGTAGCACTGGGGCTTTTCTTTTTGCTTTAGCTGTTCAATAAATCATAAATCATTGATGCAAAAGGATGCAAAAGCGTAAGATCGGCTTGGCGTAGCCATGTTGTAGAGCTGTCCGTCGATCAGTTCCGCACGCTGTCCGTCTGGTAAGTTCCAGTAGACGAGTGTGATTGCTATTTACAGGAATTTTATTCTCCAATGAGATCAATATAATATGCTTTGATGGACGGAACTTCATCTTTTGTGCCGGTCAATGCGCGAGTTATTGTTTCGACACCAGAAAATTCGGCATAGATTTTCAAAATATCATCTTGAAGTATTTTGGTATTATCATCTACGCGATAATCATACATGAAGTATTCGTCATCCATATACCAATCATAACCGTCATTGTCTGTTTGAACTCTGTAATATTCATTATTATCCAGCCAACCGCCCTGAACAACCTGCTGTACTTTAGCCGTAATCACGATTCTTTGACCAATGTAATCATCGGGATTACGCAGTAAATCCTTGTATGGAATTTTTTGACAAGAAGCAATAAATTCATCCTTTGATTCTG
>ENA-UEPL01002193-UEPL01002193.1-human-gut-metagenome-genome-assembly--contig:-NODE-2193-length-13366-cov-6.625028_pt1 | contig 13366 bp, 10 predicted proteins | sample MGYA00242896_ERZ507908 | MGnify/ENA primary metagenome ERZ507908 (study PRJEB26167, sample SAMN06115518) | human gut metagenome | host: Homo sapiens | place: China:Chongqing | collected 2015-08-20...
ACATATTCTACTATGCGGTATTATTATTCTACTATCAAAGGTTAGTGGAAGTGAGTGCTGCGCGTAAATGTGTATAAATGAAAATATACGAAAGCCTTTCTCACTTCCAAGTGTGAAAGGCTTTTTTTAATGCTAATAATTATATAATATACATTGAATATGGACAATAGGTTATTTATTTTTGATACCACTCTTAGAGATGGTGAACAGGTTCCGGGATGCCAGTTGAATACAGTAGAGAAGATTCAGGTAGCAAAGGCATTGGAAGCGCTGGGAGTAGACGTGATTGAAGCCGGATTCCCCATTTCGAGCCCGGGAGATTTTAATTCAGTGATTGAGATTTCAAAAGCGGTGACTTGGCCTACTATCTGTGCTTTGACACGTGCAGTTCAAAAAGATATTGATGTTGCTGTAGATGCACTGAAATTTGCTAAACATAAACGTATTCATACCGGTATCGGTACTTCTGATTCGCACATTAAATATAAATTCAATTCGAATCGTGAGGAGATTATCGAACGTGCGGTAGCTGCCGTGAAGTATGCCCGCCGTTTTGTGGACGATGTAGAGTTTTATGCAGAAGACGCAGGCCGTACGGATAACGAATATCTGGCACGTGTGGTGGAAGCCGTTATCAAAGCGGGAGCTACCGTAGTGAATATTCCTGATACAACGGGTTATTGCTTGCCTTCAGAATATGGTGCTAAAATAAAATACCTGATCGACCATGTAGACGGCATCGATAATGCCATACTTTCTACTCACTGTCACAACGACTTGGGTATGGCTACTGCCAATACGATAGCCGGTGTTTTGAACGGCGCACGTCAGGTGGAAGTTACCATCAACGGTATCGGCGAACGTGCAGGAAATACTGCCCTCGAAGAAATCGCCATGATTATCAAGAGTCACCACGAAATAGATATTCAGACCAATATCAATACACAGAAGATTTATCCGACCAGCCGCATGGTATCCAGCCTGATGAATATGCCGGTACAGCCGAATAAAGCGATCGTTGGACGTAATGCTTTCGCACATTCTTCAGGTATCCATCAGGACGGTGTGTTGAAGAATGTACAGACGTATGAGATTATTGATCCGCATGATGTGGGTATTGATGATAACTCTATCGTATTGACAGCCCGTAGCGGACGTGCCGCGTTGAAAAATCGTCTTTCTATTTTGGGAGTTGACCTGGAGCAGGAAAAGCTGGATAAGGTATATGATGAGTTCCTGAAGTTGGCTGATAAGAAGAAAGATATTAATGATGACGATATTTTAGTATTGGCAGGTGCAGACCGTAGCCAGAATCATCGCATCAAACTGGATTATTTGCAGGTGACGAGTGGTGTCGGCGTTCGTTCGGTAGCTAGTTTGGGATTGAACATTGCCGGTGAGAAGTTTGAGGCTTGTGCCAGTGGTAACGGTCCGGTAGATGCAGCTATCAAGGCATTGAAGAAGATTGTAGAACGCCACATGACTTTGAAAGAGTTTACTATTCAGGCTATCAGCAAGGGAAGTGATGATGTAGGTAAAGTACACATGCAGGTAGAATACGATAACCAGATTTATTATGGTTTTGGAGCTAATACAGATATTATTGCCGCTTCCGTAGAAGCTTATATTGACTGTATTAACAAATTCAAATCATAAAAAAGAGACTGACAGTCGTATCGGCATTGTAGAGATTGACTAAAATAGTAAATAGTAATTAGTAAAATAGTAAATAAACAGATGAATACATTATTTGATAAGATATGGGATGCCCACGTGGTGACTACTGTGGAAGATGGTCCTACACAGCTTTATATTGATCGCTTATATTGTCATGAAGTGACTAGTCCGCAAGCTTTTGCCGGATTGCGTGAACGTGGAATCGGAGTGTTGCGTCCGGAAAAGGTATTTTGTATGCCCGACCATAATACACCGACACACGATCAGGATAAGGAGATTGAAGATCCGATTTCTAAAACGCAGGTCGACACACTGACTAAGAATGCGAAGGATTTTGGTTTGACACACTACGGTATGATGCATCCGAAGAATGGAATTATCCATGTGGTAGGTCCCGAACGTGGTTTGACTTTGCCGGGAATGACGATTGTCTGCGGTGACTCTCACACTTCTACTCATGGTGCGATGGGAGCAATCGCTTTCGGTATCGGAACAAGTGAAGTGGAAATGGTATTGGCTTCGCAATGTATTCTTCAGTCAAGACCGAAAACAATGCGTATCACGGTAGACGGTGAACTGAGCAAAGGGGTGACTGCAAAAGATGTAGCTCTGTATATGATGTCTAAGATGACTACCAGCGGTGCTACCGGTTACTTCGTAGAATATGCAGGTTCGGCTATCCGCAATCTGACAATGGAGGGACGTCTTACCCTCTGTAACCTTTCTATCGAAATGGGTGCACGTGGGGGGATGGTTGCTCCAGACGAAGTGACTTTTGAATATATCAAGGGACGTGAAAGTGCTCCGCAAGGTGAAGCATGGGACAAGGCTTTGGCATATTGGAAGACATTGAAGAGTGATGACGATGCCGTATTCGACAAGGAAGTCCGTTTTGAAGCTGCTGATATTGAGCCGATGATTACTTACGGAACGAATCCGGGTATGGGTATGGGCATCACACAGCACATTCCTACGATGGAAGGAATGAGCGAAGCTGCACAGGTTTCATTCAAGAAATCAATGGACTACATGGGCTTCCAACCGGGTGAATCTTTGTTGGGCAAAAAGATTGATTATGTATTCCTCGGCGCTTGTACAAACGGGCGTATCGAAGATTTCCGTGCATTTGCTTCCATCGTGAAAGGCCGCAAGAAAGCGGAAAATGTAATTGCATGGCTGGTTCCGGGTTCATGGATGGTAGACGCACAGATCCGTAAGGAAGGAATCGACAAGATTTTGACGGAAGCCGGATTTGCTATTCGTCAGCCGGGATGTTCTGCTTGTCTGGCGATGAACGATGATAAGATTCCTGCCGGAAAATATTCGGTATCTACCAGCAACCGTAACTTCGAAGGACGTCAGGGACCTGGTGCACGTACCTTGTTAGCTAGTCCTCTGGTGGCTGCTGCAGCTGCGGTGACAGGTGTGATTACCGATCCGAGAGAACTGATGTAATTTCAATCATAAATCATAATTTATAATTCATAAATAAGGCGATGGCTAAGACAAAATTTAATATAATAACAAGTACTTGTGTACCTCTTCCTTTAGAAAACGTAGATACCGACCAGATTATTCCGGCACGTTTCCTGAAAGCGACTACTCGTGAAGAAAAATTCTTCGGTGATAACCTTTTCCGTGATTGGCGTTACAATGCTGACGGTTCCCTGAATAAGGATTTTGTACTGAACAACCCTATTTATAGTGGACAGATATTGGTGGCTGGAAAGAATTTCGGTTCCGGTTCGAGCCGTGAACACGCCGCATGGGCAATTGCCGGGTATGGCTTTCGGGTTGTGGTATCCAGCTTCTTTGCCGATATTCATAAGAATAATGAGTTGAACAACTTTGTACTTCCGGTGGTAGTCACAGAAACGTTCTTGCAAGAGTTGTTCGATTCGATTGAAGCCGATCCGAAGATGGAAGTGGAAGTTAACCTTCCTGAGCAGACCATCACCAACAAGGCTACGGGCAAAAGTGAACATTTCGAAATCAATGCTTACAAGAAACATTGTTTGATGAATGGATTGGACGACATCGACTTCTTGTTGAGCAATAAAGATAAAATAGAAGAATGGGAAAAGAAGGCGTGAAAATAGAAATCATGGACACAACGCTCCGTGATGGTGAACAAACCAGCGGAGTATCTTTCGTGCCTCATGAGAAACTAATGATCGCCCGTTTGCTGTTAGAAGATTTGAAGGTAGACCGGGTGGAGGTTGCTTCGGCGCGTGTGTCGGACGGTGAGTTTGAAGCCGTGAAGATGATTTGCGACTGGGCGGCCCGTCGTAATCTGCTCCATAAAGTGGAAGTGCTCGGCTTTGTTGACGGGCATACTTCTGTCGATTGGATTCAGCGTACCGGTTGCCGCGTGATTAATCTTCTTTGCAAAGGTTCACTGAAGCATTGTACGCAACAACTGAAAAAGACACCGGAAGAACATCTGGCAGATATCATTAATGTGGTGCATTATGCCGACGAACAGGATATAACCGTCAATGTTTATCTGGAAGATTGGAGTAACGGTATCAAGGATTCTCCCGAATATGTATTCCAGTTGATGGATGGATTGCAAGAGACGAGTGTCAAGCGTTATATGTTGCCTGACACGTTGGGTATCTTGAATCCTTTGCAAGTGATAGAGTATATGCGGAAGATGAAGAAACGTTATCCGAATACTCATCTCGATTTCCATGCGCACAATGACTATGATTTGGCAGTGAGCAACGTTCTTGCAGCCGTATTAAGCGGTGTCAAAGGACTGCATACCACCATCAACGGACTGGGCGAACGGGCTGGAAATGCTCCCCTCGCAAGTGTGCAAGCCATCCTGAAAGATCATTTCAATGCGGCGACCAATATCGACGAGAGCCGTTTGAATGATGTCAGCCGGGTAGTGGAGTCTTATTCGGGCATTATGATACCTGCCAACAAACCGATTGTAGGTGAGAATGTCTTTACGCAAGTGGCAGGAGTACATGCCGACGGAGATAACAAAAATAATCTTTACTGTAATGATTTGCTTCCCGAACGCTTTGGCCGTAAACGTGAATATGCGTTGGGCAAGACAAGCGGCAAAGCCAATATCCGCAAAAATCTCGAAGACCTCGGATTGGAGCTGGATGAAGATGCTATGCGCAAGGTGACGGAGCGTATCATCGAACTGGGCGACAAGAAAGAATTGGTGACACAGGAAGATTTGCCGTACATCGTTTCTGATGTGTTGAAGCATGGAGCGATTGGTGAGAAGGTCAAACTGAAGAGCTATTTTGTGAATCTGGCTCATGGATTGAAACCGATGGCTACGTTGAAGATAGAAATCAACGGAAAAGAGTACGAAGAGAGTTCAGGCGGTGATGGCCAGTATGATGCTTTTGTTCGTGCATTGCGTAAGATATATAAGGTGACATTGGGACGCAAATTCCCGATGCTGACCAATTATGCGGTGACAATCCCTCCTGGTGGGCGCACGGATGCATTTGTGCAGACAGTAATCACATGGAGTTATGACGAGCAGGTGTTCCGTACCCGCGGACTTGATGCCGATCAGACGGAAGCTGCCATCAAAGCTACTATGAAGATGTTGAACCTCATCGAAGATGAATACGAGAAGAGCAAGTGAGAGATAACTTGCCCAAAGAATGTTTTTTATAAGAATATATAAATAGAAGAATAAACGATTATGGATTTTAAAATTGCTGTATTAGCAGGCGACGGCATCGGACCGGAGATCTCTGTGCAAGGTGTAGATGTGATGAGTGCTGTTTGCGAGAAGTTTGGCCACAAAGTAAGTTACGAATATGCAATCTGTGGAGCTGATGCGATTGATAAAGTAGGCGATCCGTTTCCGGAAGCAACCTATCAGGTTTGTAAAGATGCGGATGCTGTTTTATTCTCTGCCGTAGGCGATCCGAAATTTGATAACGACCCTACTGCTAAGGTACGTCCGGAACAAGGTTTGTTGGCGATGCGTAAGAAATTGGGACTTTTCGCTAATATCCGTCCGGTGCAGACATTCAAATGCCTGATTCACAAATCTCCGTTGCGTGCGGAACTGGTAGAGAACGCAGATTTTATCTGTATCCGTGAGTTGACCGGAGGTATGTATTTCGGTGAAAAGTATCAGGATAATGACAAAGCGTATGATACCAACTATTATACTCGCCCGGAAATCGAACGTATCTTGAAAGTGGCTTTTGAATATGCGATGAAGCGCAGAAAACACCTGACGGTGGTAGATAAGGCAAACGTGTTGGCTTCTTCCCGTCTGTGGCGTCAGATTGCACAGGAAATGGCTCCGAACTATCCGGAAGTGACAACAGATTATATGTTTGTGGACAATGCTGCAATGAAGATGATTCAGGAACCTGCTTTCTTCGATGTGATGGTAACGGAAAACACCTTCGGTGATATTCTGACTGACGAAGGTTCTGTAATCAGTGGTTCTATGGGCTTGCTTCCTTCTGCTTCCACAGGCGAGAGTACTCCGGTGTTTGAACCGATTCACGGTTCATGGCCGCAGGCTAAAGGATTGAATATTGCTAATCCGTTGGCACAAATTCTTTCCGTAGCTATGTTGTTCGAGTATTTCGATTGCAAAGAAGAGGGTGCGCTGATTCGTAAAGCAGTAGACGCTTCTTTGGATGAGAATGTACGTACACCGGAAATTCAGGTGGCTGACGGTGCTAAATACGGAACGAAAGAAGTAGGACAGTGGATTGTTGATTATATCAAGAAAGCTTGATGAATCCGGATGAAAAGTAAAAGCCTGGCATCGGAAACGGTGTCAGGCTTTTACTTTCCAGTTTGAAATAGTGTCGTTGTGTTCTACCAGCTTTTAATAGTGGAATAGATAATGATTCCGAGTACGGTCAGTAATCCTACATAAATAGTGACTGACCATTGTTTGAGTTCTTTTCTCTTCATATGGGTGGAAGGTTCCAGATAGATGGCTGCTTTATGGGCAATGGTAGCGAACAGCCATCCGCCGAATCCGCCGATAATTCCTCCGACAAGCAAATCACCCGGATAATGTACCCCTAGATATACGCGTGTGTAACAATTGAAGAGGGCCCATACGATAATGAAAATGCTTAGCCAGCGTTTGCGGAACATGAAGACCACGTACATGGCAAGACCGAATGAATTGGCTGCATGACACGACGGGAAACCGTAGCTCCCGCCACGATAATTGTTGACGATATATACCATATCTACAATGGGACTTTCCGGATTGGAAGGGCGCAGGCGTGCCACGACCGGACGGATGATACTGCTGCACATCTGGTCGGCGAAGGTGATGATAAGTGCAATAGCGGCTACATAACACAGAGCGGCTTTCCAATGGAAGTTCTTTAGTAATATGTATAGGATGGTGGCGTACATCGGTACCCAAATTATTTTTCCTGTAAAGGAAGTCATGAAATAGTCCCAAAAGGGAGAGTGGATACCATTGAAATATAGGAAAACATTTGTATCTATCTCCGAAAGATATTGGATGATGTCAGTATGTACCATCTGGTTCTGTTTTTATATTTTTACTGTGATTATTCAGTTGTTCTCCGGCTTTATCGTTTGGCTAGGTCATCGTAGAGCTTTTGGAGGAAAGCTTTTCCCTTCTCCAGATTGGCACCTTTCTCTGGACCTTCGTCAAGTTGTACGGTATTTGCATCCAAGTTGTATACCAACTGGTTTTCGGGAGTAACCATGCCGAAGAAGTTCGGTCGGGTAAAATATCCGAAATGCGGAGATGACGGGTTCAGTATGTTTTTGCTGAACGTAAAGTCGTCGTGTGGCAGCCCCAGCTGTGCGAGCAAGGTGGCGGCAATGTCAATTTGTGAAGCATACGTATCTATTACACGAGGCTCTTTGATTGCTCCGCCAAGCAAGATTAACGGGATGGTCTGCCCGTCCAACGGATTCTCTATCGGATACGGATAAGCTCCCTGATGATCGGGAACAAGTACAAACAGGGTGTTTTTCCAAAGCTGCGTCTCCTTATATTGTTCAACGAAATCTCCCACGCAACTGTCCGCATAGGCAAAGGCATTGAGTATTTTATCGTCCAGTCTGTGGAACGGAACTTCAAAAGGTTCATGACTGCTTGAGGTTTGCACGAGTTTAAGAAAAGGTTCTTGCTGTTTTTCCTCCTTGATGTCTTTCATCAGACGTTGGAATAATACATGGTCCTGCGCTCCCCATTTTCCGGTACGTTCGGACAATGGAAAATCCTTATCGCATACAATTCTCTCAATGCCGGAGGATACCAGATAAGAACGCATATTCGTAAAGTCGGCGTCCCCTCCGTAATAATATTCCAGACCGTATCCCGCATTTCTCAAACTTCGCGGAATAGAAGGAAGTTTGTCCGTCTTTTCGGGATATTTCATAATGCTGGTGCTTGGCTGTCCGGGATAACCACTGATGATGGAAGCCAGCCCACGATCGGTACGGAAGCTGCTAGCGTAAAAATTGCTGAATAATATGCCTTCTTTGGCGAATTTATCCATATTGACAGCTACGTTCGGATGTCCGCCGAAAGTTTCCATCAGGTGTGTGGAGAAACTTTCGAGAATAATAAAGATAATATTCGGGCGTTGTGTATTTAATAATTGGGAAATACTGTCGGCAGTTACGGCAGGTTTGTCTACCATTTCCGCAAACAATTCGTCGGCCTTTTGAGGGTCCATGAACCGATATTGTTTCTCAAAATTATTCTGATGGGTAGCAGAATACATGAAACTGAATGCCGGATTGATGGCGGCATGATTCATTCGCTGATCCTGACTGTAATAGACTTTACTCAGATTCATGGTCGACACGGTGAACCCGCCACGAATGGGGATGAAAAGTGCGGCGGTGAGCAATAATAGCGCGAATGAAACATTTTGTCGGCGATAGGGTATCTTTAAAGGTTTTCTTTCACGGATCAGTACGATATAAAAGATAGAATATAAAACAGCCGCATAGACCAACATTGCTAATATTCCCAATAAAACGAACCAGAAACTGACGCTTGCGATAGCATCTTTGGGTGAGGAGAAGAAATAGAAAATGGGGGTGGCGTCAAGACGGAATCCCCAGAAACCGTATAGCCCGAGATCGACAATAAAGATACATGCCATGACAAATGCTATCAATCCGAAATAGACTTGCCGGATGCGGCGGAGTATAGACGAATCCGTCCAGGCGGAAGCGATAAGTATCAGGCCGGGAATGGCGGTGAGGTAACCTGCGAGTGATAAATCCAAAGGTAAGCCGTGCCACATGACACTAAAATAATCACCGAAAGAAACATCGGCGTATAAATCATGGTAGTAGACCATGAAGACCGGCTTTTGAAGAACAAACAAGAGGACAAATAAAAAGTATGTCGTGAGAAATTGGATAATTCTCTTTTTCATAATGTGTAAACTTAAAATAATTGAACGGATACAAAGTTAGTATACTTTTCGTTATCTTTCTCATGATGTAATATAAAACATCTCTTTTTTTCCATATCTTTGTCGTGTGTGTGACAAAAATTAAGTAATGAAATGGCTAAGATTGCGAAGAAACTAATAGATTTAGTGGGGAATACTCCTCTGATGGAGCTTTCCGGTTATTGTGGTAAGTATGGTCTGGAACAAAATATTATTGCCAAACTGGAGGCCTTTAATCCGGCGGGAAGTGTGAAAGACAGGGTGGCTCTTTCGATGATTGAAGATGCGGAGGCACGTGGGGTATTGAAGCCCGGTGCAACGATAATCGAACCGACAAGCGGAAATACAGGTGTCGGACTGGCAATGGTCGCTACCATCAAAGGATATCACCTGATATTGACAATGCCTGAGACGATGAGTCTGGAACGGCGTAACCTGTTGAAAGCACTCGGTGCGGAAATCGTTCTGACAGACGGCTTGGGCGGAATGGCGGCTTCCATTGCAAAGGCTGAGGAATTGCGAGACAGTATTCCCGGTTCGGTGATTCTGCAACAATTTGAGAATCCTGCCAATGCGGCGGCGCATGAGCGTACGACAGGAGAAGAGATATGGCGGGATACAGATGGCGAAGTAGACGTTTTTGTTGCCGGAGTCGGTACCGGAGGAACGGTTTGCGGTGTAGCCCGTGCTTTAAAGAAACATAATCCCGATATTTATATCGTAGCGGTAGAACCGGCTGCGTCTCCTGTATTGGAAGGTGGACAGGCGGCTCCACACCGTATTCAGGGAATCGGAGCCAATTTCATTCCGAAACTTTATGATGCTTCTATGATAGACGAAGTTATCGGTGTGCCTGATGATGAAGCGATTCGTGCAGGGCGTGAACTATCGGCAACGGAAGGCTTGTTGGCCGGAATTTCTTCGGGGGCGGCTGTGTATGCAGCCCGTCAACTGGCACAGCGTCCGGAATTTAAAAACAAAAAGATAGTGGCGTTGTTACCTGATACGGGAGAGCGTTATTTGTCGACGGAATTGTTTGCATTTGACGCATATCCGTTGGACTGATTTTGATTTATAAATACTAAAAAGACCTGAGCCATGGTAAGAACGATTATTGCTTTATTTTTCTGTTTCCCGGTTGCCTTGTATGCGCAAACTTATCAGCAATTGTCCGAAAGGGCTATTGACTGTATCGAAAAAGACAGTCTTCCACAAGCGGAAGAACTTTTGCTTCGTGCTTTGAAACTGGAACCGAAAAATGCGAAGAATGCGTTGCTTTTTTCCAATCTGGGATTGGTACAACGTCGTTTGGGAGAGTTTGATAAGGCACTCGAATCTTATTCTTTTGCCTTGAACTTTGCTCCATTGGCAGTTCCTATTTTGTTGGACCGTGCCGCCATCTATATGGAGATGGGAAAGACAGATCGCGCTTATACGGATTATTGTCAGGTGCTTGACGGGGATAAGCAGAATAAGGAAGCCTTATTGATGCGTGCATATATTTATGTACTCCGCAGGGATTATCCGGCTGCCCGTATTGATTATAATCGTTTATTGGAACTTGACCCGCAGAGTTATAGCGGTCGGCTGGGATTGGCTACGTTGGAGCAGAAAGAAGGAAAGTTCCGTGAAGCTCTTGCCATTCTGAATAAGATGATTGTGGAATATCCTGAGGATGCGACACTGTATATAGCCCGTGCCGATGTAGAGCGTGACATGAAACATGAAGATTTGGCACTGGTTGATTTGGAGGAAGCGATCCGGTTGGATGCTTCGTCGGCTGATGCTTATTTGTTGCGTGGAAATATCTATCTGGTACAGAAAAAAAAGGCATTGGCAAAATCGGACTTTGAGAAAGCCATTTCGCTGGGAGTACCTCCTGCCGATTTACACGAGCAGTTGAAACAATGTAGATAACCATTTCAATTTCGATACTTATTCCCTGCCATCGTGTGACTGGCGGTAACCGTGCATTGACCGGTTATGCGGGTAGGCTGCCGGCAAAAAAGACTTTACTGGATTGGGAGGCGGATGTCAGGTGAACTGCCGGATTAGGTTGACGAAATCTTTACCATATTTTTTCTTCTTATATTCTCCGATACCGCTGATAGATCCGAATTCTTCAATGGTGGTAGGTCGTGAAATGCTGAGCAGATGTAATACTTTGTCCGACAATACGATATAGGCGGGCAGACCTTCCTGATCGGCTAATTGTTTTCTTAATCCGCGCAGTGCTTCGAATAAATCTTCGCTTTCGCCGCCTGCCAGGCCGAAAGGAAGTTCTTTGGCTACCACTACTTTCTTCTTTTTCCCTTTTCGTGTAGCGGTCTCTTCGTGACGGATAACTGCCAATGTGGCTTTTGCTCTCCCAAAAAGAATGTCACTCCCGCTGGGCGTGATTTTCAGATGATTGTTCTCGTTATAAGCTATTTCAAAATAGCCGAGTTGCAACATCTGGAGAAGGTAATCTTGCCAATCGCGAGGGGGAATATCACGTCCGACACCGAATGTCTTGAGTTCTTGGTACCCTTTCGCTGTCACCTCTGCCGAATAGCTTCCCCGCAGAATGTCGATCAGAAGCCCTGTCCCGATCTGTTGTTCCGCACGTGCAATGGCGCTTAGTGCTTTTTGTACAATGACTGTCCCATCAAAACGCTGGGGGGGATTCTTGCAGACATCACAATTTCCGCAGTCCTCTGTGGCTGTCTCTCCGAAATAGCTCAATAAGATGCGTCTCCGGCAGATGTCAGCTTCCGCATATTGTTGCATTCGTTGAAGTTTCTCGAGATTGATCTTTTGTTGGCTACTTTCCGATGCAAATTTGGTCAGTAGTATCAGGTCGCCTAATGAATAAAACAATACAGTATCGCTGGGCAGGCCATCCCGTCCGGCACGTCCGATTTCCTGATAAAAGCTTTCTATACTTTTGGGCAGATTATAGTGAATCACCCAGCGTACATTCGATTTGTCGATTCCCATACCGAAAGCGATGGTGGCACACACTACCTGAATGCGGTCGTTGATGAAATCATCTTGTGTCTCGTCACGTTGCTGTGCGGATAAACCGGCATGATAGACCCCACAACGGATACCTTGCTTTAGCAGCATTTGGGCTACTGTTTCTGTCTTGCTGCGGCTCATGCAGTAGATGATTCCGCTTTCTTTTCCATGTCGTTGGATGAATTCTATGATGGCTTTATTTTTTTCTTTCGCCTGAAATCCCCGTTTGACTGTCAGGCTGATGTTGGGGCGGTCGAAAGAAGAAATAAACGTACGTGGTCGGATAAGATGTAGCTGACGGATGATATCTTCGCGGGTGATTTTATCCGCAGTGGCAGTTAAAGCGATGATGGGCACTTGTGGGAATTGTTGATGGAGGACTCCCATCTGTGTATACTCCGGACGAAAATCGTGTCCCCATTGAGAGATACAATGAGCCTCGTCTATGGCAAATAGAGAAATGTTCATATCCCGTAGCAGGTAGTCTTTTTCCGCCAACAACTTTTCAGGAGAAATATAAAGCAGTTTCAGCTTCCCCGCAACGCAGGAACGCCGTAAATTGGCATTTTCCGTTTCGTCATTACTGCTATTCAGGGCTCCGGCGGCAATGCCGTTTGCCTGTAACGCTTCCACTTGATCTTTCATGAGTGAGATAAGCGGAGAAACCACGATGGCAGTACCTTCGCTGAGCAAAGCAGGCAGTTGATAACAGATGGATTTTCCTCCACCTGTGGGCATTAGAACCAGTGCATCCTGTTTATTCAGAATGTGCCGGATGATTTCTTCTTGTAGCGGACGGAAACTGTCGTATCCGAAATATGTTTTTAGGGTTTCTCTCATTGGGCGTTCATTTAAACTTGTTGCAAAGGTACATTTTTATTCGTCAATTATGATAATGAGTGGATTTCAGTTTCCGATATGAAACATAAAAAGGTTAAAGTTTCTTATTATTCGAGCTTAATCCCTCTTTTTCAAGACTTTTGATTGTTTATTCAGAAAAAAAACGCACAAAATAATTGTGTGTTTAAAAAAAAAGTAAGACATTTGTAACATGTTACGTTGCAAATGAGCAATTATTAACAAATGAACAAACCCTAACCAGTTAATTCAATGAGTGATTTAGAGAACAAAAAAACGGAAGAAACTCCGAAAAAACGTCCCTACAATTTGAGGGAAAAGAAAGAAAAAAAGGCTGCATACAGGTCTTTGATTAGACCGGAATTGGCAGACGAGTTGTATGACAAGATCCTGAATATCATCGTTGTACA
>ENA-UEPL01002199-UEPL01002199.1-human-gut-metagenome-genome-assembly--contig:-NODE-2199-length-13336-cov-4.091485_pt1 | contig 13336 bp, 8 predicted proteins | sample MGYA00242896_ERZ507908 | MGnify/ENA primary metagenome ERZ507908 (study PRJEB26167, sample SAMN06115518) | human gut metagenome | host: Homo sapiens | place: China:Chongqing | collected 2015-08-20...
CAGATAAGACGGGATATTGAGGACGGTATCGACAGCACAGGCAAGAAAATGACGCTTTGCCAACTTTATGCCAAACAATTGAATCTGACGAGTCAAAGAAAACACTGCAAGAGAGTATGCGAAATTGGCTGAAAGTGTTCAAATTTCCGTCAGTAGAACAAACCACCTATGACCGATGCGAATGCAGTGCTAAAAATCAGATATATCCTCTGCTCGGTGAGAAAGCTGTCGGAGATATTACAGCGGCAGATATAAAAAATCTACTTAATTATTGGATGAACAAAAATTATGCTTACACCACAGTCAAAAAAGCCTATGTGGTACTGAACGAATACTTCCGGTATCTTTATCAAGAGGAAATGATACCGAAAAATCCTATGGCAAACATTGAAATGATTAAAAAGAGCAATTTCCTGTCGGCACAGAATAAAGAGAATTTACCTGAATGCGAAACAGTAACAATTTTCACTCCGGAGGAAATTGAAAAATTTAAAGCCGAAGCATTCAGCACATTCAAAGACGGCAAACGTAAATACCAACAAGCCGCCGCATATATACTAATGCTTAATACGGGGTTGCGTACGGGCGAATTATTAGGCTTACTAAATAGCGATATTGACCTTGAAAATAAAACGCTTACTGTAAGGCAAGGCGTAAAAGAAATTGTAAACCGTGACGGTGTTGGAAAAGCGGCAATGAAAATAAAAGTCGGAAAGCCTAAAAGCGCCACCAGTAAGCGCACAGTGCCACTGAACAGGACGGCAATGGATATGATCGAGGATCTGCGCAAAGAAGCCTATTTCGGCGAAAATACGCCCCTTGTGGCAGACGGAAACGGCGACTATACAAAACCTGTGAATTTTCGCAAGCGTTACTACCGAATTTTGAAGGCAGCAGGAATTAAGCAAAAAGGCTTGCACAGTCTGCGGCACACATTCGCCACAAACTTAGTGAACGGACAAAAGCAATCGGACGGGACGATTAAGGCGCTATCTCCAAGACAAGTAGCTGATTTACTCGGACATTCAACTTCGCAGATAACTGAGCTCTACTATGTGAAAAAGGATACTTCGAGGCTTAACGGTATAACCGAGGGCTTTGAAATTTAAGTCAAGATTTATACCGCAGTAAACAAAGAAAAGCTCCGGCTGATATTCAGTCGGAGCTAAAAAATTGATGCTTTATTGATGATGTAACAGACGGAATCGTTGTAAGCGTATGCCGCCGGATGGAAAATCCGCACCTGCTTTGGGTATCAAAATGCGGCAAAACAGATCGTGTGCCAAGCTTAAACAGTAAAAGAAAAACGGCTCAAAACCGCACGGTTGAGCCGCAAATTTATGGGGTCCCCGAAAAGTCAAAGACTTTTTGGGGATAGGAGGAGCGACGGCGTGAGCGAGCCGATGACTTTTTAAAGAAAAAGTCGTCGCGAACGATACATAGTCCGTGACGACGATGGCAGGGGCAGAAGGGATCGAACCCTCGGCACTCGGTTTTGGAGTGAATGTTGAGCAGTTGAAAAACATCAAAAACTTGCATTTTTAAGCCTTTCATAACAAATTTTAAATAGAATAATATGTTTTTGATGCTTTATTGATGATATGAAATTTTAAATCCAATGGAAAGTCAAAATATGAGCCGCTGTAAACATAGAAAAGGAATTGAAAGTGTATAAAGTCGAGACCATCATCAAATCAAAATCATGAATGGAAGCAACGCAGTTTTTTGAATTGCATAGTACTTATTTATTGTTTATACGACGGTATTCGGTAGGGGAGATTCCGTACTCCAATCGAAACTTTTTTGAAAAATAGGAAACATTATCATACCCTACCGAAACGGCAATATCTATGATTTTACGGTTACCGTTTCTCAGAATATAAGCCGCTTCGTTAAGTCTTACTTTGTTTTTGTAATCGCAAAAGCCGAATCCTGTGATTTCTTTAAATAAATGTCCCAAATATTTTTCATTTATGTAATATTTTTCGGAAGCCGACTTGAGCGTTTCGCAGGAATAAAAATCCGCCGCAGCGTCGATAAGTTTTTTTACGGGTTCGGGAACGGAAAGCCTTTTGAACCCAACATTTTCAAGCCTTGCCATAATTATCTCCGCAGTGGCTTCTGCGATAGCTTCGGCGCTTTTTAAATCAATCTCATTATCCGTTTTTTCAATCAGCGATTCCGCATATTTGTATGAAAGGCTGTATTTTTTGCAACTTCCTGCCATGCGCTTTTGCGTTTCTTTCACATCGGGGCAAAGATTGCTTACATATACGGTTGCCGTCCATTCGTTTTTAAAAATAACCGGACAACAAACCTCAAACATTCCGTGAATGCAAAAAGCACCGAATATTCCCCGCCTTTGGGCGAGCTTATCGGCACAGACTCGGCAACGCACACAGTTTCTTATGCCCTCGGGGGTCGATTTCATATAGTCGCAAAAGGCGTTGCTGTGTATCCTGCGGCTAAAGCTTATATTCAAGGCTTTTGCAACGTCCGGTCGGCACCAAACGTATATTTTAAACCTATGGCCGCGTTCAAGCAATTCTATCCATTCGTTAACAGAAAGCAAAAATAAACCCTCTCTCTTGATTTTTAACTTTTTTACTGAATTTTAAAACTTTTGTTATAGAAAACGGCAGCCTGCCGTTATATAATAAATATAAATTTTAAAAGAAAGCAGGCTCAGTATGAATATACCTTTTTCAGAAAATTGTTCGGAATACGACGTTATAGTTTGCGGAGGAGGACCGGCGGGTTGCTGTGCCGCCATAGCCGCCGCGAGATTGGGAGTTAAGGTATTGCTTACGGAGGCAACCTCTGCTCTCGGAGGAATGGGAACTATGGGAATGGTATCGGCATTTGCTCCGTTTACCGACGGTGAAAAGCTTATATACCGCTCCGTTCCGGTTGAAATACTCGAACGGTATAAAAAAAGAATGGGTATACCGGAATATAAATGGGATTGGATAAAGCTTTCTCCGGAGGACCTTAAGCGTGTATACGACGATATGGTTACCGAAAGCGGCGCCGAGGTTTTATTTCAGTCGTCCGTTTGCTCGGCCGAGACCGAAAACAGAAGAATAAAACGCATATACGTTGCCGGCAAGGGCGGACTTAAGGCGTATCGCGCGAAGGTGTTTATAGACTGCACCGGCGACGGCGATTTGGCGGCGTTCAGCGGCGTTCCCTTCGAAATAGGTCAGGACGGCGAGGTTCAGTCGACAAGCCTTTGCTTTGCGATAGGCAATGTTCATACCGATAAAATAAATATAAAAATCAACAGCAATTTCGACGACGGAATATGGCCGAAAATTATATCGGACGGAAAATATCCGCTTATTACCCGCCATTTTATCCCCGTAATGTTCGGAGATACCCTTATTGTAAACGGCGGACATTTATATATCGAAAACCCGACCGACAGCGAAGAGATAAGTAAGGCGTATATTCTCGGAAGAAAAACCGCCGAGCAATATATAACGGCGCTTAAGGAGTATTTGCCAGAGACCTTCGGGGACTCATATCTCGTTGAAACGGCACCGCTTATCGGCGTTCGCGAATCCCGCAGGATAAAGGGAAAATACACCGTAACGTTAGACGATTATGTAAATCGGCGCAACTTTGACGATGAAATTGCGAGAAACTCCTACTGGCTCGACTGCCACTCCGCCGCAAACAACAAGAATTCTACGGAAATTAAAATCGACAACACCTATAAAAAGGGCGACAGTCACGGAATACCCTTCAGATGCCTTATTCCTGAGAATATTCGCAATCTGCTCGTCGCGGGGCGCTGTATTTCGGTTGAAAGAACCGTTCTTTCGAGCACAAGGGTTATGCCAAACTGCCTCGCAACGGGAGAGGCCGCCGGTATCGGAGCCGCGCTTGCGGTTAAAACGAATACCGACGCCTGCGATATAAACGGCGCGCAGGTAAGAAAAATTACGGAGAAAAAATAAATTATTCAACCGAAATTTTAAGGCTTGTCGGCTTTAGTCCGTCCGCCTTGGCATAAAGAGTAATGCTTCCCTTTTTGCCGGTTGTTTCAAGCAGTACGCTGCACAAGCCCGCCCACATTTTACGCTTTTTCGAGCTTGGCGGAACGCAGTCGCAGTTATCCGAGCCTGTTCCCGCTACTCTCGCTACCGAATTATCGTCGCAGAAGAAGGATATTTCCGGCGAGGCGTCCGGTACGGAGCGTCCCTTTTCATCTGCACAGTAACAGCTTACAAGCACCGCGTCTCTTTTTCCCGATTTAGGATTTTCGGAAACGGCGGTAAGCCTTAATTCGGCCGCCGGATCTGTAGTTTCAACCGTTTCGCTTACGGTTACTCCGTTTTTTTCTCCTACAACTGTTATTTTCCCCGGCTTATAAACAACCTGCCATTCCGCATGGCTTACGGGACCTAACGTTCTTTTACCGAGAGAGCGACCGTCCTGAAACAGCTCTGCCGTTTCGCAGTTGCTGTAAACCACGACTCTTATTTCCTCACCGATACACTCGGGCATATTCCAATGCGGCATAATATGAACCATAGGTTCTTCCGTCCAGAAGGATTTATTCTGATAAAAGGCGTCCTTTTTATTTAAGAACAGATCAACGGCTCCCGAAGCGGAGCAAAGCCTCGGCCATACCGTTTCGCCGCGATGCTCTATGCCCGACCATTGAAACGCGCCTGCAATCCACGGGCGCCGAAGCAATTCCGCAGCGGTTTTCTCTCTGCCTAAAAACCAATTATTAGTATCCTTATCATAGGCGGAAAATCTTCCTAAATCAGAATTGTTCGGATAATACCAGCCGCGCGTTGTTCCCGTAGCGCAGCATTCAGAAATATAAACAGGCGTTTTCGGATATTTTTCCCTGATTTTATCCCAAAGCTGTAAATTATAATTTATACCCAATATTTCGCTGCATTCGGCAACCGGCGCGTTAAGAGGATCGGAGTCGATGGCGCTTGTTACGGGGCGTGAGCTGTCCAGCCTTTTAACGGCGGCGGTAAGGCGCTTTGTTATCCGAACGCCGACGCCGCTTTTATGAGTAGGCTCCTCGTTTCCTATCGACCACATAAAAACCGAGGGACGGTTTCTGTCCCGCTTTACCAGCATCTCAAGCTCCTCTATGCTGTCGCGGTCGGAATTAAAGCGGCGGGTTTCGTTCATAACTATAAAGCCACCTTCATCAAGCGCGTCCATCGTTGCCTCGGAATGCGGATAATGCGAGGTTCGGTAGCCGTTTGCTCCCATTTCCTTCATAAGCCTTATCTGATACCGCTGTATCGAATCCGGAACAGCCCTTCCGGTAATTCCGAAGCCCTCATGACAGCAAACGCCGTTTACGGTGACCCTTCTGCCGTTGAGCAAAAATCCCTTATCGCAGTTAAATTCAAAGTTTCTGAACCCGAATCTATCTGTATATCTGTCGTATTCGTCTCCGTTTACGCAAACGGTCACCTCGGCTGTATACATATACGGGTCGTTTATATCCCAAAGCCTCGGCGCCGAGACAGATATTTCCGTTTTGCTGTCGGTTTTTCCGTAAGACGCAATATCTGCCGTATCGCAGGATTTGCCGATGACCTTTTCTCCGTCGAGCAGTCTTACCGAAACATCCGCCCTTTGAGCGGTCTGCGTTTCGTTTAAAAGCGTAACCGTTGCCGTAACTTGCCATTCGTTTTCGCCGCATTTTTCCGGCAATATGTACAGTCCGTGAGTTTCAACGCATACCGGCGCGGTTTTTTGGAGCCAAACGTGCCTGCAAATTCCTCCGCCCTCATACCACCAGCCGTTATGCGCCTTGGCGTTTGTATATACGGCGACAACGTTAACAGCGGTCACGTCATATTCGAGAACGTCGGAAATATCGATTTCAAAGGGATTATAGCCGCAATAATTATGCTTCACAATATGACCGTTTACATATATATCGCTTTGAGTCGCAATTCCCTCGAAATAAAGGGTAATTCTCTTGCCCTCGTCCTCCTTTGTTATTTTAAGATATTTTCTGTACCACGCGTTTTCGTATTCAACGTATCCGCGCGTATTGTTACAACCGCAATCCGGCGTTTTTTCTATCATATAATCGTGCGGCAGGTCAACCGTTTCCCAGCGGTCGCAGCTCAATTCCCTGCCGTCATCGTAAGAATCGCTTTTATCGTCGTAAAATCTCGCGGCAGGACCCCATTTTTCCGACTCGCTCTTTGAGGATATATAAACCGGCCCCTTTAATGCCGGAGTTTTTTTATCAAAGTCGCCCCGATGAAACAGCCAATTACCGTCTATACAAATTTTTTCTCGCATAAATCTCACCCCGTAATACCCACTCTGTCGATGCTTTGGACGAATTTTCTTTGCAGAATCAAATAAAGAATAAGCATCGGCGCAATAAACATAAAGCAGGCGGCGGATTTGGTTGAGATAGCCTTAGCGCCTCCCCATATATTTAAAGCGGTTATTAAATTATCAATATCGTAAATCTTAACGGCGAGCGGGAATTTATCCGAAAGATACATAACCGCAAGATAATAGTCGTTCCAATGCCAGATAAGAGCGAAAAGCGTTACGGTTGTATAAACAACCGAGGAGGAGGGAACGGCGATTGAAAAGAAGGTTCGGAAAAGTCCGGCGCCGTCTATCCAGGCGGCCTCCTCAAGCTCATTCGGCAGCCCCTTGAAAAACTGAACATAGATATAAATAAGCACTCCTGAGCGCAGTCCCACCCCGAAAACCGACGGCAGATAAAACGTCCAAGCGGTTCCGAGTATATTCGGGCGGATATCTATTCCGGTAAGCTTTCCGAATAAGCCGAATATCCCTAAAACATCGAGGCGGGAATAGTTCGTCATCATCGGAATGATTATCATTTGTGCCGGAACCAAAATAGTAAGTATAAGAACAAAATTAAGCAGCTTTTTTTCCTTAAAATCAAATCTCGCAAGGCCGTAGGCAATAAACGAGCAGACGAGTATCTCTATTACCGCGCTTACTATCTCATATTTCAGAGTTGATAAAAGACTGCTTATATAGTCAAGACCCTTAAATGCGGTTGAATAAAATTCAAACGTCACCTTTTTCGGGATATAAATTACGCTCGGATCGGAAAAGGCGGCGGGAGTTTTAACCGACGAGGATATCATATATATAACGGGATAAATAACAATATATCCTATCGCTATAAGCAACGCAAATCTAAAAACCGAGTATCCTGCCGACGCAGCCGCCTTTGCGGCTTTTTTGTTTTTAATCATACTTTATCACGCCTCCTATTCCCAACGTTTCATACAAAATCTGCTGTAAGCGCCTATAACAATCGCCATAATAGCGCCTATAACAACAAAGTAGCTCCAGAGCATTGCCGAGCCCTCGCCGTAATTCTGACTGCGCATAAACGTATAGGCCTGCCGCATAACGGTATTGCTCTGAGAGGTCATAAGCTCAACCATACTGAATACCGATACAAGCACCGTAACGCGGGAGAGCATCGGAAAGGTTATAAACCAAAATTCCTCCCATTTGGTAGCGCCCTCAACCTTAGAAACCTCATACAAAAGCGGCGGAATGGTCTGCATACCGGAAATAAACAGCACCGTCTGAACTCCGCAGCTCCATATCATATTCATTATTCCGTTTATAACCGTTACAAAATAATCGCCCAGCTTTTGCGGAAGTCCGAGACTTTCGACTATCTCGTTAACATCAAACATAGCCATAGCTACGCTTTCATCGGTTTTAATATTCGAAACGCCCTCGGAAACGGAGCTTAAAATGACCTCAAGCACCGCTCCGCTTGCTATTATAACAGGCAGAAAATAAAGCGCACGAAAAAATATTCTTCCCCGAAACTTCTGATTAAGCATAAGCGCCAAAATAAGGCTTATGATGATTATTACCGGAAAGGAATAAAGGAATTTTACTACCGCCGCCGCGATATAATCGAGATAATCGGCGTCCTGCGCAAATATGTATTTAAAATTCTTAAGACCGACAAAGCTCGTTTTAAGTCCGCCGGTTGTAAGAGAAACCTTTGAAAACGAATAAATAACAGACTGTATTATAGGCAATCCGAAAAACAGCACCAGCCCTATAACCCAGGGGAAAACGCATATGCGGCCGTAATGCGCCTTTAGGGCGGTTATGCCGCGATTTTTCCGATTTTTCATTTTCTCCCCTCCGTAAATATATAAGACTTGGCGCCGACCAGGCCTATGGGCGTATCGGCGGCGGTATTTCCGTAATTTACGTATACCTGAGCTCCGTTATCAAAAACGGTCTTTCTCAGGGTATCGCTCAAAATCGAATGCTCCGAAATAACCGCGCCCTCAACCGCTTTAAAATATTTAATATATTTTAAGACAGTCTCACAGGCGCTGTCCGAGGCCGCGCCGTAAAGAACGGAATGATAAATATTCTCCTCGGCCGAAAACAAATCCGAGCTGTAGCTGCCTATAAACATAAAGCCTAATCCGGTTCCCGTTTCGGCGGCAAAAAGCAGTCTGTCTTCAGGCTCCGCCGCAAGGTTTAACGGCGAGCCGGTCATAGAAACATAGCCCTTGAAAACCATTTGGTAAAACGGAATATCGGCATAAAACAAATCGCTTTTATCCGAGCAGTCCAGAGCGCCGGTTATAATATCGGCAGATACCGCCGCATATAAATTCGCGCTGTCCGCCAATATTTTGTTGCCTTTTTTCCTGCCGTAACCGATAATTTCGGAATAATCCTCCGCAAACCCTCCGCGGGCATAATATTTCTGCTCGGAATAGTCCGAATAAACGCCCGACGCCGCCTCCGCGAGGGACAGCCCCGCTATGCCGAGCTCAACGGCGTTATCCGCCGCCTTTTTGCCGAGTTCGCAAAGCTTTTCTCTCGCAACGAAATATTCGGCGGTCTTTTCCTCCTTATCGCTGCCGAGTATGCGCTTGCGGACAAGCGCCTTCTGCCCTACTGTATTTCGGGCATAATCGAAGGTTTTGCTTATTCCCGCGCCGGATTTCGAAAAATTAACCGTATTATAATTCATATAAAGCTCCGCCGAGCCGTCCGCGGCGAAGTCGGTAAGCGCCTTAATATCCTTTTTGCCTCCCAGCACCGACGCAAATTTAAGTCCGCCTGCCGGCTTTCCGTTATTTAAGCCGGAAAGCCCGAAGCCCGAAAGCTTAACCGCCGGAGCAGCTCCGGTCTTTTCGGAAAAATCCTTTATAATGCTTAAAGCCTGTTTAAAGGTTGTCATAGGATAAAGCGATCTGTACGGTATTCCCAAAAACTGCGAGTCTACCTGCGTTGCGCCCAAAAGCTCCAGAGAAGCCGCCGTTTCCTTTGAGACTTTTTCTATACCGTATTCCTTTATAAGATAATTCCTGTATGCCTCCGCCATTCCGCTGTAGCTTGCTTTTTCGCTGGTAAGCGGTAAAAAGCTTACCGAAATCGCGGATACCTGAGCATTTTCGGAATAAGAACCGTCCGATGCGACGCCGCGTATTTCAAAGCCCGCATAGCAGGCGGAAAATCCGAATTTCCTGTTGCCGACATTGCAGTTAATGCTTGCCGATTCCGCGCCTTTCTCTATTATTGCAAGAACGCCGCGGTTTCCGTCCGCCGCACCGTAAACGGGGAGCCTTACCGGCTGAGAATTTGTTATTCCGCTGTTATTTGTATTTTTCAGCTGTCCGTCCTCGCCGTACACGGGATAAGAGCAGGTATAGCCCACGTCCGCCTCCCATTCGTGCGGTTTTATTAAAGCGCCGCTGCCCGAAGGCACAAACAGATACCCATCTGACGAGCCGTTACTTACCGAACAGAAAAACGGAGAGAGGGCAATACTGTAAACCTTGTTGTCACCTTCGGTTATTTCGGTCGGGTCAACCGATACTCGCATACCGTTTTCGAGAAGCCTGTATTCAACCGGAACGGAAATCTGCTTATTATCGAAATAATATGTGATTTTTATTCCGTCGCTTATTTTTTCAATCCCGTATGTTCCCTTTTTAAGGCTGCCGGTATAGCCGTAAAGCACCTCAAGGTGCATATTTTCTGGATTTATATACTGAACGGTAAGCGGGTTTTCAAGCTGCGGATTGTTATTTTTCTCATACCCTTCCTCATCGAACGAGGGCGTTAAAAGCTCCTCCGGCAGCGTTGACCATACCGTGCCATCGGTTCGGCTTTTAAGTAAAATGCGGTAATGCTCCCTGTCCCATAAAAGCGACCATTCGCCGTTTTCCGCCGCCGTAAAGCTCTGCTCGCTTTTATTTTCGTGCTTTACGTCGAAAGCGGAAAGGGCTTTGCCCTTATCTGCGCCGCAGCCGACTGCGGTCGCGAGCATAAGCAGGGATAAAATAACAGCCGATATTTTTCTTTTCACCTTTAATTCACCTTATCTGAAAAATATTTCACGCCAGAGAGTCGCCGCAAATGCTGCCGCCTGCTGGAAGAATATAACTATTAGCACAAAAAGGAATACTATAATTATAATTCCAATAAGCGTAAGCATGGTAATCAGCAAAAACCTGCCGAAGCCTACGTCGTGTATCGCTATAGAGCCTATTACTACCATAAGCACCGAATAAAGCTGCATAGCCGCCGCGAATATAATAAGGAATTCGCCCTCATCGGCATTCAGTACATACGAGAAAAGAATATACACCGTATTTCCGAATACCATCGGTATTATGCTGTAGCATATAACGGCAAATATCTCCTTTAGCTTGCCTATTCCGCCGAGCAATGTCGCAACCGCCCAGTTGGCCAAGGTCCACAGCAGCACAAAGCCGACGGTTTGAACCAAAACCAATGCGGAATTAAAGCCTCCGACAGATGAACGGAACAAAAATCCGCTTGCCGTTGCCTTTAAAACCGAGGTTATATAATAAAGCGCAATAATCGCAATTCCGACGTATACCGAGCCTGAGCCTTTGGCCTTTACCTCGCTGAAAACGCTTGCCGGATGAAACGGAGCCGACAGCGCAAGCCTTACGCTCGGCGATTTAATAAGAACGGTTCCCCTTCTTTTCAGTATTACCGCAACGGCAGCAATCGCCGCAGCCGCCGCCAGAACCGCCGGCATAACAATATTGAAATTGTTCTTTAAAAAATCCTTTCGGTTATAATTAAAGGCCTTGCTGTAAAGCTGTCTGTCAAGACCCGCCTTTGCATACTCCGCGGCGGCTTTGTAATCCTTATCGGCAAGCGCCGCCTTGGACAGGCCTATATATGCAAGCTGACAGTTGGCGTCCTCTTTTATAATATTTTCCCATATCGGCTCAGCCGCGGCGTAGTCGCCGTCGAGGGTCAGCCTGCGCGCCTTTTTAAGCTCGCTGCCGTAATCGGTTTCCGCGAAAACGGTAACGGTAAGCTTAAGGCTGTCCGCAACGATTATTTTTTTGCCGTTATCCGATATATCTATCGCCGATATTTGCCTGAAGGTTCCGTTCTGAGAGCCGTCTCCCGAGCCTCCGAAGGCGGTCATCATACGGCATTCGCCGTCATACATAAATATTTTACCGCTTGCCTCGTCATAACAGTAAATATATCCGTCGCCGTCAACCGCAAGGCCGGAAATATTCTGAGTTCTGGTCTCGCCGTCAAAGGAGGCTACCTCCTTATCTCCGAATACAACGTTTGCGGAATCGAGTATGTTTTTTCCTCCGGGGCTCAGCCGCTTTATCTGAGATTTTTGGCTGTTGCCCGGTATTTTTCCCGTAGCGGTATAAATAAAATCGCTGTTATCGGCGTAAAGGTCGGTAAACTGATAAGGAAGTCGGCTTGCCTTTCCGGCGCGCTTGGCGTTGTTTGAGGTAAGTTTATCCCAAACGGCGGAAATCGCCGTTAAAACAGAAGCCTCAACCGAGTTCGCGCCGTAAAAGCCGTAAAATTCGCCCTTCGGAGAATAAAGAATAGCTCCGTAATAAGAGCCGTCGCTCAAAACGTAAACATATCCTCGCGAATCCGCCGTAACCTTTATCGGGCGGTAGTTAAAGCCGTCCGGAATAAGCTTGGATTCGGGAAGGGTTATTATATTAAGGCATTCGCCGTCCCTGCCGCATACCAGCACTCTTGCGTGCTCCGTATCCGCGATATAAATTTTACCAGTTTTATCGGCGTATATGCCCTTGGCGTTTTCGAATTTCAGCGCCTCGCCGCCGTTTGAAACCGAATTTATTATTCCGGCGGTACCGTAATCCGAATTAAGTATTATAATGCGGGAGGCTTTGCCGTCGAGTATATAAGTATTACCCTGACTGTCGGTGCAAATATCGTCTAACCCCGACAGAGCCTGTGTTCCCATTCTTTCTGCCGTAAGCACCGCTTCAACCGAATAAGCGGCTCTTGCCGATACGGCCGTAAAGCCGTCGCTTTCCTCCCAATAGGTATAATCGGTATAGGGTATTTCTCCGCCGTAGGCAAACGCGGGCAGGGTCTGCGCCGCCAATGCCGCGGCGGCCAATATGACGGCTGAAAATGATATAATAAATTTTTTAAAATTCATAAGCTTCATTTGCCTCCGTCATTTAATTCCGGCGCTGTTCATAGACTCAAGCACATTGCTCTGCGATATCATATAAACTGCCATAGGCGGTATCATCATAATAACCGTTACCGCCATAGCGCTTCCCGAACGCGCAATTCCGCCGGCGTTAATCTGAGTCATAATTGCGGGTAAGGTTTTTAACGATTCGTTGAATATTGTTCCGTTAGGCAGCGCCGACCATACATCTCTGAAGCCGAAAAGCGTCAGCGTCATAATACAGGGCTTAACCATGGGAACGATAATCTGCGCAAATATTCTGTAGGGACCGGCGCCGTCGATTTTGGCCGCCTCCATTATTGCGTCCGGAACGCTCCCCTCCATATACTGCTTCATGAGGAATACGCCCATCGTCGTAGCGATATGCGGCAGAATATACGCCCAATAGGTATCTATTACTCCTATATACGAAAATATAAGATACTGCGGTATGGCGAGCGTATAGGTATTAAACAGCAGCGCATACTGAACAACCGTAAAAATCCGTTTTTTGGATTTAAGCGGCGATTTAGTAAGCACAAACGCCGCAAGCGTTGAAACGGTTACATAAAGAAAGGTCGTTATCGCGGCAACGAAAAAGCTGTTGAATATATATCTCGAAAGCGGAACGCGCAAATTCGAAAGAAGTCCCGGTAAGGCAAGATAATTCTGAAGCGTCGGTCTGTTGACAAAAAAGCGCGGCGGGAAAATCATCAGCTCGTCAAGCGGCTTAAACGAGGTTGCGATACAGTAAATAAGCGGAAGCACGGAAAACACGCCCAATATAAGCAGAACAACAACATAAACTGCGTTTCCTGCCTTTGAGCGGGTATA
>ENA-UEPL01002205-UEPL01002205.1-human-gut-metagenome-genome-assembly--contig:-NODE-2205-length-13306-cov-4.690150_pt1 | contig 13306 bp, 12 predicted proteins | sample MGYA00242896_ERZ507908 | MGnify/ENA primary metagenome ERZ507908 (study PRJEB26167, sample SAMN06115518) | human gut metagenome | host: Homo sapiens | place: China:Chongqing | collected 2015-08-20...
AGCGACGCACCAGATTTGGTGCGCCGCTTGTGCTTTTATTTAGAAGAAGCAACCGATATGTGTATTTCTGAAAATTATGTCAAATATCAGCGCTCGTAGCGCGTCCAGTCGGGATCCCGGGTCAGCTTCGTCCAGACTTCGCCGCCCCGATCCTTGTAGTCATGGGAGTTGGTGGCTTCCTGCACCGCCAGATAGAACCAGTCACCGGGGTTGCAGTCGGGCCACACCTTCATGCCCTCCAGCAGATCCTCTTCATCTTCCGGCGTCCGGTTCAAAACACGGTTGATCATGGTCATGGCCTGTGCCCGGGTGATATAGGTATCAGGGCGGAAGGTGCCGTCCGCAAAGCCCTGAATCCAACCCAGCTCCGCGGCACGCTCAATATACTTCTCCGCCCAGTGGCCGCTGATGTCGGAGAACGTCCGGCGACCGCTGCTGACGCCGGTATCGAACCGGGCGCAGATGGCGGCAAACTGGGCGCGGGTGATAGGCGCCTTGGGATCAAAGGTGGTGGCGCTGCGGCCCTGTACAATGCCCAGACCCGTCATGGTGGAAATCGCCGTGTTGGCCCAGTAGTCATTGGTCACGTCCGTGTAGGTGTTGCTGGTCAACAAATTGTCGTCCCGAACCTCGTCCGTCAGCAGGCGGAAGAAGATGGTGGTGGTCTCCGCACGGGAAATCAGGCCGTAGGGGTGGACATTGCCGTCGCTGTAGCCCTGAACGTAGGCAAAGTGATCCTCATCGTTCAGCATGCCGGGAGTTTCGGAGGAAGACCAACGGGCGTACAGGGTCACCACAGTTTTGTTGACCTTCACATCATCGGTCACCTTGTCGGTGAGACGGGTATCGTAATACCAGCCCTCGAAACGGTAGCCGCTGCGGGTGGGGGTAGGCAGATCCTCGTAGTCCTTGACCCAGCTGCGGGACTTGGTCTCGGAGGAAATGACCTTGCCGCCGTTGGTGACATATTTCAGGGTGTAATCGTCGTCCTTGTCGTTATCGGAATCGCTGCCGGTGTACTTCCAGTTTGCGGTCACTTCCACCGCCTTGGCAGGCATCTTAAAGGTGGTGTCCGCCTTCGCGGCGTTGGCAAATGTCACGCCAGAGCTGGTCGTCCAGCCGATGAAGGTGTAGTTGCTGCGGCTGCCGGCATGAATCGTCACGGTTTTGTCCGCTTCATAGAAACCCGCGCCGGAATTCGTGGCGGTGCTGTTCTTAACCGTCACCTGATAGGTGTCGGGCGCGTTCACATGCTCCACTTCGATTTCTGCGGGGTTGTTATTTGCGGCGGCTTTCCAGCTGCTGCCGTCCCAGTAAATGACCCAGCGCAGCGTCTCGGGCATACCGTCCTTCACGGTGTGCTTACCATGTTCGCTGCTGAACAGGTTCACAAAGCTGCTGGTGGGCGCCTCCACCTCATAGCCGATATGGCCCCAGTCAACTTTTCCACCCAGTTTCCAGTTCTCCGGCAGGCCCAGCTTGACGGCATACGTTTCAGAACCGTGGTTGTTCTTCTCCGTCACGCAGGTAACCCGAACGCCCTTTTCAAGTCCGTCCAGCGCCTTCTTCACATCGTCCTCAGTAGGCACCGGCGTGCACTTGGTCATAATCAGGGCAGGCTCACCCTTCAAGTACCAGTTCCAGCCGCCCTCGCCCTTCTTCCACTCCATGGTGAACGTATCGCGGTTGCTCCGGTTCCCGCTGTCATAGGTATGGGCCGCTCCATCGGGCTTGTACTGATCCGCATAAGCCTGCTGATTCGTGATGGTCACGGTTGCGGTTTTGTCCGTGCGCACAACCGTATAGGGTCTCGTCGTAACGGTGGCCTTGTCGTAGCCGTTGAGGGCAATCGCCTGCCGGTTATGGCTGTCCACGGTTTCGCAATCCACATACAGTTCAGCGTTTTCAACGGCAGTTTCCAGCATGTCCGCATCGGGAGCCTTTTCGCAGGTAACAGGAATCACAATAGGAGCCCGATCGTTCTCAGCCAGTACGCTCCACTTGCTGGTGTGGTTATAATACCACACGATTTCCCGGGTCATCTCCGTACCGGCAACAATCTCATGTTCGCCATCTGCCGGATGCTTCTCCTGAATGTCCTTATTGGCCTGCTCCATATACTTGGTGTAGTACACCGTCATGGTGCAGGTGTACGGATAGGCAGTCTTGGTATTTTCGTCCTCATTGTCTACAACATCGCCCAGTGTGTAGCCACCGTCCACAAGGCCCAGACTGTTGAAGCCATAGATGTGCTTGGTAACCTTATTGCATTTCAGAATGACTGCAAACTCTTTAGAGCCGCCCTCGCCTACATAGGGGTTACCATCAGGATCTAAATATTCATCCTTATAGATCGTATCTACGTCAGGCTTTGCAGGGATTCCCTCATGCTCCACCTTGAAAGTGACATAGGGAGCGGGGCCGGTGGCTTTCCACTTACCACCAGCGGCGTTGTAGGTGAGGGCGATGGTCTGGCTGGATGCCGCGCCAGTCTTCAAATTATGGGAAACCCCGGTATCAGTGCTATACTGCTTGACGTATTCATCGGCCTTGATGGTCACGTTAACAGTGTACTTGCCGTCAGAATTTTTGGCGGGCGCGGTGATACTGCCAATGTCGCCTGCCGTCAGATCATACGTTCTTGTGGGATGCGCGCCGGTTTCGTTGGCGCACTCTACCTTTACAGCATCTTTAACGGCATTGCCGAGATCCGTAATGATCTGATCGCCATTGGGTGTATTGGGCACGTCGGGTTTGGGGGTAGGCGCAGTATGGGTAATATCGATGACAACAGGGAGAGCCTCGGAGTCATACGACCACTTTTTGTTTCCTCTGCTGTAGAAAGTAAACGTTTTCTCTGCGTCCTGATTCTCAGCCAGATAATGTGTACCATATCTGCTGGACAATACAGAATTATAGGCGTCAAGATACGCCCGCGTATTAAAGGTCATTACGCACATCCAGGGAAATTCATCAACCGGGAACAGGTCGTTTGCCCCATCATTATCGATAATATCACCGAAAGAGTATCCTTCTGTCACAGAACTGTCATCAAAATCAGCCGATGCATCATGAGCCGAACTGTCAATGCACTTAAGCGAGATTTCGTCTGTGAAATTTGAGACAACAGGTTTTCCGGTGGGTTTCACCTGTTCTCCGACAGTAACAGTAAAGGTAGCATCCTCTTTCCACCAGACTGTGCCATTTGCAGTTTTTGGCAACGCATAGTTATAGTAATAGTGTAGCGTTACCGTAACCGTACCCTCTTGCAACGCTTTATAGTCGAATTGCAGGCAAGGATAATAACGGCCATTATACAGTTTTTTCCCCAAAGTGAAGGAGCAATTTCCGATAATTCCTTCCTCACTCACGGTAACAATCGCCGTTGTCGGAACCGCATAGTTTGTCGGTGTATAAATTGCATAATTATTCCCCGCCATAGGGAGTCTTTGATAAGTTCCCGGTTCATTGGTTACCAGAGAGTAGTTCTGTACAGGAACACTAATAGTTGAATTCTTCACTCCGCCTTGTTCATTTTGCTGCGGCGTACGTCTTTGAATATAGGTATCCCCGAGTCGAGCTAATTCAGGAACATCTGCATCAAGATCGGTCGAACTTGCCGCTATCGCGCTGACGGGCAGAAGCCCAAATACCAGCACAAGTGCCATCAGGGATGACAAAATCCTTCGTTTCATAAGATTCCTCCTCTAAAATGATTATATAAAAGCGGTTCCGAACACAGAGCCGCTGACCTTTTATCGGAGAGCAGGTTTCTTTTCGCCACAGGGCGACAGCTGTTTTAGGGTCGAGCCAGACAGGGCAGGACAAGCGCTGGGGTCTATAGTACAGGTTGTGCCCACATAGCTGTTGCGGGTAGAATCGCCCTGTGATATAATAAAAGCCGCAGTAAACTGCGACTTTTGACGGTGGTGACAAACCTGTACTTCCCTCACCATTTTTTACAGTTCATGCGCCCATCTGAGAAATGTTTTGTGGGTAACGCTTAATCTCCGTGCGGCCTCCCGTGCGGAGATTTCCTTTTTCAGCCACGCCTGATGCACGGCAGGGAACTCCTTCGGCTGCGCCAGCGGCGGACGCCCAAAACGCACGCCCTGCGCTTTCGCCACGGCGATGCCCTCCGCCTGTCGCTGCCGGATGAACTCCCGCTCCGTCTGAGCCACATAACTGAGCAATTGCAAAACGATGTCGGCGATCAGCGTCCCGGTGAGATCCCGGTTCTTCCGGGTATCCAGCAGGGGCATATCCAGCACCACGATGGCTGCGCGCTTCTCCTTGGTGATGATCCGCCATTGCTCCAGAATCTCATTGTAATTTCGGCCCAGGCGGTCAATGCTCTTGACCACAAGGGTATCACCCTCTTTCAACCTGCGAGTTAACCGTTGGTAATTCGCACGCTCAAAATCCTTGCCTGACTGCTTGTCTATGAAAATTTGCCTCAAATTCAGTCCAAACTCTTCCAGCGCAATGATCTGCCGTTGTTCGTTCTGTTCTTTCGTGGAAACTCTCGCATAACCATATTCCATCAAAATCAGCCTCCTTCAAATGTTTTCAGCAAACATATTGTAAGGCTGCCACCAACCGCAGGCACCTCCCTCCGAGAACCTGTTGGCGGTGATGTTAACTCTGGTGGGGCGGTGGTTCAAGTCTTTTCTGCTGCTGCCAGTCCTTTTGCCTGTACTAATTCCAAGGTGATTGTCACACTGCGCCCGCATGGGCTCATGGCACCTTGACACCCCTTCCAATTTGTCCTATAGTGATGATAGGCGAAAGCCAAATCTCGCGGCTTTCCGGTGAGGTCCACACCCCGGTGTGACCTCAGGCGTTCATGGACCCCGTAGGGCATTATGACCACCCTGTACGCAGGAAGTTCCATGAAGGTCGACAGTTTTTGACGCTGTACCAGCAGCGCGGGTGTGTACCTTTCCGTCGAAAGCGGAAAGGACACAAAATGAACGACTATGTCGTTATTATCTATAACGGTGAGCAAGTATCAGTGCCAAAGGAGGTCGCAGACTTCCTTGAGCAGGATCGGAAACGGCAGCAGGCGCAGGACAAACAGGACGCAAGGCACCTGAGTAAAAGTGAGTTTGAAACGGTGCCGTCCGGTTCGGATTGCGTCAAGCGTCCCGTGGAGGATGCGGCGCTCAGGAACCTCCAGCTTGAAAATCTGCGGAAGGCCATTGCGGAACTGGATGTGCAAGGTCAAAACCTGCTCTCCCTCCGATACAGCGATGCGCTGACGATGGATGAGATCGGTCAGATCTACGGCATCTCCAAAATGGCAGTATCAAAGTGACTGAAAAAGCTGCACGAAAAGCTGGGAAGCTCTGTCTCATGACAGGGCTTCCCAGCTTTTTTGAAAAATTTTCTGTTCTCTGGTTTACAAACGCGCTCTAAGTGTCCTTATAGGTGAGAGACAAATTTTCCGACTGAGTTGGCCGCAGTCATGATCGTCTCACCTGAACACAAGGAGCGTGTATGACCATGAATCCATTTGAACAAAGCACACAGCAGCTTCTGCGCTTCCTGACCTCCCACGCTGAGCGGGAGGTCATTGACTACATCCGGCAGGAAATAGAGCATGACGCACCGGAGAGTGTCCCGACCGCAGATGAACTGCTCACTTTCTTCCGATCCCCGGATGCGCCGACCGAGCTGGACACCTACCAACAAATGCTGGCGACCGATAAGCTGCTGGAGTACGCGGAGATCAGTCTGCGCACCCTCTGCGACCTGATCCGCTATCAGCAGCTCAAGGAATTGGGCGTTGTCCATTCCGCAAAGGAGTTCATTCAACTCTTCCATCCCGACGAACAGGAGGACACACCATGAATCAATTTCCCAGTAAAAACTATTTTACACTGCCAAACGAAATTTTTTCGCTGGGGCTGGGCGCAGGTGAGATCGCGGTCTACGCCTACCTCCGCTGTCTTGAGAACCCCAGTACCTACCAGTGCTGGCCCAGCTACGCCACGATCGGAAAAGCTATTGGCCGTACAAAAAATACGGTCATGCAGTATGTCGACGCGCTCTCGGAGAAAGGACTCATCTCCACAGAGCCAACCTCTGTCCTGACAAAATCCAGGATCAAAAAGAACGGCAATCTGTGCTATACCATCAGGCCGATCCATGAGGCCGTTGAAATTTTTCACACGCGTCAACTGTCTGCGGTTGAACGAACAACAGAGCGGCGGCAAATTCATCGCAAGCTGTCCGCGGTGAATTTGTTGCCCGGTGCATGAGGAAAGGAAGAACAGAATGAAGCATTCCACCTGCACAAGCTATGATGAGCTTCCGCTGATGCTCTCCGTGGCAGAAGTCGCCGCAGTGCTTGGGATCTCCCGTGCCGGTGCCTATGAGTTGGTGCATGGCAACGAATTCCCCGCGCTCAAAATCGGCAGCCGGATCGTTGTTCCAAAGGATAAGTTTCTCACATGGATCGACGCGAACAGCGGTTCAAAAAACGCACCGCTGTAACTAAAGAACAGGCGCTCAATTTTCTGTGTGCCAACGAAGCGGCTGAGCAAAACCGCGAAGCCCATCAATGCGGCAAGAGAAACAGCAACGGGATCACGCAGCCCAGCGGGGCCGCGACGCCTCGGGACAGCGACGCGCATGAACGCATCGCTGTCCCGCAGGCTTTCTGTGTTCTTCGAGAGCCCCCGGCCAAGGCCAAAAAGCGGCAAAGTATGCCGTTCTGACACCCGGCCACGCAGGGTTTCCGAACCGCGCAAAACGCTCCGAGGGTAGTGATACCACCCCCGTCCGAAACGCCCCTGTTTCGCCGTGTAAGCCGCTGTGTGCGCGGTTAGGGGCTTGGGTGGCGTGTGTACCCGCCGCAGCCCCTTGAAACGAACGTTGCGGCGTTTGTGCGAGTATGATTTGGAACCGCGCTGGAGAGGACTTTCCCACGCCATATGGGACGCACCTTCAGCGTATTTCAGGCAGATCAGGCGGTTAGCGGAGGATTTTATTTATAGCAGGATAAAGGGCTGGCGTCGGAACCGACGCTCCACCTGATCACTTCTGCCCGCAGTGCGGGCAGTTGACGGGGGTTTCAACGCAGTCGGTTGTGGCGCCTTTTGAAGAAAATTTCAGAACGGCTGGCGTCTTTGTTCCCGCAAGCGCAGGTGTTTCAACGAAAACAAGCGTGCCTTACGGCAGATTGGAGGGAATTATGAGCAAAAATGAAAACAGGCTGAACTTCCGTATGACGGATGAAACAGCCGCCAAAATAGAGCGATGGTATCAGGAAGATAACTGCCGCAGCAAAAACGAATTCATCGAAAAGGCGGTGAACTGCTACGCGGATATGCTCGCCGCAGGCGAAAGCGCCACGCTGCCCCGTGCGGTGCAATCCGCCATCGACGCGCGGCTGAAACTCTTCGAGGATCGCATCGCGTCGCTGCTCTACAAGCAGGCGGTGGAGATGGACATGGCAATGTCTATCCTCCTGCAAAGCCTCAACGTGAGCGAGGAAGTGCTGCGGCAGGAACGGGCCAAGAGCATCGCCGCCGTCAAGCGCACCAACGGTCAGCTGCGGTTAGAGCAGAAGCTCCGTGAGCTGGAGAGTGAAGCATGGCAAGGCTGATCGTCAAAAGTCCGTACATCAAGTGCGGCAGTGGGAAAAGTGCCGGTGGGTATCTCAAGTACATCGCAACGCGGGAGCGGGTGGAGATCATCCCGGATGACCGTCCGCCAACACGAAAACAGGAGCAGCTCATCGAAAAACTGGTGAAGGATTTTCCTGACGCCAAAGAGATGATGGAGTATGAGGACTACCTCTCACGCCCGACAAAGGCCACGGCGTCCGCGCTCATCACACTGGCGCTGGAATCGAATTGGGACAGGCTCTCCTCGATGGAGGGCTACGCCAAGTACATTGCCCTGCGGCCCAGGGCGGAGCGGCTGGGGGAGCACGGTCTCTTCGGTGACGATGACAACGTGGATCTGAGCAGAGTCATGGATGAACTGGATCACTACACCGGCAACGTGTGGACGCACATCATCTCCCTCCATCGTGAAGATGCGGAGCGGCTGGGGTATGACCACGCGGAGGCATGGCGCACATTACTGCGTACCCACCGCAATGACATCGCCGCGGCGATGAAGATCCCACCGGAGGACTTTCGCTGGTACGCCGCCTTCCACGATGAGGGTAACCATCCTCACGTCCACATGATGGCGTGGTCGGCAAAGCCAAATCAGGCATACCTGTCCAAAGATGGGATACGGCAGATCAAGTCCACGCTGACCAATCAGATCTTCCGACAGGAGCTGCTGCATGTCTACGAGCAGAAAAGTAAGTCCCGTGATGAGCTGGTGGCAGAGGCGCGGAAAGCCATGCTGGAATTGGCGAAGGCCATGCAGGAGATGACCTGCATCCACCCGGAGGCGGAACAGATGATCTGGAATCTGTCGCGGCAGCTCGGTCAGGTCGGCGGCAAAAAACCTACGGCTATCTGCCCAAACCAATGAAGAAGCTGGTGGACGAGATCGTCGACCAAATGGCGCGGCTGCCTACCGTGGATGCGTGCTACCAGACATGGTGGGAGCTGCAATGTCAGGTGGAGGATTACTACTCGGAGGGGAAGAAACGTCTGCGCCCACCGCTGTCTCAGCAGAAGGAATTCCGCCAGATCAAGAACGCTGTCATTCGTGAGGCAGAGCATATCCGTATGAACAGGTTATCCTTTGAGGACGAGGAAATGCAGGATGACGGCGAGCGGATCAGCACCTATGACATGAGCTATGCGTGTCAGGATCTGCAGAGCGTGGCGAACGATGAGAGTTACCCTCTGGAGGAACGGGACGAGGCGGCGGAGCAGTTGGAGCAGCTTGCGGATGCAGGCGATGCTCATGCCCAGTACATCATCGGCACGGCGTACCGTGACGGCGGACTGCTGATACCCGACACGGTCAAAGCGCAAAAGCTGTTGGAACGCGCGGCCGAGCAGGATTTGGACGTAGCACAGTACGCCCTCGGCAAGCTGTATCTCTCCGATGATGCTGACGTTCACGATCCCGCCAAGGGCATCTATTGGCTAAAACGCTCGGCGGACAACGGCAACGATTTCGCCGCCTACCGGTTGGGAAAGGAATATCTCAGTGACAAAAATGTGCCAAAGGACGCTTCGACTGCGGCGGAATACCTGCGGCAGGCCGCGAACAATGGAAACGCCTACGCACAGTATCTGTTGGGCAAGCTGACCCTCATGGGCGAGGGCGTTCCCAAAGACATGGACGCCGCCGCCTACGAATGGTTCGCGGCGGCGCGGGATAACGGCCATGCCTACGCGGAATTTTTCATGAAACGCATGGAGCGCGGCGAACAGGAGCCGCCCTCTGTCCTGTTGTCCGCCACCCGGCTGCTCTACCACATGGGCAATATCTTCCGGGACAACGCCCCGGCTCCCGCTGCCAACGGTGTCCAAATCGACCGCAAGCGGCTGGCGCGGCTGCGGCAAAAGCGCGTCGCCCTCGGTCACAAGCCGGATGACCATGAGTTGGAACAGCAACAGGGCTACTCGATGCAGATGCACATGTGAACAGGTTTGGAAACGTATTTTTTGCGCCGCAATAGTCAAAGAAACATTTGCAAAAACAGTAGCTTTGTGCGCCGGGTTGTGGTATGTGTTGTGGTTGCCAAAAGGAGGTACCGCAATGTATGACTACATGAAAGCCCTGCAAAAGCGTTTCGACCGGCAGTCTCATCCAGAACTGGACACCCAGATCAAAAACGCCCATGAGGAACTGCGGCGGGACATGGATGCCGCGGGGCGCAGAAAGCTGCTGCGACTGTTGGATGCGCAAAACACATTGCTGGTTGAATCCAAGCTGATGAGCTTCACGGCAGGCTTCAAGCTGGCGTGGGGCATGGCGAAAGAGCTGGAGGCAGACGCGCTCTACTCCTTCGAACGGGAGGAAGAAGAACACATTTGCCATCCAGCGGAACAGGAGGACTGAATGGCAAAGCGAAGACCTGCCGGTGACGGCATGGTGCGCAAGCGAGAGGATGGCCGCTGGGAGGGCCGTATCGTGGTGGGCCACAAGAAAAACGGTACGCCTATCTTCCAGCATGCCTATGCTCATACACAAAAAGAACTGACGGAAAAGCTCCATCAAAATATCGAACGCTATCAGGACGTGGAACTGACCGAGGACAGTCGCATGACCCTGGGGGAGTGGCTGGACCGTTGGCTGACAGACTATAAAGAGAACACCGTCCGCCCCGGCACCCTTGCGGGGTATCGAAGCTGCATCGAAAACTACATCAAGCCGCAGCTCGGCGGCAAACAGGTGTCGCTGGTGACATCGCAGGATGTGCAGAAGCTCTATCGGAGGCTGAAAGAGAACGGGCGGGTCAGGGAGCATCCGAGGTTGGGTTCCACGCTGTCGGACACCACCATCAACCGCCTCCACGCCATCTTCCACCAGGCAATGGAGGATGCCCACCACGCGCATATCATCGCTAAAAATCCCACCGTGGGCGCAACGGTGCCAAAGGCAAGCCATGCGCCGAAACGTGTCCTGACCGACAGGGAACTGGACACCTTTCTGGACGCCGTGCGGGAAGACAAGATATGGGGTGACTTCTTCTATGTGGAGCTGACCACGGGCCTGCGGCGGGGCGAAATTTGCGGACTCATGTGGCAGGACTTTGACGCGCGGAACGGTGCCCTGCAAGTGCGCCGCACCCTTCATAACCGAAAGCTGGGTGTCGATATGCTGGGCAAGACCAAGACCCGCAGCGGTGAACGCACCATCGTCCTGCCCCGCAGCACGGCGGAAATTTTGCGCCGCCGAAAAGAGAATGCGATCACACAATGGATCTTCCCAGACCCAGTTCGACCGGAACTGCCGCTGTCTCCGAACTGCGCCTACACGCATATGAAAGCGATCTTACACAAGGCGGGATTGCCGGACATCCGCTTTCACGATCTGCGGCATACCTTCGCCACACATGCTATCGCCAGCGGCGTGGATGCCAAAACCCTGTCGGGAATTCTGGGGCATACCAACGCCAGCTTCACGCTGGACACCTACACCCACGTCACACCGGATATGCAAAAAGCCGCCAGCGGCATCGTTGGCGGCTTCATGGAGGAAATCTTCGGGAAGGAGTTGAGACCTTGGCAAAGAAACGGAAAAGCGGAACCGGCACCGTAAGACAGCGCGGCGACGGCCGGTGGGAGGGCCGCGTTGTCATCGGCTATGATGACAATGGCCTTCCCAAAACGAAGAATGTTCTCGCCAAAACAAAGCGGGAATGTCAGGAGAAGCTGCGGCAGCTCACCGAAAGCATGGTGGGGCGAAATGACCGAAAGGTCAAACCGGATATGCTGTTCGGGGACTGGCTGTGCTACTGGTATGAAAACCACAGCAAGCCGATGCTCCGCGCCTCCACGCAGAACAACTACGAAAATGTCATCCACAACCATGTCCTGCCGGAGATCGGAAAAATCCCACTGAACAAATTGTCGCAGAATGATTTGCAGCAGTTCTACGGGCGGCTGAAAAAGAACGGCCGCAAGCGTCTGACGGAGCAATACGGCGCGGGCCTTTCCGACCGCATGGTACGGATGTGCCACGCGGTCTGCCGCTCCGCCTTGGAACGGGCCGTGCGGGATGACCTGCTCCGTACAAACCCCGCCATCGGCTGCAAGCTGCCGCCGAAAAAGGCAAAGGAAATGCAGGTGCTGGATCGGGAGGAATTGCAGAAATTTCTCATTCAGGCACAGGCGGACGGGTACTACGAACTGTTCCTGCTGGATCTCTGCACCGGTCTACGGCGTGGCGAACTGATAGCGCTTCAATGGGACGACCTGAACTTTGAAACCGGTGTGCTGACCGTCAATAAGCAGGCGTACACGGTAAACGGCGAATTGCAGATCATCCCGCCTAAAACCAAGGCATCTGTCCGAAAACTGGTGCTGCCGCCTGCGGTGCTGGCCGTGCTGCGGGAATACCACAGGAAGGTGGACTCCCGCTGGATGTTTCCGTCCCCGGTGAAGGTGGACCGACCGATCACGCCCGGCGTGGCGCGCAGACGGCTTCAGACGATACTGGAGCGGGCAGACTGCAAGCGTGTCAGATTTCATGATCTGCGGCACACCTTCGCAACGCTGGCGCTGGAAAACGGTATGGATGTGAAAACCCTCTCCGCCATGCTGGGCCATGTGTCGGCGGTGACAACGCTGGACATCTACACCCACATCACCGGCGATATGCAGCGTGCAGCCGCCGCCAGTATTGACCGGAGCATCGGCAAGATGGAGCCGCAGGAAGAAATGGAACCGGAGCGGAAAGGCATTGTGGATTTCCAGCCCTATGTAGGGAAGAAAAGAAAACCGGGCACCGGCTGCGTCAGCGAACTCAATGACCACCTGTTTGAGGGACGCTATTCTCCCATATGGCCGGACGGGACGCAACATTCCCGCAACGTCTACGCCCACACCCGCGAGGAGTGCGAGGAAAAACTCAAGGCGCTGATCACGGAGATGAACGAGGAACGCAAAAATCTCAAGGAGCAGCTTGCGGGCATCGCTCCGCCAGAAAAGCTGACAAAAAAGCAGCGCAAGCTGTGGGACTATATGCGCCTCCACCCGGAGGTCACGGAGTTCTCGACCATCGCCAAACGAACCGGACTGGCACGGAATACGGTGAAGAAACATTATGGGATGGTAGTGGCAATGCTTAGGAATAGATGACTAGACAACTTTAAGAATCCCTGATGCGGTGTTGATGCCTAAGATACTGGAGCGGACTGCGTGGCTACCCGCATGGAGGGTGACCTGGATGCGACGAAGCCGAAAACGAAGAACTCTGTCCGCAAGGTGGCACTGTCTCAGCAGGCAGTAGGTTTGCTGGTGCAGGAGCATGAACAGCACCCGGACAATCCAATCCTGTTCCCGTCGCCCCGGACGGGCGGCTACTGGAGTCCGGACGCTGTGTCAAGGATCAACCGGAAGCTGCTGAAAAATGCGGGCGTCGAGGAGCATGTGCGCTATCATGACCTCAGACACACCTTCGCCACGATGGCAATCTCCAGCGGCGTGGATGTGAAAACCCTGTCCAGTATGCTGGGCCACTTCAGCGCCGGGTTTACCCTGGACACCTACACGCATATCACTAACGATATGCAGCGAGGCGCGGCGGAGAAGATCGGCGGCTTTATGGAATCGGTCACGGCAGCAAACACTCCGGAACCTTCCGACCCGCCGGAGCAGAGCCTATGCAAGGTGATTCCGTTCGAGAAAGTGTGATAACTAAGAAGGAGGGGCTG
>ENA-UEPL01002217-UEPL01002217.1-human-gut-metagenome-genome-assembly--contig:-NODE-2217-length-13247-cov-4.299848_pt1 | contig 13247 bp, 7 predicted proteins | sample MGYA00242896_ERZ507908 | MGnify/ENA primary metagenome ERZ507908 (study PRJEB26167, sample SAMN06115518) | human gut metagenome | host: Homo sapiens | place: China:Chongqing | collected 2015-08-20...
AGCCCCAAGCCCGCCCGCGTGGTGGATGCCGACAAGTGCATCGCCTGCGGCAAGTGCATCCAGAGCGGCTGCCCCTCGGTCGTACTCTCCGACGCCGTCCATCCCAAAACCGGAAAACGCAAGGCCCGCATCGAGCCGGTCACCTGCGTCGGCTGCGGCGTCTGCTCACAGATTTGTCCCGTACAGGCCATCTCCGGCCCGGAAAACGCATAGGAGCCCGTTCATGCAAACAACCCGTTTTCTCATCACCGGCGTCGGCGGACAGGGAACCATTCTGGCGAGCGACGTGCTCGCCGAGGTCGGGCTGCGGCTCGGCTACGACGCGAAGAAATCCGACATCCTCGGGCTGGCCGTGCGCGGCGGCTCCGTGGTCAGCCATATCATCTGGGGCGGCAAGGTCCGCGCGCCCATGATCGATGAAGGCTCCGCCGACTACTACATCAGCTTCGAATGGCTCGAAGGGCTGCGCCGCATGGCCTACACCAACCCGGACACCGTGATCCTCGCCAACGACTGGCGCATCGATCCCGTGGCGGTCAGCTCGGGTCAGGCCGAATACCCCGCCGTGGAAGGCATCCGGAACACCATGCGGGAACGCTGCGCCGCGCTCCACGTCCTCCCCGCCACCCCCATGGCCGTGGATATGGGCAACGCCCGTGTATTCAACAGCATCATCATGGGCAAGCTGTCCCTGCTCGTGGGCGGGGACGGGGACGTTTGGCGCTCCGCCGTGGCGGACACCGTCGCCCCCAAGGTACGCGACCTGAACGTCAGGGCCTTCGACGCCGGGCGTTCCTTCGGGCTGTAGGGCATCCCCCGCACGGCCCGACCCCATAATTCCCGGCGGGCCGTACGGACAGGATCGGCGGCTCCCCCCGCCGCTCCGGGCCGTTTCCCCTTCTTTCTGCGAGGCATCCCATGTTTGATACGCTCTTTTGCAACGCCCGGATCGTGGACGGCACGGGCACCCCGTGGTTCTGGGGCTCCCTCGGTGTGCACGGCTTCGTCGCCGCCGTGCTCCCCCGCACCACCAAGCCACTCTCCCGGCACACGATCGATCTGGAAGGCGGCATCCTCTGCCCCGGCTTCGTCGACGGGCACAGCCATTCCGAACGTCCGCTGCTTTCCGGCGAACCCGCCGACTGCAAAACCATGCAGGGCGTGGCCACCGAAAACCTCGGGCTGGACGGCATGTCCCCCGCCCCTATGCGACCTATCCCCATATTCTGGGGAGGTACGCGCGCGAACTGGGTGTGCTGTCGCAGGAAGAGGCCATCCGCAAGATGACTTCGCTAACCGGCCCGCAAGATCCGGCTGGCGCACAAGGGCGTCACCCTGCCCGGATTTGACGCGGATCTCGTGGCCTTCAACGAGCGGACCGTGCTGGACACCAACGGCTGCGACAATCCCCGCGTCCATCCCGCCGGGATGCCCCATGTTCTGGAGAACGGGGCGTTTGTCGTCGGAAACGGCGTCATGACGGGTACGGGGCCCGGCAGGGCGATCAGGGAGTGGCCCTCTCGAGGCGGTTTCCGAAAGGCGGAGCCAAGGCGGTTGGTTCCCAAAAAGGTTTTCCGATCCGCGCACTTCGGATTGTTGGATCAAGGCGGCATGGGGTGTTGACGTTTCCCGGCCTTGAACCGGTTCTGCAACAAGCGGGGGATCCCATGCGAACAGTGCTTGTCAAAAACGGTATCATCGTTGATTCCGGCGCACTCAGGGCGCTGGGCATACTCATCGCCGGGGACAGGGCTCCGCACGGCACGCCCGGCGTGGAAACCCCGTTCGGCGTGACATGGGATGAGGGCATCAGCAGGGGGGCGCATCGCCGTCACGGATTTCGTCAGGAACATGAGCCAGAATCCGGCGAAAACCTTCGGACTTTACCCGAAAAAAGGAACACTGCGGCCCGGTTCCGACGCCGATATGGTTCTTGTCGATCCGGGATGGCCCCGGACCGTACCCGAGCGCAATCCCCATCTCGCGGTGGGTTCCAGCATCTTTATGGGCAGACAATGCCTCGGCGGTCCCGTGACCGTCCTCCGCCGGGGGAAATCATCCGCAAACGCGGCGAAATCACGGGAGCCATTCCCGGCCGCTTCCTCCCCGCGGGCCCATCCTAAAGGGCTGACGCACCATCTCCCAAGCTTTTCGGGAACCCGCCGGAATATCGGCCGGGGTCTTCTCCCATTGCCGAATATAAGAATATATCTTTTTGAAAAAACTGAATAAAAAGTAGCTAAAAAACCTTTACAGCCTTGTGATATTATCAGTAGTATACACTTAAAGATTCATGAAGGGCGAGATTTCGTCCACCTCCAGCAGGCCAAGGCAGCCACCCGGTTTTCTCATTCACGTCAAACCGCGTTTCTCAGGAGGATCATCATGCTCAAGCGTACACTGGCAGCTCTCATCGTTGCCCTGACCGCCTTCTGCGGCGGAACGGCACAGGCCGGGCCTCTCAAGCTCACCTTCTCCACCGGCTCCGTGGGCGGAGGCTTTTTCGCCGTAGGCAGCGGCATCGCGGGTTTCGCCTCGCAAAAGATCCCCGGCATCAGCATTACCGCGATCTCCGCCGCCGGCGTCGTGGAGAGCATCAACAGGCTGGAGCAGGGCAAGGCCGATTTCGCCATGCTCAATACGCAGGACCCGCCACTGGCGTGGGAAGGCAAGGCCCCCTACAAGAAGCAGTACCGGAACATGCGCGGCATGGGCATCCTGTACATGCAGGCCGCCCAGCCCTACACCCTCAAGTCCTCGGGCATCCGCACCTTCAAGGATCTCAAGGGCAAGACCCTCAGCGTGGGCGCTCCCGGCGGCACCATGCATCTCGACTTCTTCCGCTGGGTCGAAGCCAATGGGCTTGATCCCAAGAAGGATTTCGGCAAGGTGCTGTTCCTGCCCGCCAGCGAAGCCATGGAAGCGGTCAAGACCGGACAGGTGGACGTCGCCGTGGAACTGTCGTCCATCCCCTCGCCGCAGATCTCCGAACTCTCCATCCTGCGTCCCGTGCATATCCTCGAATTCCTGCCGGGAGCACGCGCCGACATGATGCAGAAGTACCCCCAATACCTGCCTACCACCATCGAAAAGGGAGCCTACAACGGCATCGACCAGCCCATCGAAACCGTGGGCACGGGCGCCATGTTCGCCTGCCGGGCCGACCTGCCGGACGACCTTGTCTATGAAATCGTCAAGACCGTCTACAGCCAGGAAGGCGTCGACTATCTGGGCAACGTCATCGCCGCGCTCAAGAGCATGAGCCCCAACCTTGCCGTCAGCTACAAGCCCATCCCCCTGCATCCCGGCGCGGAACGTTATTTCCGCGAAATAGGCCTCATCAAGGATTGATTTACATTCGTTCGGCGCCTCCGGGGAGCCTCGGAGGCGCCTTCCCCCTTCCCTTACGGAAAGCCTGCCGAGGAATACCATGAACGAAACGCCTCTCCATGAGCCGCTTATTGCCGAAGAAGGCAAGGAAAAGGAACGCGTCTTTACCGGCACCCCGGAACGGATCGTCAATATCTGCCTTGCGTCCATATCCGCGCTTATAATCTATTGGACCGTCTACGTCAGCGCCGACGTGATGTGGAAGCACGGCCTCTACATCATGACCGTCTTCTGCATGACGCTGGTCATTTACCCCTTCGAAAAAAAGCCGAAGGTCAACCACGTCTCCCTTGTGGACTGGCTGCTCATCATCGGCAGCATCGCCGGTTCGGCCTACGCCATCTGGGAATATCTGGATCGCTTCATGCGGCTGGGCATGTTGACGGAAATGGATATCTTCTTCGGCTGCCTGATGCTGTTCCTCGGCCTTGAGGTCGGGCGCAGGGTCATCGGCTGGTCGCTGACGCTGGTGTCCATCGTCCTCATCCTCTATTCGCTGTACGGATTCGTCATCCCCGGGCACTTCGGGCACGGCGGCTTCGATCTCGAAGCGGTGGTCACGCAGGTCTATGCGGGCATGGAAGGCTACTACGGGCTTTCCGCCAAGATGATGATCCAGTACGTGGCCCCCGTTCATCCTCATGGGCGCTTTTCTGGAAAAGTCCGGAGCCGGGGATTTCTTCATCCGTCTGGCCTTCGCGCTCACCCGCAATACCGTGGGCGGACCGGCCAAGGCCGCCGTCATCGGCAGCGCGCTCCTCGGCTCCATCTCCGGCAGCGCCGTGGCCAACGTCTCTTCCACCGGCGTGCTGACCATCCCTATGATGAAGAAGGTCGGCTACCGGCCTCATGTGGCGGGCGCCATCGAAGCCGCCGCCTCCACGGGCGGGCAGATCATGCCCCCCATCATGGGCGCCGTGGCCTTCCTTATGGCCGAATTCACGCAGATCCCCTACCTTACCATCGTGACCGTCGCCACCGGCCCGATCATCCTGTATTACATCACGCTGATGGCCTTCATCCATTTTGAAGCCAAAAAGCACAACATCGGGCAAATGAAGGATCATCACATCCCCTCCGCCCGGACCGTCTGCAGCGAGGGGTGGCACTTCTTCGTCGCCATCATGGTCATCATCGTGATCATGGCCTTCGGGTATTCGCCGGGCATGTCCGCGCTCGGCGGGATCATCACCCTCATCGTGATCCACAGCATCAAGAGCCGTAAGGTCGACTTCAAGATGCTGTATGAAGCGATGGTGCTCGGCGGGCGCTACTCGCTCGGCATCGGCAGCCTCGTGGGTTGCATCGGCATCATCCTCTCGCTCGTCGGCCTGACGGGCGTCGGGCTCAAGCTCTCGTGGCTGTTCACGACTCTCGCCAACGGCAGCCCTCTCGTCGCCATCCTGCTCGTGGGCCTCATTTCCATGATCCTCGGCATGGGCCTTGCCAGCGGACCGGCCTACATCGTCACCGCCATTGCCGTAGGCCCCGCGCTGGCGGATATGGGCTTTCCGCTGATGACCGCCCACTTCATCATGATGTGGTTCAGCATCGACTCGGAAATCACGCCTCCGGTGGGCCTCGCCTCCATCGTGGGCGCAGGCATCGCCAACGCCGACCCCATGAAGACCATGTTTACGGCCTTCAAATACGCAAAGGCGTTGTATATCCTTCCTATTCTCTTCTACTACCGCCCCGCGCTGCTGCTTCACTCGAGCCTGTTCGACATCGCGCTCACCTTCGTTACCGTCATGCTCGGCCTCATCGCTTTCGCGGCGGTCTGGGAGAACTACCTGATGCGCCGGACCACGCTGCTCGAACGCCTCCTGCTTCTGGGCGGCGCGCTCCTGCTGTTCATTCCCGGCCATATCTGGGACTTCGCGGGCATCGGCCTCTTCACCATCGTCTACTGTCTGCAACGCTACTACTGTCCCGCCGGATTCCGGCAGACGGCCTAGCCCTTCCTCACGCTTCAAGGAGACCGCAATGCAACTCGCACTTCGCACGGAACACATCCCCTTTTCCAGCCTCTGCGCCTTTTTCGACGCGGCGGAAGCCCGACAGCGCGCCGGGCAGGACATCATCAACATGGTCATGGGCCGCCCGGACTTCCTCCCCGCGCCGCACATCAACGAAGCCGTCAAGAAGGCCGTCGACGACGGGCAGGTTCACTACACCTCCAATTACGGCCTCCTTGAACTGCGGCAGGAAGTGGCCCGCAAGCTGAAAGGCGAAAACGGGCTCGGCTACGCCCCGGAAACCGAAATCGTCATCACGGCGGGCGTCTCCGAAGCGCTGCACCTGAGCATGGCCGCCCTGCTCAATCCCGGCGACGAGGCGCTCATACCCGCCCCCGCGTTTCTGAGCTACGGCAGTTGCGTACACATGGCGAGCGGCGTCCCGGTATTCGTGCCCACGGAACAGGCCAAGGGCTTCCAGCCCGAACCCGATGTTCTGGAGCGTCATATCACCCCGAAGACCAAGCTCATCCTCATCAACTCACCCCAAAACCCCACAGGAACGGTTTATCCGCGCGAAACGCTGCAAGGCATCGCGGATCTGGCGATCAGGCATGATCTCATCGTCGTCAGCGACGAAATCAATGAGAAGATCATCTTTGACGGCGAGGAACACATCAGCATCGCCTCGTTGCCCGGTATGCGCGAACGTACCGTCGTCCTGAACGGCTTTTCCAAAGCCTATGCCATGACAGGCTCGCGCATCGGGTACGCGGCGGGTCCGGAACGGCTCATAGCCCCCATCTATTGCGCGCATCAGTATTCCGCCATGTGCCCCTGCACCTATGCGCAGTGGGGGGCCGTCGCCGCTTTGCGCGGCCCGCAGGGACACATTGCGGATATGGTAAAAGAACTGGATCGCAGGCGGCTCATGCTGCTCGACCGGCTGGCCGCCATGCCCGGCGTTTCCTTCGTGCGCCCCAAGGGAGCGTTTTACATCATGGTAAGCATCCCCGGTCTGGGAACGCCCATGCAGGCCGCCGAATTTCTGCTTGACGCGGGGCTTGCCATCGTGCCGTGGGATGAGGAGCACCTCCGCATCTCCTACGCCAATTCGTATGAAAACCTGAGCATCGCCATGGACCGGATGGAAAAGGCCCTGCGCGGACGCTTCTGATTCTCCCTCCTCCCCAAAAAGCGGGCCTCCCGGCTTCCCAAAGGCCGGGAGGTTCCTCCTTCCCCCCACTCACCGAAACAGAAAGCCCGGCGACCGGAATATTCTCCGACCGCCGGGCTTTCTGTTTCTGATTGGGAGGTTAGAACTTGTAGGTGAAGCTCACGTTCACGCCATGTCCCGCCTTATGCTCCGAAGCGCGGATGCCGTAGTCGAGGCCGAACGAGATGTTGTCCTTCTGCACCTCAAGCCCGAGCGTGCCGTCAAAGGATACGCTGTCCATCATCCGGGCCTTGATCGTATCGGAAGCCGCGACGCCCGGCACCCGGGCCTTGGCCTTCGCCTTGAGATCACCCGCAGCGGGCGCTACGGAAAGGTCGGCCCTCGGCTTCACCTTCCAGCCGGACGACGTTTCAAAGTCGCGGCTGAAGCTCACGCCGATCGGGAATGTCCAGATCTCCTGCGTATCGCGTCCCACGCGGAACACGTCGTGATCGTCGATCCGAGATGTGAACCCATCCGTCCGCAGGTTGTAGTATCGTACCCCGACATGCGGCGTCACATCGGCCCAATCCGTTTCGAACCGGCATTCGCCGCGCAGACCCGCCGTCAGCACGCCCGTATCCACATCGGCCCTGAGCTGGCCGAGCTGCATGGTTGCGGGCAGATCCTGCTTCACCTCGTTCTTGTTGGCGGAATAACCGAGATCGCCCACGATATTGAACTGATCCCGCGACCAGCTCCCGTACAGGTTCATGCCCCAGAAATCGAAATCATTCTTGGTCGCGTTGAAATCCCCACGGGAACGGGCCGTACCGCTTCCGGCGTTCAGGGCCATGCCGACCCGGAAATCGCCGAACGCGTAGTCGCCGCCAAAGACGATGCCGCCGAAATCGGCATTATAGCCGCCATCAAGAGAGCCCGCGCCCAAATTGCGCGCGTGTTCCGCTCCATACAGGGCATTGATCCAGAGGTTCAATCCGTCCTTACGAATGGCCCCTTCACGCGTGGTGGTCATATGTGAAAGCGACGCGTGATCCTGAATCGCCCGAACCGGGGCATCCGCCGCCGCGACGGCCATACCCTGCACGCCTCCGGCCACGGCGATCTGCGCCGCGCCGTCAACAGTATGCACCGTGTCCGCCTTGGGCAGATGGTTTTCATTGACCGCCCGAGAGAGGAACCGGATGCCCATGTTGCCGCTTTCGGTGTCGTTCAGCCCCTTGCCCCAGATGGCATCCATCGTGTTGACGAGGGAAAGCCCCCGGAAAACATCGGACGAGCGCCGGGCTGTGGCCTGTACCTTCATCGAACCGTCGGCATCCTTGCCCAGCACAAGCCCAATGAGATTATCCGGCGTGGAAAGGTTGTCTCCGTTCCAGCCCTGCACGTTGCTGACCGAGAATCCGGACGTAATCGCGTATTCGCCCTGCGTGATGTTGTCGATAAGCAGCTTGGCGCCCGCATCCACATTCAGCGTCCCGCCCTGGGACGTCAACGCCGCGGCGCCGTTGAGACCGCTCCCGTCAACGAGCAGCAAAGAACCGTCAGCGAAAGTCGCCGTATTCGGAATCAATACCGGAGCGCTGGTCTTGGTTCCGTCCACCATCACCGCGCCTAGCGTACCGTTCAACGTCTGCGGCTTCCGGATAGCCAGCGCGGCGGTTACGCCGTTCTGTCCCCACTGGAGGCTGGATCTGCCGAACGCGTCCAGCGCCCAACCGGTATCCGTGTCACCCAACACGAGCAGGGAATTCTGCCCCGCCGTGAGCAACCCGTCTATTTCATTGTTCACAAAGGTGAAGACGCCGTGCGACGCATCAGCCAATGCATCATTGCCCTTCCACGCGGGATCAAGGAATACCCTGCCGCCCTGCAACTGAGCCTGACGGGCGACCACTCTACCGGCGCTCCCTTGATCGCCGATGTTGAGCTGGACATCGGAAGATGTGGTCAAGACGTCCGCCGCCAGCGTTCCCGCAACCTTGATATCTCCCTTGGAGGCTGTGACGGACGAAGAATCCACAGCGCCGGAGACATTCAGGGCACCTCCGGAAAGTTCGACAGAAGCGGAAGTCAGCTTGCCGGAAACATTCGTCTGCCCATCGGCCTGACGTATCGTCGATTGGAGATGTGCCCCCTCGGCAATGTTGATCGTGCCGCCGTTGTTGTTCATCCCGGCGACGTCCGCCGTGCCGGTGGTTTCATTGGCTTCACCCGTGATGACGTGCGTTCCCGCACGGACATTGACGGTGCTCGCCGCGGCGATTTCTATATTTCCCGAGAGCGTGCCGCCGGAATCCATGACCGGCGTGCCGAGGTTCAGCACACCGGATGCCCCTTCCCCAGTACCTCCTACATAAACATTGACGGGATTTCCCCCTGCCGTGACCAAAGGCGTATCGGAGGAACCTCCAACCAATGTCAGATAATGGCCGCCCACTACGGAGATATTCCGACCGGAGGAACCGAGATCGATGTTCTTCCCACCAATGCTGCCGCTTATCGAGTCCGTCTTGTCGTCCTTCGCACTCGCGCCGACAACGAAATCCTTGCCCGAATCCGAACTTGTGCCGGTAGTGATGGTCACATTGCCAAGAACAATGTTGTTGGCGTGGTTGTTGTTCAATTCGTCAACGGAGACCTTTCCCGTGCGATCTTCATCGGGCTTCGGTTCAGGAGCGGGGGGAGTCGGGTCAGGCTCCACAGGGGGAACCGGATCTGGGCCAGGATCCACAGGAGGAACCGGATCTGGGTCAGGATCTACATACCCCGTTCCGATGAATGTGATCTCCTTCGCGGAGGTGGAGCCAGCCCCCTCACCCGCTTCTACGTTGTTCGCTCCCAATGAATCAGCCGCTGCCTGAGCGTACGTAAGGTTGTACAGAGCGTCATTGAACGCTATCAGTCCAGAATCAAAGCTCCAATTGTCTCCACTCAGCTTTACGGCACCGGGATCCTTGTTATCCCCCTCCGCGTTCAATCCGTTTATGAAGATCTGTCCCGTTCCGGTCTCCAGGATGCCACCAGCAAGGATCAGCTTGCCGCCAGCGACATTGTTCCCTTCACCTTGGGCAACAAAGGAAAACGCAGGCATCTTCAATCTGCCGCCCGTAATGGTCACCGTATTCTTGATGAGCCACTTCTGAGCAATTTCCGTGCGCCCGTCCTCAAAGGCAGCCGTTCCCAGAAAACCATCCATCGAGGCATTGAACAGCAATGTACCGCTCCCCGTCTTCTTCAGGGCCGGCGTTGCGCTTTGAGACGACAGCGCATCATCAAAGACGACCTTGCCGTCTCCCGTGATGTCCAGACTGGAACCGTCGCCCATGAAGATCGCGTTCGAGCCCGTGGAGTCCGTATTCCCGCTGAACACGATCTCCTGCCCCGCGCCGGGATTGAGGGTAATGGAACGGGTGTTGTAAATGGCCCCGCCAAGCCCGCTGGCCGTATTGCCGGTGAAGCGCGCTCCGCCGTTGAATGCGAGGGAACCCGCACTCACGGCGTTGCCGTCCTTATCCTCGGAGAAATCGTTATAAACGGCGCCGCCGTCCGTCGCGCTGTTCCCGGAGAAAACGGCTCCGTCGGCAAACGTCAGCTGGTGCACGTTGAATACGGCTCCGCCACCGTCGGCAGCGGCGTTTTCAATAAAGGAAGCCTTGCCCAGAGAAGCAATCCCTTCGTTATAAAGCCCTCCGCCCACTCCAGCCGTATTCTTGAAAAACGTGGATTCCGCCGCCATATTCAGCGTATTCAGGTTGCAAACGGCACCCCCGATCTTGCCGGCCGTGTTCTCAACAAACGAGACAGGACCGTTGAAGCGCACGTCGCCTTCGTTGATGATCGCTCCGCCATAGCTTCCCGCGCTGTTTTGAGTGAACGTCGCGGATCCCAATACCGCCTTGGCGGGCAGTTGGGGGCTCCAATCGCATACGGCTATGGCGCCGCCTGTGGACTTGGAGGTATTTCCCGTAAACGTGGCGCCGTCATCGATACTCAGCTCTCCCGACTGCACTTCGATGGCCCCGCCGTTCCCTCCGGAACCCAGCAATTCAACGCTGTTGTTTTTGAAAAGGGCGTTCTTCCCGATGTGTACATACTTTACGCGGCGCGCGCCGGACGCATAGTCGGGATCAGTGAGATAGCCTCCATAATCGTCAACCACATTCAGCGCGCCGCCTCTGCGGCCCTTGTTGCCTTCAAAGACAACGTTGTCGCCGATCGTGGTAAACGATTCGCTGTAGAGGCCGCCTCCAGAACCTCCCGTACAGTTGATAAAACCGACGTTGTTTCCTATTTCCACAATGCCGTGAGCAGTCCTGACGGCTCCGCCGGCGCCGTCACCTACGCTTTCCGTATTCCTGAATTGGACGCCGTCACCGATAATCAGCTTTGCGGTACTCTTCCAGTTATCGGCAAAGTACCCCATATCAAAGAAAATGGCCGGGCCGAAGGACACGGGCCCTTCGTATCTGTCGCCAGAAGACGTCTTCAAGCCGTCAAAGGCAATATTCTGGATGGAAACAGTCCCGGAATCCATCCCCTTGAACCACAGGCCCGGGTAGGCTCCGCTTATCGTGTGCCCGTTGCCGTCGATGGCCAATGAGCGAGCGACGGGTGTGGTTCCCTGCAAGCGCTTGGATAAAACGATATCGCTTCCCAGCTTGATGCTGTCGATTCCGGTATCCAAAACGGCCTTTTGCAGCGTTTCAAAGCTGTCAGGATCTCCAGGGGGCAACTCGACAAGCGTTCCGGTGAACGTGATCTCCTTTGCGGAGCCCGAGCCGGACACATTGTCCGCCGCAACATTACCAGCCCCCAGCAGACCGGCCGCTGTCTGGGCGTATACAATGTTGTACTTGGCGTCATCAAACGCGATCACCCCTGAGTCAAACTTCCAATTGCTGTCGCTCAGCTTCACCGCGCCGGGGTCCTTCATATCCCCGTCCGCGTTCAAAGCGCTCGTAAAGATCTGTCCCGTTCCCGTTTCCAGCGTACCGCCCGCAAGAGTAAGCTTGCCTGTCTTTTGGAAGGACAAGGTAGGAGCGACAAGTGCGCCACCCGTCACGGCTAACTGCGCCTTGCCAAAATACCCGGCTGCACCTTCACTCAAGAACGTCGTTCCGCCCTTTTGATTAAACACTCCGCTAAAATTGGAAATATCGCCATAGAATGCAAGAGAACCTGCGTTCTCCTTGTTGATTGTACCGGAGGAACCGGTGACACTCCCCCTCACCTTTGAATCCGCGCTTTCCTTCGTGACGGGGACATTGATCGGCGTAGGGTTATAGGCAAAGGTCACGGAAGCGCCGACCTGCTCTCCGGCCTTGATACTCGTGACAATCGCCTTGTCCGCATTTATAGTCGTAGGCCCATCAAACCGGACGTCTGCGAAAACATTCTCATTGCCGCCCCCCTCAACAAAGACGCCCGTGCTTCCCGTTATATTGATTCGCTGTCCCGTGAGGGAAACGCTTCCTCCCTGATTATTTATGCCATAACCTGAAGAATTCAGCGTTACGGCCTTCCCGTCGGTACCTAGGGAGATAACCGGGCAGATACCGGCTTGAGTCGAATAATCATAACGGTAGGTCGTATAAAGAGCACTACCGGATGCGCTACCCGTAACCGCAATCTCGACATCCCCAAGAAAGCTCATATCAGCTTTGCCGGAAGCGGTAATACCCTTGGCATCAAAGGGGGCATTGGTAACCAAACGTAACGAGGTAGGGCCAGAGACGACCATTTTGCCTGAGTCATTTGATATACCAAGTACTGAAGCAAAAGAATCTTGCCCTGTCTGCGTTGCCGTCAGATCAAGATTCCCGGCAAGCTGCACATCGGAGGAACTCGCCGTAAGCTGGATACCCGTTGTAGCCTTGTTTCCCTCCACCACGATATCCAGATCCGTATCAGCACTTGTTTTGACCGTACCATCAGCACAGTTGATACCCACGCTGTTGGAATCCGTATTTTTTGATTCAATCAATACGGACTTACTGGCAAAGCCAATCATACCTCCATACTTGACGAAGGCCCCATTGGCATTGTTCCCTGTAGACGCTTTCGCCCGTAATGTCGTCCTGTCCCCTCCAAAAACCAGATTTCCCCCTGCCGCTGCAGCAGCAAAGGAGGCATACCCATTGGAGCCGTTCATCACGGCTTCGGCTTCACCAGTAATATCCCCAGAAAGAGTCAGCGTTCCTTTACTTTCACTCAAAAAAGCGCACACGCCCAACAGCTTTCCGCCGCCCACCATTGAGAAGGTTCCTGTCCCCACAAAAGAACCGGAACTTCCCGAACCAGCTACATGGAAAGCCGACGCGTATTGATCATAGTCAGAATAATCCTTTAAATAGATCCCATCAGCATGTCCAACAGCCATCGAACTGCCGTTGGACATGGAAATATCAAGTTGCCCTTGCCCCGACACATTGATGAGATACCGCAGCGCAGGCTCGGTCGACCGGAGACTTATATCCCCAACCCCAATAATATTTCGGGTATCTCCTGATAAAGATATCGGAGAAATGTCGCCTGATAATTCCTCCGCGCCGGCAAACCCCGCGTTTCCCGCGACAAGCATGCCGGCCACTGCTAATGACCCGAATACGTTCATCATGCGACACTTCCGCAGGACGGCACGGTACCTGTTGACCAGGTTCCCGATAGCTCCTCTCGATAAGGTCATGATTACATCCTCCTCAGGATGAATTTGAAACTTA
>ENA-UEPL01002221-UEPL01002221.1-human-gut-metagenome-genome-assembly--contig:-NODE-2221-length-13237-cov-22.175912_pt1 | contig 13237 bp, 5 predicted proteins | sample MGYA00242896_ERZ507908 | MGnify/ENA primary metagenome ERZ507908 (study PRJEB26167, sample SAMN06115518) | human gut metagenome | host: Homo sapiens | place: China:Chongqing | collected 2015-08-20...
ACCTTATCCCCCTCGGGAGAAAGCCAGGCGGAACCGAAAAAAGTACGCGATTCGTTCAAGTCGAGGGCAATACGGCGGTATCCCGGACGGATAAAGCGGCTGTAATTGCCCAGTACCCAAAGAGTGGCAGTAGCCTGATAGCTTCCCTCCTGCTCTATATCACCATACTCGCCACCGGCAGGTACCAGCGAAATCAAGAGAAAACGGTTCTTATGCCCCCAACGGGAAACATCCATCGATGTCCAGTAACTCCAGGAAGACACCCCAGCCACAGTGAGGTCATTGTGGATGACCTTCGACATGTAGAAAGCGATATCCATCTCAGAAGCCTGCTCGTAGCCCACGAATTCGGAACTGCTGTAATTATCGCCCAGCATACTCCATTCACTCTGCCAAACATCCAGATTATACTGACCGGCAGCCTGGGCCACTTGCTTGCGCACGTTGCGCATACCGTCCCATGTGCCGTCAGTCCAATAGCTGTGTCCGCAAATGAGATTCTTCACGTGTGCCAAGTCACCCACGTAGGCGGAAGAGCCGGGTGTAAAGAAAGCTGAGAATACATTACTGCGGTTGGCATCGCCTTTCACTTTATACAGATACTCCCAATCACCGGATTCGCCCAAGAGAATGTCTGTGGAAAGCCCCCGGTCATCCAACGACATATCCAACTCGCGTGCCAGTGCAGCCACTTCGTCATTGGTCCAGCCACTGCCCTCCTGTCCGCTGTCCCAGTTGTACTGCGGCTCGTTGACGGGCGAGATATGGCTTATGTGATAGCCTTCAGCGGTATAACGGGCCGCTACATCGGCCATATATCCTGCAAAGTCACCATAATGTTCCGGTTTCAGATTAGAAAGTCCCCCTCTGGCGGAAAATCCTTTTCCATTATAGGTGTACTGCACGGGAGGTGTATTGCTGAAAAGAACGAAATTGTTACATCCCAGCTCCTTGGCACGGTCCATGAAGTAACGTTGTCCCTCGCAACGGGTCCAGTCGTACGTCAAGTCATCGGTAAGATAGGATTCCGCATGACGGGATTTGTCCTCGATGCCGCAGGCTTCACCTTGCGCGGCACTGCCGCCACCAAGATTCACCCGCCATTGGGAAAGGCCGATTCCTTTCGGCTTGCCGCCCACAATCTCTGAGGAAAAAAGCAGTTCCGTAATCCCCGCACGGTGCGAAGTCCATGAGTTGCCCACAAAGGCTGGCGTCCAACAGTCCGAAGCGCCGAAGCCGGCTATTGTCTGGAAAGTCTGTCCGGCATCGATGCTCACCAGTTTCTCTACGCTGTTCGTAATGTCCGGACCCTCAGGAGTGTCGGGAGTATCCGGTGTAACGGGAGAATCATCGCTGCAAGCCATTGCGGTAAGCAGTGCCGGAAGAATAAAAATGTGTCTCAAATTCATGATATTATTTTGGATTAAAAAACTGCCGCGGATAATCCATTGCAAACTATCCGCGACAGAATATAAAGACCTATTGAATAATCAGTTCCTGCAACAATCTGCTTTCATCAGAATGTGTTTAATTCCAACCCGGATTCTGGGTAATGGAACCGTTGGACATCGTGATTTCGTACAAAGGAATGGGGAACACCATGTCGCGGTTTTCATTGAAAGTGATGCCTTTGTCACTTGCTTCACCTTGATTTTCCCACTCAAGAGCGTCACGGGTAGCCTCTTCAGTGTTCCACTTCACAAAGGAACCGTTCGGTCCCAGGATATTGCTAATCACCTTTTTACCATTTGTATCAGTCCAGCGGCGGATATCATACAGACGGTTCTGCTCGAAAGCCAATTCCAAACGGCGCTCCAGGCGAATGGCACTTTGCAATGCCTTTCCACTTGCCGTAACGTCATCCAACTTGGCACGTCTGCGCACCTGATTGAGAGCATCACGGGCAGAAGCGTCATCACCCAGTTCATTGCAAGCCTCAGCATACATTAAAAGGACATCGGCATAACGCAGAATACGGTGATTCAAAGGACTCTTGTCCGTGGCGTAAGCCGTTGCATCGCCTTGAGCACGATATTTCATCGGCAGGAAATACTTGCGGATGATACGCGCAGACTTATGGTCAGCGGGATTGATAATATAGCAATTGGGGTCCCAACCATATTTATCAAGATATTCCTGATACTTATTCAACGCTTTGCTTGCGTCAATGAAATCTTCGAATTGGTCTTCGCCGGCAATTTCTGTACAGCCCGACTTGATTATTGTCCATTTCAAACGTTCCGTATCACCGGCCTCAATATAAGCTTGCTCCAAATTTGCCGTAGGCTGACACCAGCTCCAACCATCACCAGGACCATTACGGGCACCGGTTACCGTAGCAAGCGCCCCTCCTAAGCCCAAAGTGGGATGATATTCATACTGGATTTCCAGAAGGCTCTCCGCACTGTTGTCATAGTCGACATTCCATACCTGCCCGAAATCGGGAAGCAATTGGTATTCGCCTTCATCTATCACAGTCTTCAACACATCATGGGCAGCCTGCCATTTCTCCTGATAGAGGTACACTTTACCCAATAATCCTAAAGCGGCGCCACGGGTAGCATGCCCTACTTGCGCAGTACTGCGTTGCGGCAGTATTTCGGCAGCTGCCATCAGGTCATCCTCTATGAATTTGTACACGGCTTCTGCCGTAGCACGTTCTGTTCCCTCCACTTCTTCCGGCATTTGGAAACTGGTCATCAAGGGCACCCCGCCAAAATTTCTCACCAGTTCGAAGTAATAGTAGCCACGCAGGAAACGGGCTTCTGCCACCAGACGGTCTCTGGTTTCTGTCTCTTGGGTTTCGAGAGCCGCAATGCGATCTATGGCTATGTTACAACGTAAAATACCTTTGTAACGGTACTGCCAAAAATTGGAGATAGGACCATTGCTGGCACCGTTTCCCTGATAATGTGCCAATGAGATATAATCACTCTGAGACTGAGAGGTATTCCCCATCCAGGCATCATCTCCACACATTTCGGAAAGTAACCACACGGTGTTGATTTGCCACCATCCTCCATATGTCATGGCCTGATAACAGCTCGTGACTGCGGATTCACACTCTTCTATGGACTTATAATAAGTGTCCACGTTCAATTGCCCGCGTACGTCTTCGGTCAGGAAGTCCTCGCAAGAGGTAAACACCAGCGAAGCAATCAGAACTACTATTGTAAATATTCGTTTCATGGATAATCAAGAATTAAAATTTGAAGTCAATGCCAAACAAGAATGTTCTCGGATTAGGATAAGCCACGTTGTCAATACCGGTATTGATGGCACTGCCAGAGCTGTCGGTAGTACCGTCAACCATCGGGCGTTCGGGGTCCATTCCCGAATAACCGGTAATGGTAAACGGATTCTGTGCAGAGAAGGAAAGACGCAAGTCAGCACCTCCAACCCATTTCTTAGGAAGCGTATAGCCTATCTGTAACAGCTTGCAACGCAAGTAGGAACCATCTTCCACATAGAAACTGGAAACACGGTTATAGTTCAGGTTCAAGTCATTGCTCGACAAACGGGGAATATCATTGCCGGTACCCTCTCCATGCCATGCTTTCTCCAGTGTACCTGCCCAAACATTCTGTCCGCCTGAACCGGAGTACCGTCCTTTGGTGACATTGTAAATATCATTACCGAACGTACCATAGAAATTGGCTGCAAAATCAATGTTCTTATAACGCATACCAATATTCAGACCCATCATTAAATCAGGATAAGGATTACCGATATAATCTTTGTCATTGGCATCGAGCACTCCGTTATGGTCCCGGTCCTTGAAGCGGATGTCTCCCGGTTTTGCATTGGGCTGAATCAGTGTTCCGTGTTCGTCAGTGTGCGCATACACCTCTTCCCAATTCTGGAACAAGCCATCGGCCACGTAACCGTAGAAACGGGAGATAAAACCACCATCTTCGTTACGGATAATCTGGTCGCTATTGAATCCACCGACATTGATAGGACCGTCGCCCGAGAACTTGATGGCCTTGTTGCGCACGGCAGAAAGGTTCAGACCAAGATCGTAAGAGAAATCCTTGCCGATTTCATCGCGCCAGGTAAGTCCCACTTCCCAACCGCGGGCCTGCATACTACCGATGTTCATCCAAATCTGGCTGTTCCAGTTATCATATCCCAAAGAGAGGATGTTCTGTTTCTGGTAGAGCATGTCAATGGACTTTTTCTGGAAATATTCGAATGTTACACCCAAACGTGAATCAAGGAATGACATATCCACGCCTACGTTCCAATCTTCCACAGTCTCCCACTTCAACTGGTTGTTACCTACTGTAGACACGAAGTAACCATTTGCCAACGTATTGCCATAATAGTATTGGGTTTCGCTCAACAAAGTAAGGGTAGCATTATTGTTGATATTCTGATTACCTACACGGCCCCAGCCTCCACGAAACTTCAGGTCACTGAAGATGTCCTGGTCCTGCATAAATGCCTCACTGATGACACGCCAGGAAGCGGAAACAGACGGGAAGAGGGCATACTTGCTGCCCTTCGGGAAACGGGAGGAACCGTCGGCACGGAGAGATGCCGAAATGTAGTAACGGTTATCGTAGTTGTACATGACACGGCCCAGGAAAGAAACCAGTGTATTGTAAGTGGTTTCACCGTTGGCCTCGTCCGTACCCTGCTGTCCGGCATTCACTTCCTGCATCTGGTCCAGATTATTGGGAACATTATCACGCCGTGCCTGAGTATTGTACCATGCAAAACGTTCGGCAGTAAAGCCAGCCATTACATTCAAGTTGTGCTTTTCAGCGAAAGTGTCCATGTAAGTGGCTGTATTCGTCCAGTTCCAGTCAAACCACTCCTGATTGCGGCGGGTGATTTCGTTCAAGTCTTGTTTCTCCAACGGATCCATATTGAACTTCGGAACGAATGAATCAGAACGGCGATAGTGTGCATTGGCACCGAACTGGGTGCGCAACGTCAGCTTTTCTATCGGGTTTACCTGCAGATAGGTATTCAGAATGGCACCCAACTCGCGAGAATGAGCATTGCTACGGGCAATTGAACCGGCGGGATTCCACTCCTGGTTGTTGTAAGAGCGTTGATAGTTGTTGTACTCATTATCCTCCCATTGGTCCTGCGGACGGAATACCGGAGTTGTCGGGTCCATAGCCATGGCTGCCGAGAACTGGTTTGGGGTATCATCCCATGATTCGACACGTGGAGCAATATCAACTCCCAATTTTACATACTTATTAAATGTATATTCAGTATTCAGACGGATATTTATCTTATCCCAATAACCTACATCAAACTGTGAGTTGTTACGATAATAGCCCACGCTAAAGTTATAAACAAACTGTTCTGAGCCACCGGCAACACTAAGTGAATGGTTCTGCACCAAAGCTGTTTTATTGACTACAGTATCCCACCAGTCTGTACCACCGGGATTGGTCGTAGCACCCGTATCGTTCCAGATAGAAGAAAGGCCATCATTCGTATAACGAGTATTGAACACTTCTTTATATTCAGCCGCACCGGCAATATTAGGTTTGGCCACGGTCTGGAAACCAACAGAAGAATTCCAATTGATGCGGGCTTTACCAGTCTTACCTTTCTTTGTAGTAATCAGGATGACACCGTTTGATGCACGTGTACCATAGATAGCGGCAGCCGAAGCATCTTTCAATACTTCCATGGAAGCAATATCGTTACTATTCAGAAAGTTGATATTGTCACCTACCGGCATACCATCCACTACATACAACGGATTCGTACCGTTTACGGTAGTTACACCACGAATCAGCACCTTCGGAGTAGCTCCAGGGCCACCACCACTGGTGACTTGTACACCATTTACCTTACCCTGCAAAGCATCCATAGCATTACCGGTCACGGTTTCAGTGATTTCATCGCCTTTTACTGTAGCAATAGAACTGGTCAAATCGCTCTTTTTCACAGCACCATAACCGATAACCACCACTTCATCCAGTAATTCCGCAGCCTCCTTCAGTACCACGTTAATCGTAGTACGTCCACCTACAGCTATTTCCTGAGACTCAAAACCAATAGAAGAGAATACCAACACTGCATTCTTGTCTACATTGGGTAATGTATAATCACCGTCGATACCGGTAATTGTACCCGTACCGGTACCTTTCACTTGAACTGTAGTTCCAATCAACGGCTGCTGGTCGGTGGCCGAAGTCACCACACCCTTAACCGTTATCTGCTGCGCATAACCGCAAAGGCTTATCAGCGCAAGACATAATAATAGAATTTGCTTTTTCATATCTTAAATCTAATGTTACTTTTTAATTAGCAGGCACAATCTTGCCGCGACCCAAATGCGCGTCAAACTCAAAGCGGTAGTTGCCGGTCACCGTAACCGTAGGCTTCATCCAGTTGTCACCTACCATCGAGCCGTCTTCCCAACGCTGATTGGTGCCTTCCCAATTAGGATTCACATCCCCTTTCTTACTGAAGTAACCAAACTTCTCTACATTCTGAGAGTCGTCACACCGCCATTCCACATGATCCCACCATCCGTCGGGATGATAATTGGATATGATGAAGTTCATTTCTTCACCGGCTTCCAGCGTCCAAGTTCCATTTTCCGGATAATAGAAAAGATGAGGATTATTTTTATCCTGGGCAAACAACTGATTTCCCGCATCCTGAGGAGAACCTCCCCAACCGATATAGAAATCAATGAACGATTCCCCATTCTCCCAACGGTCAAAACAAGGCTTTCCATATTCATATTTCATCGGATTTGTAGCCTCTGTCACCGAGTACGTGCGCATACTATAAGTAGACTCTTTCACATTGATGTCTATTTCATAATAAACACCAGCCTCATCCAAGACAATAGGTTTAGCCGTTTCCGGGTCATCCGTCAGTTTTGTATTATCCTCCGGATCAAGGCCAAAACAGATAGGAGTAAAGTCTGTCTTTTGCGGTAAGAAGAAAATTTCCGTACCGGCAGCTTTATTATAATAACGTGCACGATATTGGTACTCGCCCGTATGGTTAATCACCATCGGTACACCGAAAATATCACTGTTCAATTCCTCTACGGTTGCCACATCGGCCAGATACATTTTGGGGAAGTCAGGCATTTCAGATACACTGATGGTACTATTGGTCACTGTCTGATTGCCTCTGGCATCCACAGCCGTCAAAGTCACATCGTAACTTTTCACCTCATTAGGCAGAATAATCTTCTCCGTAAAGCTCAAAGTAGATTGCCCGCCAGCCTCTATACGGCGGCTTTCAAAACCTTCTACCCCAGGAATCTCAATGAGTACATAATCCAGTATGCGGTCATCTTTCACCGTGAAATTCAGGTTGAACTTTGTTTCATCCTTTATCAGTACGGTAACCTCCTTACCAGGGGCAATTGTAAATGTAGGATTCTCAAAGTCCCCATCCATCGTTATCAACACATCCTGCGACACTTCACGCCCGCCCGCATCTGTTACGGTCACTTTCACGGTGAAGCGTTCACCGATTTCATCACGCTTGAGGTCATAAGAATAGCTCAACTCATACTCCGTTTGGGGAGCTCCATAGATTTCGACCAAATCAATGGTCTTGTTCAGATAAAGATCGGCACATTGCAGATTGACGGATACAATTCCATCCTGGTCAGCCAACGAACCCTCAATGGTAAAACGATGGCCGATACATCGATCATGGCCTCTTCGAGCGGAGTACCTACGTTGACTTGATCAGGTACGTCCTGCAGTACCATCGATACCGGATTCTTGTCTAGAGCAGATGTAAGGCCACCTATAGGGACGATGTTGGTTTGCAAGAAATCGATGTAAGAACCTTCGGGAACTAAGAAGCAGCGGATATTGGTGTTGTTCGCATCTGCATTCAGATTTCCTTCCTTGTATGGTTGCTTGTAAATCTTGGTGGCTACACCGTTGGTCATCTTTATGGTAAAAGCATTTTCATTGGTACGGTCAACGGTGAGTGTCACCTTGCCGCCCAAGCTCTGTACGTTAGGGTCTGCATTGCTGGCATCAGGAGATAGGAGCAATGTGCTTGTGGTGTACTTAAAATAGAGCTTGCCCCATTGCGAGTTGTAGGCTATAGAATCGCTTGTGGCATCAAAACGGATAGCTCCGTATTCAGTGTATCCTGTACCTCCACGATCCACATCGTTGGTGACTACAAGGGCATAGTTCTTGAAATACGTGTTATCGGTCGGGTTGATATGGAGATTGAACACCGCATTCCACTTCTCGCCATCAGGTACCACATAATACTTGGAGAAAGTAGACCACCAACCGGAGGTGAAATCCGTATTTCCGATGGTGTACACATCTTCCTGCATGCCCTCAAGCACTTCATCTTCCGGTTGTTTCTTCGAATCTTCAATTTCCTGTATCTTATCGGAAATCCAGTCGGGGGCGTTTACGTCATAAAGTTTGCCATCCGTGCAGCCTGTCAGTGTCAGTAATCCAAAGGTTACGGAACAGCAAGCGTATGCTATCTTTTTTAGTAATCTCATTGTCTTAAATTTTAATAGGTCTCTAAGTTTATTTACTTGCTTAAATTTACAACCGGACGCACTTTACATCCGCTTTCCCGGAAGTAAGTGGAATTATCTGTACTATAGTTGGCGGAGTTGCCTTTCAGATTGGGGTTGTTGTTCATCAACTGCTGCACAATGGGCAGGAATTCGTGTCCCGATATGTAGGTATCGAAAGTGCTCTTCAGTTCAGGATCGTTTGTTACATCGCTGTAGTTCACAGGATTCTTTACTCCCACTGTAGAGCGGCGTACCGTACCGTGTTCCTTGAGCTGTTTCAAGCGGCTGCTGTCGTAGAAGAAGCCCCAGCGGATGAGGTCGAAACCTCGACCGAATTCGCAGCCGAACTCTTTGGGACGCTCTATGTTGGCAATCTGCTCAAAGAGTTGGTCAGTCGTGTCGAAGTCGGAAAGGTCTAAGTCGGACAAATCAGCGCGATTGCGCACTTCGTTAATCCAGTCGATAGCCTGCTGTGTAGGACCATTGACTTCATTCTCGCACTCGGCAGCGCGGAGCAGCACATCTGAATAGCGCATCAGGCGCAGGTTGATGCCATCGTGCAAGCCTGTAACGATGGTGCTGTACAGACCGGTACGGAGATTCGTGAATTTGGCAATCGGCAGACCACCGTAAGTGTTGTTGGTTACAATATTGTCGGTGGCTGTAAGTTTGTGCGTATAAGCTACATTACCATACTCAAAATCCGCCCAGTCGTTTTCGTAGGTTCCGATGGTCCAATAGAGTCTGGGGTCGAGTTTGCCATTGATAGTACGTTCACTTTTGAAGAGTTGATAGAGCCAGGGCGAAGCCGAGATGTCGGCCCAACCGCCATAGTTACCGGGACCAAAGTTGCTCTCAATAGCCGATCCTTGTGTGGCATTGGGACTTGTATTTACCGGAGTCCACTCGTCGTCGGTGCCTTGCGCTCCATAGTCAAGATACTGCACTTCGAAGAGGCTTTCCGCATTGTTCTCGTATGCCGAACCTTCGCGGAAGTTATCGCCATAGTTGGACATTAGCCGATAGGTGCCGTATTTCTTGCCAATGATGTCTTTCAGCACCGTGAGTGCATCGCTGTATTTTTGGCGCATCATGAGTGCGCGGGCATAATAGCCTGCCGCAGCGCCGCAGGTGGCACGTCCACCAGCCCATTCGCCGCCTTCATCACGGGAAGGAAGCAATTCCATCGCCTCGTGGAAATCTTTTTCCACCTGATCGAGCACGTTATCGTAAGTGCTGTTGGTGGTATACAGTCCGTCTAACGAAGAATAGGTGGCATAATCTGTGATGAGGGGCGGATTCTGATAATAACCAACCAAGTTGTAGTACGACAGGCCGCGCAAGAAAAGCACTTGTCCTTTGATACGTTTCATTTTATTAGAAAGTTGGCTGTTGTCCTCACCGCAACGAGAAATGGCGAAGTTGCACACGTTGATGGTGTAGTACCATTCCCGCCAAGGCCACCACGTGATGTCCGAGGTAACTTCTGCGTTAAGGTCATCGAAAGGCATGTACCACACTTGTGAAGAGTTCCAGGCTTCATCGCCACGGCACACGTCGATGGTGTAGCCTACACGAGCATAGGAACCCTCCATACGGATATGGTTGTAGGCGGCAATCACGCTTTCCTCCAAATCATCGGCATTAAAGCCGAAAGTACTTGAGGTTTGCTGGTTGGGATTCAACAGATCCATTTTGTCACTGCAAGAAACCAGCGTGCTAAATCCCAAAATGAGAATAAGTGAATATTTATATAGTTTCATAAAATATGTTTTTAGTATTTAGGTACTAGATAGTAACGATTAAAATGTAAAATGAACGCCACACATGAAAGTGCGTGCAGTAGGATAAGAACAGAAGTTGTATCCCGGAGTGAAAGTTCCTCCCGCATAGTCTACATTATAACCGTGATACCCGGTGAATGTGTGGAGATTCTGTGCTGACACGTAGAAACGTACATCTGATACATATTTTCCGAACCACTCGTTAGGGAAATTGTAGCCCAATTCTACATTGGCAATCTTCCAGTAGGCTGCGTTCTGAATCTTGCGTGAACTGAAGAGGTCGTTCCAACCCAAGCTGGCGCTGTTGGTGACATAAGTGCGTGGCACGTTGGAAAGATAAGTGCTACCGTCTTCGCTAAAGCGGTTGGCATCAAGCATACCCACCTCTTTGTTTCCCCAGCCGTAGCAAGAGTTAAGCGAGTTGTAGATGTCGTCGCTGACGTGATAGTTCAGCGCACCGAAGGTAGCAATGCTTAGGTCGAAGCGCTTGTACTCAAAACGGGCATTGAGACCGAAATGAATCTTAGGCATACCGCTGCCTAGCACCACTTGGTCGTTGGCGTCTACTTTACCGTCGGGTTTACCGTCCGGTCCGCTTATGTCTTTATAGAGGCAGTCGCCAATCTGGGCACCCTCTTGAGTGGCGTGGTTGTCCAGGTCTTCCTGTGTGCGGGCAATACCCTCATAAGCCCAGCCGTAGAACTGACCTATTTCTTGACCTACATTGGTAATATATGCTCCGGAGATGTAAGAGTCGGTACCAAAGCCTAACGAAGTCACACGGTTGCGCAACGTGCTTAGGTTGGCCGAAAGTTCATACTTGAAGTCACGATCGCGGTTACGGTAGGTAGCCGAGAACTCAAAACCGGAGTTGTTCATCGAGGCAGCATTCATCGTAACGGTGGTATTGGACACACCGGCTTGTTCGGGAACAGGGACAGCATACAGCAGGTCTTCGCTGGTGTTCTTGTACCATTCGGCTGTGAACTCTAAGCGATTGTTGAACAAGGCGAGGTCGATACCCACGTTGTAGGTTTTCTTTTTCTCCCATGCCAAGTTATTGTCCACGAAAGTGGAAACGGCAGAACCGGTCACTACGTTACCGTTGAAATTGTAAGTCATATTGTTGCGCGACATGACAGCCTGATACATATACTCACCGATATTCTCGTTACCGAGTTCACCATAGCTGGCACGAACCTTGAACAGGTTTACGACATTCTGGTCGAAGGGGAAGAATTTTTCCTTGTCGAAGCGCCAACCCACAGAGACGGAGGGGAAAGTTCCCCAACGGATATTTCTGGTCAGGCGCGAGCTGCCATCCCGGCGCACTGTTGCCGAGAATAAGTATCTGTCATCGTAATTGTAATTAATACGACCGATGTAAGAAAGGATGGAATGTTTGTATTCGTAGCTTTCAGAATACGTGTCGGAAGCATTCTGGAGCTGTAGGAAATACGGTTCGGTGAAGTTGATTCCCCATCCGGTCAGCAGGTCGGTGTCTTCTTCTTCGTAAGTCTGGCCTGCCAATACGTTGATGTGGTGCTTGCCTATCGTGCCATCGTAAGTAATCACGTTCTCTATCAAAGCATCCGAATAGTCGCGCGACCCCTTGGTGAGTCGTTCGTTGCTTTTGGACAAGTACACACGGTTACTCTGCACCCATGCGGGAATCCAAGTAAAGTCCTTGCAATGGGTTTTGCTGTAAGAGAGGTTAACTTTATAGTTGAGCTTATGATTTTTGTTATCAACGCCAATCATCTTGAGGATATCCATGTCGGCAGATCCGGTTCCTACGAAACGATCTACGCGGGTGTTGCGTTGCAGCAGGTTATTTACCAGCAATGGGTTGGAAGCGGAGATGTCACCATGCACGGTATCGTAGTATACACCATAGCCGTAAGCGTCATAATTAAAGTTGTTGGCGATTCCCACTAAGTTATCAAGTACCCATGTAGAAGAATCGTATGCCTTGATGGTGGGCTGCATCATCAAGGTGCCGCGCAGCACGTTGGTTACGTCGCCATACAGACCTTGAACGTATTCGGAAGCATTCGACAAGCCCATATTGTCTTGGTCGGAGTGAGAGTAAACAAGACTGGTCTGGAACTTTATGAATTTGGTCTCCATGGTGTTGTTGACACGCGCCGTGTAACGTTCATAGTTAGGGCCGGCACCTTCGAGAGTTCCTTTTTGGTTGAAATAGTCTAATGATATATTATAGGTGTTATGGGCGCCACCTCCGGAGAGGTTTACATTGTGGTTTTGACGGATACCCGCTTTGAATACTTCGTCAAACCAGTTGGTGTTGGTGTCATCTTGGAAATGGTATTTTCCGGTTTCGCTGTCAAGTTTATATCCCGTTGGCAACGGAGTGTTGGAGTTTGCGGCCGTCTGACCGAGGTATTGGCTGTACTGGTCAGCATTCATTACATCATAGACACCTTTAGGAATATTATCCACACCGAAGTAACCATTGTAATCCACTTTCAGTGGTTGGTCTTTTTGTCCGCGTTTGGTGGTGATGATAATCACACCATTGGCAGCGCGCGAACCATAGATGGCAGCAGCCGAAGCATCCTTCAGCACTTGGATGGTTTCAATATCGTTTGAAGAGAAATCGCGGATGGAAGTTCCCATGGGAACGCCGTCGATAACGTAAAGAGGAGAGGTGTCTCCGAAAGACCCGACGCCACGGATGCGAACGGTAGGATCGGCTCCGGGTTGTCCGTCAGAGGTGATCTGTACACCGGAAACCTTACCTTCGAGCATGGTGGAGATGTTGGAGTTTGATGTCTGTTTCAAGGCTTCCGCATCTACCACGGCAACAGAACCGGTTAAGTCGGATTTCTTTTGTGTACCGTAGCCTACGACAAAATCTGTCAGTTCATTACTGCCTATGATGCCTTTTCCTTTGGCGCGGTTGGCTATAAAGTGTTCCACTACA
>ENA-UEPL01002222-UEPL01002222.1-human-gut-metagenome-genome-assembly--contig:-NODE-2222-length-13237-cov-3.371581_pt1 | contig 13237 bp, 7 predicted proteins | sample MGYA00242896_ERZ507908 | MGnify/ENA primary metagenome ERZ507908 (study PRJEB26167, sample SAMN06115518) | human gut metagenome | host: Homo sapiens | place: China:Chongqing | collected 2015-08-20...
AGTACAGCATATTATAGATTCCAGAAATGATTTAAGACAACGTGTAAATGCTGGAAAACAAGTGGCGAAAGCAGATAGAAAAGGATATTACAGGACTATCGGAAAGGATTTGATTGCTTCTGTAGACGGTGCATTTACAAAATTAAGCGATTTGGTAAAGCAGGCTTAAGCTGTTCGTAGAGAAAACAATAAAAGGAGAATGCGATGAAGGCATCCTCCTTTTATTGTTCTTTAATGAAAAATAGTTTTTCAGATCATGGAGGTATTGGAACTTGCGGGTATTGGTGAAATAAAGGTCCGGCGGAGTGCGAATATCAAGTATTTGCGTATTCGGATGGCTCCGGGGCGTGGGGTTTGGGTGAGTGTTCCTTTCGGCGTGAGCCGGAAACAGGTGGAGAAATTTCTGGAAGAGAATCGGGAGTGGATTCTCAAAAACCGGAAAGATATGAAAGTTTATGAGGAAGACACCGGAGTCGGTTTGGGAATAGGGGCGGAAATTAAGACGAAGTTGCATGTGCTGAGGATTGTGGAGACCGAGGAACCGAAGCCTTCTTATCGGCTTGAACAGGAAAAAATAACCCTGTTTATTCCTAAAAAAGTCGATTTCAGTAAAGTAGAGAAAATCGTTCAGCAGTTTTTGCTGGAAATCTATACGATGGAATGCCGTCGATATTTGCCGCAGCGGATCAGAAACTATGCCGAAAAATTCGGATTTCGTTACGGACGGGTTACGTTCAGGAACAATATTTCCAATTGGGGTAGTTGTTCTTTTGACAATAATATCAGTCTCAATATCAAGTTGATGAAGCTACCGGATGAAATTATCGATTATGTGATCTTGCATGAGTTATGCCATACGGTAGAGAAGAATCATTCGGCTGCATTTTGGAAGTTGGTCGGCAAAGTATGTCCGGCTTATCCGACTTTAAGGGCCAGGCTGAGGAAATATAATACCCGGATTTAATCTGGACGGAGAGTCGTTTTGGCGAATCGGCTATTTTTACTATTTTCGTTACCCCTAAAGGGATATTAAATTTTTAAATGTTATGATGCAGGAAAAACTTAAAGAAATCAGGGATCTTCTCACAGAAGTGAAGTATCCCGGTACTTCTAAAAATATTGTGGAACTGGATATGGTGCAAAATATCCGGATCGAGGGAGAGAAAGTGTTGTTTCGGCTGGTGTTTCAGAAAGCCAGCGATCCGTTTGTCGGGTCGGTGAAGAAAAAAGCGGAAGCCCTGATAAAAGAAAAAACTTCTTATACGGAGGTAGAGATCGAAAACCTGTTTGTTCAGGATTTGGAGAGACCGTTGTCCCTGGAAAAGGTAAAAAATATAATCGCTGTTTCCTCGGGTAAAGGAGGAGTAGGAAAATCTACCGTGGCGGCCAATTTAGCGGTTGCTTTGGCTGCTGAAGGATATAAAGTGGGTTTGGTGGATGCGGATATTTTCGGTCCTTCTATTCCGAAAATGTTCGGTTGCGAAGAGGCTCAGCCCTATATGGAGCAGATCGACGGAAAGGATTTCATTGTGCCGGTAGAGAAATATGGCGTAAAATTGTTATCTATCGGTTTCTTTGTCGATCCGGCTTCTGCCACTGTCTGGCGGGGGCCGATGGCTTCCAATGCATTGAAACAGATGGTGGAGCAAGGTTTTTGGGACGAATTGGATTATATGCTGATCGACCTTCCGCCGGGAACCAGCGATATTCATTTGACTTTGGTACAAACTGTCGCCCTGACAGGAGCTATTGTAGTCAGTACACCTCAGCAGGTGGCTTTGGCCGATGCAATCAAAGGAATCAATATGTTCGAGTCGCCGGGTATACAGGTGCCCGTGCTAGGCCTGGTGGAAAATATGGCCTGGTTTACTCCGGCTGAATTGCCCGATCATAAATATTATATTTTCGGACGGGAAGGGGCGAAACAACTGGCCGAACAAAGAGGTCTCCGGTTGTTGGGCGAAATACCTGTTGTACAGAGTATTTGCGATGGAGGCGATGCAGGTAAACCTGTAGCTTTGAATGCCGATTCGATTACGGGAACAGCGTTCAGGCAGTTGGCGGATGAAGTTGTGAAAGCCGTAGAGGAAAATCACGACCCGGCAAAAAGAGTGAGAGTCACCAGACAATAGGACAGCATGTCTAAATGAAATATTCTTCTTATATATTAACGGGGATGATGGTGGTGCTGTGCGGTTGTTCGGTGAAGAGAAACAATTTCTTTTCACGTAACTATCACCAGTTGACTACCCGTTATAACGTATATTTTAACGGTGACCAGGCTTTGAAGTCCGGGATAAAGCATATGGAAAACAGGCATAAGGAGGATTATACCCACCTTTTGCCTGTTTTCGTATCTAATGACGAACAGACGCGTAGTATTTGCAGCTCCGATATGGACTACGTGATCGAAAAGGCGGCTAAAGCGATCGATAAACATTCGATCACGGCTAAACCCAGGCGGAGAAAGAATAAAGATTCCAAAAATTATCAGACCTTCCGAAAGAAAAAAGAATTTAATAACCAGTTGGATAAATGCTATCTGTTATTGGGGAAAGCTTATTTCTATAAGAAGAAATACACGATGGCCAATAACACTTTTCGTTTTATACAAAGGCAATATGCCGAAGACGAGGCCTTGATGACCGAGGTGTCGATCTGGTTATTCCGGAGCCTGACGGAAATGGGACGCTACGAAGAGGCTGCCCGGATCATGGACCGGCTCGACGGGAGCACATTAAAGCGGAAACAACGGGAGATGGTTGCTGCGGCGAGAACCGATTTCTATGTGCGTCAAGGTATGTACGAACAAGCGATTCCTGAGGCAGAAAGATTGGTCAGGACTTGTAAAAGCATAAAACGTAAACCGCGCTACAATTTTTTGTTGTCTCAATTATATGTAAAAGAAAATCAGGATGGGGCTGCTAAACTGGCATTGAAAAAAGCTACCCGGTTCAATTTCAATTATGAAATGGTCTTCAATGCCCGGATCGGTATGGCTTTAGCCTATCAGGAAGGAGATGCGGCCGTAGAAAAGAAATTGAAGAAAATGTTGCGGGATTCCCGGAACGAGGAATTTCAGGATCGGATTTATTATGCTTTGGCCAATATCGAAAATAAACGTGGAAATGAGGAAGGAGCGGCCGGTTTGTATTGGAAATCCGTGCATGCCTCTGTAGATAACGATAATCAGCAGGCTTTGTCTTTTGTAAAATTAGGGGATTATTATTTCAAAAACAAGGCCTATGTGCAGGCACAGAGTTGTTACGATTCTTGTTTGCTTGTCATGGATTCGCGTTATGAAGATTATGAAAAACTAAAATCTTTACTGACCGATCTGACCGAATTGGTTACGAATCTGAGAATTATACAAACGCAGGATAGTTTGCAGCGGATAGCGGTGTTACCGGAAGAAGAGAGAAACCGCTTGATCGACGATAAAATCACTGCGATTAAAGAGCAGGAAAATACTCGCAAAGAACAGGAACGAAGGGAGCAGGCCGAGCGCAATTTTTATCGCCGTAACGATATGCTTAGCCGGGGAGATGCTTTTTCGCAGGGTAACAGCGGAGGGGATTGGTATTTTTATAATCCCGTGACGATTGCTCTGGGGAAAAATGATTTTAAGCGGAAATGGGGACGGCGTAAGCTGGAAGACAATTGGCGCAGACGAAACAAAGCAAGTATCGGTTTGGCAGACGAAACCGGCGAAGAATTAGCAGAGAGGACGGGAGGGGAAAGGGAAGTGAAAGATGTAAAGAGCAGGGAGTATTATTTGCAGGATCTCCCCCTGACACCGGAAATGCTGCAGGCATCTGAAAAACAGATCGAAGAAGCTTATTATAAAGCCGGCGAAATTTATTTGTACCGTTTGAATGATCCGGAAAAGGCTTTAGAGTGTTTCGATGCTTATATTCAGCGTTTTAAAAATACCGCTAATCTGCCGATGGTCTATTATCTGGCTTCCACGACTGCTCTCAAGGCAGGTAAGGCGGCAGAGGCTGAAAGATATAAAACAGAGCTGACCGCTCTTTTCCCTGAAAGTGATTTCGCCCGGGGACTACAAGACCCGAACTATTTCCGTCAGGTCGAAGATGTGCTGAAAGTGGTAGAGAAAAAGTATCAGGAAGCTTACCGATATTACCAAAAAGTTTATTACCACGAAGCAGCACAAATTTGTGACAGAATCCTGAAAGCGTACCCGGATAATAAATTGAAAGCAAATGTGCTGTTTCTGAAAGCGATGTGTGTTGTAAATACCGGTTCTCCCCAGGAGGCGAAGAACGCTTTGGAAGAGGTAATCGCAGCCCGTCCCGGAAAAGAGATCCTGCAGGTGACTAGCGACATTCTGGCTTCTTTAGCGGTAGGAGAAAAACCTGTTCGGTATTCCGAAGCGGAAATGGCTCAGGTCCGTTCTTTACAGGCGAACCGCAATTGGCAATTCGATGAAGAAGTACTGGCTGGTCGTAGCCGGAAAGAAGAAACAACTTATAAAATCGAGAAAGAAAAAGAACAATGGGTGGTATTGTTTTTGCCACAGGAATTTACAACCGTTCAGGAAACCAGATTTAAAGCGCGTTTGAAGTTTATTCATGCTGCCGAAATGGCCGAAGGGAAAAGTTATGAAATGAAAAAAGAAGAGCCGGATGCAACCATCGATTATGACAAGGCATTAAAAGTATATGTGGATTGTAATCTTATAAAATTGCAGACGGCAGATACGAAAAAACTCACAAGTGCTCTGGAAAGTGCAAATTATGTATGGGTCATTCCTTTTAAAATGGAAAAGACATATGGAATGTTTACCGTAGCCAAAGGACTTCCTTTGAGTGAAGAAGCAAAGTCTGTATTGACAAAAGCAGAACAGGAAGAAGTAAAAAATCATGCTGGAAAATGGATGATTACAGAGACAGCAGAACATACAGTGGAACCTTACTATGATATACTTCTGGAAAAACGAGAGGCATTATCGGACTGTACGAGAGTAGTACTGGTGGGAAGTCAACCGGGAATGAGACAGCCGGTTGCACTTGGGATGGATGATGAAACAGCACGTATCTGGATTTCGTTGGGGTATCAGTATCCGGTTATGGAGAAAATTCCGGAAACTCAAAATGTGGAAAGCGGTGTCTATTCATTTGATTCTGTAGCGGAGATTTCAGATACTTATATTGAAGATTCTGAGGTAAGTACAGGAGCTGGAGTACAGAGCAGAAGTTCGATGAAATATGTGGCTGGCATTGGAATTATAGTGATAGGAAGCATATTAATCCTTAGTGTTTTAAAGAAAAAGAAATTGGAGGATTATGAATGAAGAAAATCAGTCTGTACTTATTAATTTTTACAATGCTATATTGTCTGTGTGCGTGTGGAAAAAATTCTGATGCAAAATCAAACAGTAGAGAAGATGATGGCAGAAAAGAACAAAAGATAATCATATCATCAATTCAGGTTGCTTCAAATACGAAGGTTATGCGTGCAAAGGTGTTCCTTCCGAACGTAAAATCTTTGGAAGGAACAAATTATTGGTTAGGTGGGTTAGATACTACCAGTAAGGTGGATGTAATAGATACAGGTGATGGTATTCAGATCAATGTGTGCGGCTTTTATTCCGATGATACTGCGTGGAAAAATCCGAAAGTATATAAGGGATTTCAATCACCGGATAATTCAAATACGCCATTAAAAAATGTTTTGGTTAATGGAAAAGTTGTTCCAATGAAGGAGAAGATGTTAAAAGCGGATGTTAAGAAAACAAAAAAAACAATCCCTGTTGAAATTACACCTTATACGGTTAGTATTTGTCCCGTCAATGACTGGAGAGAAAAAGGGTGTTTTTATCATGTAGTTGCAACAACAAAAGACGGAAAGCAATATTCCATAGGAGAGTTACCTCTTACCGATGACAGAAAAGGAACTGAAAAAAAGAAACATCCTTTCATGGATGGTACAGATCTTGAAGAACTTGGAGATGGCTATGCATCTGCAAGTGAAATGAAATATTGTGGGGCTCGTTATATTTTCAATCAGAAGATTGATATCACACAGATAGAACAGATAGAAATAATAAAATATAAAATCAGCAGATGATATAGGTATAAAAACAGGTCATAAATTTGTTGACGATGATAGGAAACCATGTTAGGATGATGGCAGAGACTATCAATGAAGTGACAGGGGAATGAGTTTTTGACTCATCCCCCTGTTCTGATTATCAGGAGAAATGGATGAAAAAGAACAATCAGATGAAACCAGACAATGTAGCAAAACGTCTATGGGCATTTTTTATCGTGCTCACCATGTGTATTACCGTGCAGCCTGTCGTGCCGGTAAAGGCGCAGGAGGCTGTGCAGACAGCGGCAAGAACGATCTATACGGAATTTAAACATGGAAATTCTACTCGTTCCGGAGATGGAAGCTATGGAAATCCCTACAATTTATTTGAGGATGCCTATGCGGCTGCCGGCAATGGGGATGAAATCTCAATTTTGGGAAGTGGTGCTTTTTTAAATGCCGAGGCTGCGGAACCGTTTATTTTTGATAAAAGCGTGACCGTCAACGGAAATGGAAATACTTTTTCCAACCGTAAGGGGGGATTTATCCTGAATACGGATGTGACATTTAAAAACATTACGCTGCGGTTTTCCAATCGTCTGCACGATGCAATTTTTGCAAATGGGCATAAACTTGTTCTTGAGAATGTTACGTGCGACAGCGGATTCCGCTATGTAGATATCTTTGGCGGATCCCTTTATGAGAATGGAAAGAATATGGGGAATCATCCGGGATCAGAGGCACAGATTCTGATTACGGGTGGTGGTACCAATCTGGGGAATATTTATGCCGGTTCCATGAACGGAACATATGACGGTAAGACACAGATCGTGCTTGCGCACGTTTCCGGTACGCAAAATGGGGAAATCTATGCATCCGGTGCCATTGAACCATATGTAAATCAGGATGACTGGTTTTCCACGCAGGAGCCGGATCCACCGGCAGCGGATGGACAATATACGGTTTCCGGCGATGTGGAAATTTCACTTACCGGTTCCGATACGAAACAGGTGTACGGAGTATCTGAAAATCACGCAGGGAAGACATTTCTGACCATAGATACCGACCAGTCCTATACCGGAATTCCAGGTATAAGCAAAGTAGGAAACCTCACAGTAAAGGGCGGTGGAACATTTGCACCGGCAGCGTTGGACAGCTGTACGGTCAGGCTGGAAGGGGCAAGTGCGATTGATCTTTCCCAAATGGAAACTCCACAGGTACATTCGATTGTGAGTGCGGATTCTGCAAGAAACCGACTGATCTTAGGAAAAGAACAGAAGCTGAATGTTACAGATACCATTACGGGTGCACTTACATTTGAAACCGTGAATGGAAGAAATGGAAAATCCGGAATTGCGGAGTATGGTCACACCTATCTGGAACTTGGAAGTGCTGCGGGTACGGCGGTTTCTTTTACACCGACAGACGGACAGACGGGAATGACACTGGAACGGACATCGTCTGGAAACGGAGAAATCTGGAAAACCAGTGAGTTGTCAGGGAATGAACCGGTTGCAGTAAAAAATATGACCATAAAAAATCCGGTAATTACCACAACGGTTTCGGAGATTTCAAAAGTCGGTGAGTATGAAAATAAGAATCCAAAACCATATCTGGCAGAGGTAGCCTGGCTGGAGCAAACGGATGAGTATGATCGGGATCTAGGGTTTGTTCCGATGGAATATGAAGTAACATTTAATGGAACTGCTTATTTTTCAAAAACAGTTACAGAGAACGGGGATAGTTTTATTTGTATTCCAGAGTTAAATTTAATGTTTATGACGGGGGTATCATATGAGGAAATTACAGATGATACGATCACACCCATGTGCTATCACACGACTGAGAGTTCTACAGTAAAAGAAGGAACCTACTACATCACAATCCGTCCATTTTCAGCAGATGAACAGATCGAACAGAACGTAATTCTGATTGTAAACAAAGATCCGGATACATCCGGTTCGACGGCTACTTCAAAGGAAACAACCACTACGATAAATGGATTACCAACGGCCGTGTCCATGCAGGATGAACTGAATCTTACCGTGCAGACGGTCTATACAGATAGCAACTTACAGGGAAAGAACGTGCCGTCTGCTGATTTTTCGGTATACATTAACCAGACCCCTTATGAAGTATCCGGCATCACGCTTCAAAACGGAGTGGCAGCCATAAAGATTCCGGTTTCAGAGGCAAACGGATTTCATATGGGAGAAAATGCAATTACAGTTTCTTATGCAGGAGCAGCCAATGAAAACTACAGGGCACTTCCTTCCCAGGCAAACGAAACCGTGACGGTAAATCCAATTGCCGTAAAGATGCAGTATGATACCATCCAGCAGACAGCTGCATACACAGGGCTGAAACAGAGCTGCTTTGTTTCCACGGTAAATGTAGTCCGAACGGACAACGGACAGACGGTAGATTCGCAGGTAAAGCCTGAAGTTTTCTATCGGCAGGATGGGAAAAATGTTGTTCCGGTGCAGCCGGGTAGTTATGATGTCTGGTTTAAAGTGGATGGAAACCAGTACGATGTGATAGTGGAAAAAGTCGGAACCTTTACCATTACAGCGGCGAAACCATCGATTCGTCTTACGGCAGAGACAGAAAACGGTAATTCCGTACATCTGTATGCAAAGGTAGATGGAGTCCGAAATGGCAGTATTCCGCTTGGTTCGATTTCTTTTTATCAGGACGGAACCATAATAAAGGCACAGGAAAAACTCGTATATGGGGAAGCCGATACGGTTGTATCAGGCTTAAAACGTGGCGGTTCTTATCAGTTTAAGGCAGTATATGAGCCGGATGATAAGGATGGACAGACTTATTACGAAACAGTGACAAGTGAAGCCGCGACCGTTACAATCAAAGAGGACAGTTCCACCGGAGGCGGTGGAACAGCCGGAGGCGGCTCATCTTCCGGAGGCGGTGGAGCAACCGGAGGCGGCTCATCTTCCGGAGGTGGTGGAGCAACTGGAGGCGGCTCATCTTCCGGAGGAAGTTCTGGTGGTGGAAATACTTCGGGTGGTAACACAGCCGGAGGGGGAACACCGTCCAACGGAAACAAAACCGATGTAGAAACTCCGTCTGACGGAAATACAGCTGGTACACAAACACCGTCCGATGGAAACGCGGCCGGACAAAAAACACCAACCGTAACCGTTACCGGAACCCGGAAAAATAAAGCCATCAAAACAACGGTGACCGCTGATCTGATAAATCAGATACTGGAAGAAAACGATGGAAAACACACAGATGTGACGATCCAGGTTACCGATCCGGCTGGCGACGTAAGCTATACACTGACCGTAAATACAGCAGACATACAGACCGGAAACAAGCTGTATGTGTGTGCAAAAGATCAAAAGACAGGTGCCTATGTCCTTGTAAACGATAAGAGTTATACGGTTACAAAAGCCGGAAATGTGAATTTTTCAGCAGATTCCAAAAAGGATTATGTCCTTATGGATCAGAAAGATATGGATCAGGTTACAGCGAACATATTAAAAACGGTTACATTGAAGAATAAAATCGTTCAGGTGAAGAAGGGAAAACAAAAGAAGGTTTCTCTGGCAGCCACCTTAAATATGGACAATGTAAAAAGCATTTCTTATCAGAGCAATAACAAAAAAATTGCATCTGTAAACAAGAAGGGTACCATAAAATCGAACAAAAAAGGAACTGCGTCCATTCGCGTGACAGTAACCTTAAACAATGGAAAGACCAAAGTTTTAAAATTAAAAGTCAAAGTCAAGTAGCAGATGCAGGAAAAGACAAAACCCCGGAAATAAATATCCGGGGTTTTTGTTTTACCTAGAGAGAAAGTGCACACTGATCAATTTTTTTCAGTTCCTCCTCCGTAAACGGAGCAGAGTTTAACACTTTCAGATTTTCAAGAATCTGTGCCGGGCGGGAAGCTCCGATCAGAACGGAAGTAACCACACCGTCCCGGATCACCCATTTGAGTGCCATCTGTGCGAGGCTTTCACCACGGGCAGCCGCAATCTCATTCAGGCTCCGGATACTTGCCATCCGCTTTTCATCAAACTGATCCGCATGCAGGAAACGTCCGTCCGTGTTGACACGGCTGTCTTTTGGGATGCCGTTTAGATAGCGGTCGGTCAGCATACCCTGCGCGAGAGGGCTGAAAGAAATAATTCCTTTCTTACCATCTGCAGCAGCTTGTTTTAAACCGTTTTCTTCAATGGTACGGTTAAAGATATTGTAGGAATTCTGGTTGATAATAAACGGGCAGTGCAGATCTTCTAAGATGGCAGCCGCGCGTTTCATCGTTTCCCCATCGTAGTTGGACAGACCGACATACAGTGCTTTTCCGCTTCGCACGATCTGGTCGAGTGCACCCATGGTTTCTTCCAGCGGCGTATCCGGATCCATGCGGTGGTGATAGAAAATATCCACATAGTCCAGACCGAGCCGTTTTAGGCTCTGGTCAAGGCTGGCAATCAGGTACTTGCGGCTGCCCCAGTTTCCATAAGGTCCCGGCCACATGTCAAAACCGGCTTTGGAACTGATGATCAGTTCATCGCGGTAGGAAGAAAGCTCTTCCCGAAGGATCTTCCCAAGATTTTCCTCCGCACTGCCCGGCTGCGGTCCATAGTTGTTTGCCAGATCAAAATGTGTGATCCCGTGGTCAAATGCCGTAAAGCACATCTGTCTCATATTTTCATAAACACCGGTATCTCCGAAATTGTGCCAGAAGCCCAAAGATACTTCCGGCAGCATCAGTCCGCTGTCGCCGCAGCGGTGGTATTTCATGGTTTCGTAACGTGATTCATTTGCGTGATACATAAGAAATCCTCCTTAGTTTGTAAAAAATTTATCATAAATGCCAAATCCAAAGATAAAAAGCACAATCAGCGGCAGAATATAGGTAATGTAGCCGCGCATCCAGTTTTTAATTTTTAATCCTTTTCCGGTATTGGCTTCGGTTGTGTAGTTTTTCCAGCCCCAGCCGTAGCGGCTTGTGCAAAACAGCAGATATACCAGGGAACCGAGAGGCAGGAACAGGTTGCTTAACAGAAAATCTTCCAGGTCAAGCACAGACCCGCCAAAGATCGAAAAACCTTTCCAGTTCCATACATTGTATCCGAGTACACATGGCAGGGAGAGTACAATGATCAGTACCAGATTAACGGCACAGGATTTCTGGCGGCTGCATCCGGTCAGTTCCATACCGCAGGAGATGATGTTCTCAAATACTGCCAGGATTGTGGAAAACGCTGCAAAAAACATAAACAAAAAGAACAGGCTTCCCCAGAGTCTGCCAAGCGGAATATGGTTAAAAATATTCGGCAGGGTGATAAAAATCAGGCTTGGTCCGGAAGTCTGGTCAACATGGAACGTAAAGCATGCCGGAAAAATGATAAGTCCGGAGGTGATAGCAACAAACGTATCCAGAATGGCAATATTTACCGATTCACCAAGCAGAGAGCGTTCCTTTCCGATATAACTTCCCAAAATTGCCATCGCGCCGATTCCAAGGCTTAACGTGAAAAATGCCTGGTTCATGGCACCCGTAATGGTTTTTGCAATACCGATCTGTTTCATCCGTTCAAAGTCCGGGATCAGATAAAAGGCAAGGCCTTCTTTTGCACCATCCATAAAAAAGCTGTTGACCGCCAGAATGATCATGATGATAAGCAAAGAAGTCATCATGACCTTTGTTACTTTTTCCAGACCGTTCTGCAGTCCACGGGAGCAGACAAATACGCCGGCGCAAACAACTACCACCATCCAGAAGCCCATGGTCAGAGGTTTGCTCAGCATTGTGGTAAACTGTCCGGATACACCGTCGGCATCCAGTCCCTGAAACTGTCCGGTGACCGTCATATAAAAATAATGAAGCATCCAGCCGGTGACCGTTGTATAAAACATCATAAGAAGATAGCAGCCGATCAATGTGATAATCCCGTGGATATGCCATTTCTGTCCGGGTTTTTCCAGTGCATGGTAGGCTTTGACCGGACTTTTCTGGCTGGCACGCCCAACCGCAAATTCCATCGTCATGATCGGGAGTCCGAGAATAATCAGAAACAACAGATAAAACAGCACAAAGGCACCGCCTCCGCCCTGTCCGGCAGTGTATGGAAATTTCCATACGTTTCCGATTCCGATCGCACATCCGGCTGACAGGAGAATGAATCCCAGACGGGATTTTAATTTTTCTCGTTCTTCCATAAAATAATCCACCTTTTTGTAAACATTGTATAAAATACAAACGAAATTATACAATCTGTTGTGAGAAGTTTCAAGCCCTTTTGACGAAATTTTACCAGGTATGTGTTGCATTTTTTTACAGATACTAGAGGAGAAGGTTGCGGAGTGTTCATGTTCTGTAATCAACAAGATTATTTTATGGAAAGAAAGAGGTATAAACCATGGTTTTAACAGAAAAAGAGATGGCTACAATTGAGGATTTGCACACACAGGAGCTGTCCTGCGTGGAGAAGTACAAACGTTACGGACAGGAAGCAAAAGACCCGGTACTTCGGGATTTGTTTGCCGATCTGGAAAAAAAGGAGCAGAAGCATGTGGAGTCTCTGGAACAGGTCATGAAAGGCAGCGTCCCATCCTGTAACGTCAATGACAGGGATGGAAAGATGTATGAGCCAAAGGCAACATATGATTCCATGACCAATCCGGAAGATAAGAAAAACGATAATTTCCTTGCCACGGACAGTATCGGTTCCGAAAAAATGGTGTCCGGGACCTATAATACCGATGTTTTTGCGTTTGGAGATTCCGATGTGCGCAAACTTCTGGCAGATATCCAGGTGGAAGAACAAAACCACGCGGAGATGCTCTATAAATATAAAACCGTAAACGGCATGGCATAGCCGGCATGTGGAGTGGATGTCCCAAAGCATCCACTCTTTTTGTTTTTACAAAAGGATTACAGAAACCGGATAGTACATCTTACATAACCTGTTTATCATAAATCCTGTAATAAATCTTACAGATTTCACAAGGAGAACATATGTCCCGATGGCGGTGATAAGTGGGGCATAGTTGGAAAAATATATCATATATGTCCCAACACACGATGCAAGTGGGACATAATTAATCTTTTATTTTCTATATGTCCACTATCAATTTGGAAAGTGATAGAACACTTGATTTTCTTAAAAAACACATGCAAATCTGTTTATTAAAAAAATGTTCT
>ENA-UEPL01002237-UEPL01002237.1-human-gut-metagenome-genome-assembly--contig:-NODE-2237-length-13176-cov-4.976105_pt1 | contig 13176 bp, 8 predicted proteins | sample MGYA00242896_ERZ507908 | MGnify/ENA primary metagenome ERZ507908 (study PRJEB26167, sample SAMN06115518) | human gut metagenome | host: Homo sapiens | place: China:Chongqing | collected 2015-08-20...
TATATTACGCCTTTTTCAAACATACCAAGCATGACTTTGTTGGCCTGATAGTATCTCTTTAAAGATTGTTTGAAAGCATAGAAACTACTGTCTATCCGCTTGACAAGCAATGTTTTCATAATACCTGCCAACTGGATAGATATCATATCCGCTTTTTTATACTTGGCTTTCTTTTGGGGAACCAAATATTTAATGACCTGATAGCGATAGTATTTCAATACATTACCTTCTTTACCTCCTAAATAATGGATTGTTTTATCATACAATGCTTCTAATTCTGCATCCAACTGATAGTAAATCTTATGAGGGGGCTTTACATCAGGAAAATGTACATTCTGTTCTTCCAAATCTTTCCGATATGCTTCGTTTTCCATTAAATCTGTACGTGTACGACGCACAGTTAATGGTTCAACCACCTTTGTTCGAATCTTTTCGTAAATAGCCTTTATATCTTTAGAAATTTGCTCTATATCTTTTTGCTTTTTAACCTTCTTGTATTTATCAATTTGTTCACGAAAGAAGCGCTGTAAGTTTCCTTCTTCCAAAGTGCTGTCTTTGGAATCCTGAAATAGATAAACCAAATTAGCTATATCTTCCGGTTTGTTATTCAGCGGAGTTGCAGATACAAGTATTACTTTCTTATCGTGCAGGCTACCATCAGCATGCAGGGTTTTAGTCTTGCAAAGCTTCTGTAGCTCGTTGTACATAGATGCTGTATCACTTCTGAATTTATGGGCTTCATCAACGATAATCAAATCATAAAGTGATGGATTCTTTAATTTATGCAAGCTTCCATTTGTTATAATCTTATAATTGTCAAGTTTAAACTCTGTCATAGTTCTTTCCCAACCTTCTTTAAGAGCTGGGGGAACAATAATCAATGTATGAGAGCGATGCATTGGGAATCCGTTTGCAAAGAAAAATTTCTTGGCAATGAGGGCCGAAACGATAGTCTTTCCCAATCCAACAACATCGGATAGAAAAAATCCGTTATGTTTCATCATCTTTGAATAGCCATCATTTACGGCATCAACTTGATAAGACAATTTCTTATATCCTTTAGGCAAGTCTGATACTGAATTCGGATCAAAATCTATGCTGCGCCCAAAGTACTCTAAAAGGAACTTCAAGTAAACTTCGAATGGCGTAAATTCAGTATTCAGATAAGATTCTTTTTTTATCTTCTCAATATGGGTGATATCAATCGCAACAGATTCAGCCCATAGCTTCTCAAAGGTATCTGTTGCAAACTGGATATCATCATCATATCTTAGTTCTACATTAAATTCAAAGTTTTTCTCAAGTCCAGCTTCTGTCAGATTGCTGGAGCCAGTAATGACAGAACCATAGCCATGAGGATGATATACTTCTTCACGAAAGATATAGATCTTGGCATGTATGTTTTGTTTGGGATGAATACGCATTTCTATTCTGCCGGAAACAATATCTTCGATAAACTGATACATTCCGTCTTCCACTTCCTTGTCGTACTTAGCCTCTTGAATATTCTTTTTTATATCATTAAAGAATTCCTCTTGAGACTGTTCACTGTTTGGATTAAAAAGCAGTCCCTGCTGATTGGCCTGATAAGTCAGTTTGTCTACATTGATGCCTACTAAGATTCTAATGTGTGGGGTCTGTTGAATGAACTTTCGGATCCTAAAATATCCGGAAGCTCTAAAATACCCTACAAGCGCATCAAAGAAATGCACTTTCTTATACTTGAAAACTCCTTCTATCTTTTCAAGGAGGGTATTTTCTTTTTCGTTTGTAAAGAAATTTGTTCCCATATTATTGCTTAGTAGTTACAATCAAGTTTCTGACATCAACATCCAGTTTCTCTGCTATTTGCATCAGCATCTCCAATGATGGCTGCATTTTGTTTGAACACCACTTAGACACCGTAGATGGATCTTTTCCTAATTGTTCTGCAAGCCATTTACCAGTTTTCTTCTGTTCAACCAAAACAACTTTAATTCTATTTATATCTTTCATTATAAATCCTTTTATTGGCGTATATGGCAAATATACTGATAATATACGAAAGAAAAACAATGATAAGCATTTTTATTCTGATAAAGTTTCAAAGCATACACATTACAATCTAACAAAAAACACAAAAGCTCTACATCACATAAACACAAGTAAATCAATCAATTAACAAATCAGCAAAAACCTCTTATTTTTTGTACAAAACATTTCGGAAATTGTACGATTTTAAAAAAAACATCGAGAAGAATTTGGTAAAACTACAGCAATTTTTTCCTCAAACAAGCGCAAGTTATAATTATCCCACTTCAGTACCTCTATCCGAATAATGCTTAACCTAAATCACGCGACATAAAATACAGCTATGTAAAAGCCGCAAAAGAGAACATTAAAATACAAATAATACTTAATTATTAATAAATATGCGACAATTATAAAAAAAATCTGAACAATTATACTAATTTTGAAGTTTTGTAATTTATTACAACCTCAAACGAAACCATTGTATGATACAGAACAAACCCCTACTATTACGTGCTTTAGCAGGAGCTTTGATATGCATTCCAGTCTATGCGTCGGCTGGTAATGCAAGCTATTACAATACATCTACAGAAGCTAAAGTTTTCCCGTGGAAGAAGAACAAGAAAAAAGAAACAACTGAAGAAGTCAGTAAAACCGATTTTGAAAAGATTGCCTCCGAGAGCAACCTGGTTTCTCGTGGCATGTTTAATGTATATGCCCAGGATGGCAAATATTATTTCGAAATCCCCGTGTCATTGCTTCAGCGCGACATGCTGGTTGTGAATAAGCTGCAAAGAGTGCCCTTCGAACTGAATGACGCAGGTGTAAACCGTGGTACAAACTACGAAACACAGATGATACGTTTTGAATGGAACAAGGAAGAGAAAAAAATCAGGGTGCGCCAGAGCCGTCCATTACCGGAATCGCCCAAAAACGATGCTATCACCCGCTCGGTGCGCGATAACTTTATCTCTCCGCTCATTGCCGATTTCAAGCTGGAAGCATGCAATGCCGATTCAACCTCAGTAATCATCCAGATAAACGACATCTATGACGGATCGGAAACGAGCATCAACAATGTCTTCGACAATATCAATCTGGGGACATCTGCTGTAAAGGACTTGTCACGCATCATGTCGATCAAGGCGTTTCCTAACAACATCGTAGCCACTTCCGAACTTACCACGAAAGTACGCGAAGGTATGTCGGCAGTAAATGTCACCGTAGAGGTCAGCTCCTCACTGGTATTACTGCCCGAGAAGCCGATGATGGGCCGTCTGGATGATCCGAAAGTGGGATATTTCACAAAGGACTTGCTCTATTTCAGCGATTCCCAACAGAAAACAGAAGAGAAAAAATACATTACGCGCTGGCGACTGGAACCCAAGCCGGAAAACCGTGAGGCATATCTGCGCGGAGAACTGGTAGAACCGGAAAAGCCGATTGTGTTCTACATCGAAAACTCTACCCCTTACCGCTGGCGAAAATACATCAAGCAAGGTATAGAAGACTGGCAGGTAGCTTTCGAGCGTGCCGGATTTAAAAATGCAATTATTGCCAAGGAACTGCCCGATAGCATAGCGGCGAATGCTGATGACATCAACTATTCGGTAGTGACGTATGCAGCTTCATCGAAAGCCAATGCGATGGGTCCGTCTATTCTCGACCCGCGCTCGGGAGAGATTCTGGAAGCGGACATCATGTGGTGGCATAATGTTATCTCGATGGTGCAGGAATGGATTACCGTCCAGACCGGAGCTATTGACCCGAAAGCACGAGGAACCAAACTGCCGGACGAAATGATGGGAGATGCGATCCGTTTTGTGGCCTGTCACGAGGTAGGACATTCGCTAGGGTTGCGCCACAACATGATGGGATCGTGGACTTTCCCTACTGATTCGCTCCGTTCGAAAAGCTTTACAGATAAGATGAACTCTACGGCATCGTCTATTATGGACTATGCCCGCTATAACTATGTGGCACAGCCAGGCGACGGAGTTACAGCTGTATCGCCACACATTGGTCCGTATGATATTTTTGCCATCGAATATGGTTACCGCTGGTATGGTCTGCCTACTCCGGAAGCTGAAAAAGATGTGTTATACGATTTCCTGAACAAGCATAACGGACGTCTGTATAAATACAGCGAGGCACAAGATCCGCGTTCGGCTGTCGATCCGAGAGCACAGAACGAAGATTTGGGTGACGATCCTGTCCGTTCTTCGGAACTGGGTATAGCCAACTTGAAACGTATCGTGCCTGAAATCATCAAGTGGACGACTACGGGAGAGAAAGGACAGACGTACGAGGAGGCTTCGCGCCTGTATTACGCGGTGATTACCCAGTGGAACAACTATCTGTATCATGTAATGGCAAACATCGGAGGTATTTACATAGAAAATACGACTGTAGGCGATGGAGTCAAGACATATACCTATGTAGAGAAGGAAAAGCAGGAAGCATCACTCGATTTTCTGCTGAACGAAGTTCTTTGCTACCCGCGCTGGCTGTTCGATACGGAAATTTCCGACTATACCTTCCTGTTGCGTAAAAACCCGACGGGAGTAATAGAATATGCGCCAAGCCAGATTCTGAAAAATACGCAGGGATATATTTTCTGGGATCTGCTCTCGAACGACCGACTGATGCGTATGCTGGAAAACGAACTGAAGAATGGCAAAAAGGCTTTCACCGTAGTGGAAATGATGGACAAGATGCACAACTCCATTTTCGCGACCACCATCAAGGGAGGTACTCCCGATGTGATGGAGCGTAACTTGCAGAAAGGATTCCTCGACGCACTGATTACTGCTGCCGCCGAAAGTGAAGGTGTAAAAATCAACAAGCAGCTGACTGCTACCAGTGGCAATCCGTATCTGTTCCATCACACACCGTGGTGCAGTCACAATGAATTTGCTATTGAACAGGCAGAACGCATGGGAGCCAGACGTGAACTGAGTTTCTACGGCGGACAAGTAAACCGTATATCGGATGCAATCTCTGTCAAACGAGGTGAATTGTTGCGCATCAAGAAGTTGCTTGAGTCAAGACGCAACACATCGGATACGGCAGCACGCTATCATTATGACGATATGATTCTGCGTATCAATACGGCACTGGGACTAAAGGATTAAACCGTCCCTGTGCCGATGCACAAAAACAAATGCTAAACTATTTTTTACCAAATCAATAACAATCTTTTTTCAATGAAGAAATCCTTATTATTGACTTTGCTGCTCCTTGTGCACGTTTGTGCGGCATGGGCGGCCGACAAGGTGATTACCGGTAACGTAATTGCTGATGATGACAAACAGCCACTGATAGGTGTGTCTGTGTATGTTTCTGCCGACGACTTGAAGAAAGCCGGAAGCAGCCTGATGTCTTTGGGAGTTGTCACCGATATCGACGGAAACTTCTCTATTACCGTTCCTTCCGGAGTAAAGAAATTACAATTAAGCTATATTGGTTACACTACACAGCAGATTGAACTATCGGGACAGACTCATTATAACGTTGCCTTACAGCCTTCGTCGACGATGCTGAACGATGTGGTTGTGACCGGTTACCAGACAGTGGAGCGTCGCAAGCTGACAGCTGCCGTTGCTAAGATTGACATTTCGGAAGGACGTATCGGTACGGTAAAAAGTATCGACCAGGCTCTTTCGGGACAAATTGCAGGTCTTTCGGCTGTTTCGACTTCTGGAGCTCCCGGATCTCCGGTAAAGATTCGTATCCGCGGTACTTCATCGCTAAACGGTACACAGGACCCGTTGTGGGTGCTCGACGGTATTCCACTGGAAGGTACTGATATCCCGAGTCTGGAGTCGCTGAAGAATATCGACGATGTACAGCAGTCTTCCATCGCCGGACTGAATCCTGCCGATATTGCTGATATCACAGTACTGAAAGATGCTGCCGCAACAGCTATTTATGGTGCACGTGCGGCCAATGGTGTGATTGTGATTACCACCAAAAACGGTAAGGCCGGAAAGACAAAAATCAACTTCAGTACGCGCCTCACGTGGTCGCCTCAACAGAATATCGACCGTCTGAACTTGCTGAATGCGTCTGAGAAGGTCGATCTGGAACTGCAACTGATGAAAAGTGATTATGCCATGAACGCCGAAAAGGGAGAAATATACCGCATCCTGAACCGCTACAATGCCATTGATGCTTTCAAGAAAGACGGCTGGGATGCACTCTCAAAGGAGGCTCAGAATGAAATCAATGCTTTACGCCTGATTAATACAGACTGGAATGATATACTGTTGCAGGACGCGTTCAGTCAGGAATATAACCTGAGTCTGTCGGGCGGTAACGAAAAGGCTACGTACTATACTTCGTTAGGGTACTCGAAAGAACAGGGAAATATTCCGAATGTATCTTCCGACCGTCTGAATCTGGTAATGAAAGCTAATTATAAAGTGAACCGGATGTTGAAATTCGGCACATCTGTTTTTGTAAACCGACGTAAGAATGGTTCATACCTGTCTACCGACGGATTTACAAATCCGATGTTCTATGCCCGCATTGCCAATCCGTACCTGACTCCATACGATAAGGATGGAAACTATGTGTACGACAGCGATATACAGAATGGAAATTCGGATCTGCTGTTCAATACGTTTGAAGAACGACAGAATACATCGAATGAAACAACCATCAATTCGCTTTCTTCCATCTTCGATGTGGAGCTTCGCTTTGACGACCGATTCAAGATTACGTCACAGGTAGGGTTGCAGCTCGACAAGACCTCGCGCGAACAGATTGCCGATCAGGAGTCTTTTGCCATGCGACTGGAACACAAAAACCATCGCTATAACGGTACGTCTTTCCTTCCTCAGAAAGGAGGGTTTCATAAGGCTTACGAAAATTCAGACTCTCAGGTAACGTGGAAAACAATGGGAACTTATCGCGATACATATGCTGATATTCATGAATTTGAAATCATGGTAGGTTCTGAACTTCGCCGTACATGGGCTACTACCCTTTATTCGGCCGGTTACGGATATGACCGCCGTACAATGACCAACCAGCCGGTAGTATTCCCCAGCGACTCGCAGGCGTTTCCTCTGCATACCAAAACGAATGTAGAAAATGCATATGTTTCGGCTTTCTCTACAATGTCGTACTCACTGCTGAACCGATACACACTGGGAGGAAGTATCCGCTTCGATGGTTCCGACTTGTTTGGAGTTGACAAGAAATATCGTTACCTGCCACTTTACTCAGTCAGTGCACTGTGGCGTATATCGGAAGAACCGTTCACTGAAAATGCGAAATGGCTGGATAATCTGGTGATCCGTGCATCGTATGGTCTGCAAGGAAACATCGACAAGAATACTTCTCCGTATCTGCTGGGGAAATACCAATCGAATGCTACCCCTATCTTACCAGGAAATACGGAAGACATGATTGTGGTAACCTCTGCACCAAACGACAAGCTGCGCTGGGAAAAGACTCATTCGGTTAATGTCGGACTGGACTTTGCTGTATTGAATCAGGCTATCAACCTGAGTGTGGACTATTATTACCGCAAAGGAGTGGACTTGATAGGCATGCAGATGCTTCCGCTGGAAACGGGCTTTTCTTCGACAAACATCAACTGGGCCAGCATGACAAATAAAGGTATCGAAATAGGATTGTCTACACGCAATATCCATACCAAGTCGTTTATGTGGACTACGACTTTCAACTTTGCCTACAACCAGAATAAGGTGTTGAAAGAAGCCATACGAGAAGATGCCATTTATCCTAGCCGTGAAGGTTATCCGGCTGGAGCTATCTTTGCATTCCCTTATGCGGGTATAGATGAAAACGGACAGATGACATTCTACAACAAAGAAACCGGAAAAGTAGAATCGATGAAGGAATTTTTTAAGGTGCAGGAATTCGGTTTCGGTACATACAACCTGAGTCATGCTGAACTTCGAAACAAGTATGAGTATATAGGAACAACCGATTCGCCTTACACCGGAGGATTCAACAATACTTTTACCTACAAGGCATGGGAACTGGGTATCAACTGTATTTTCAATGCGGGAGGATATGTACGTGTACAGCCTAGCTACTCACTGACCTCGTTCGACCGCGGACAGAACACCAACCGTGATATTCTGAACCGCTGGACTCCGGAAAATCCGAATGGTACAATGCCGGCGCTGGTAGACTCTAATACAGATATGGATGCCTATTTCTTCCTCGATGGAGCTGTGAATCCGTATGCGTATTCCAGCCTGTGGGTAAAAAAACAGAACTACATGCGTATACAAAGCATTCGTCTGGGGTATGAATTACCATTCAGCCTGATACAGAAACTGGGTATCAGTCAGGCAACAGTAGCACTGGAAGGACGTAATCTGTTTGTCTTCGGATCGAGCTATCGCAATTATCTGGATCCGGAAACAATGGGTAATCCGTATGCACAGCCTATTCCGAAGTCATTTACATTCAGTCTGAATCTTAACTTTTAACTTGTAACCGACAATGAAGAAACAATATATCTGTTTATTTTTTGCCTGTCTGACTTTCTTGCTGACCGGCTGCGATAAATATCTGGATATCCAGCCTACCGGAAGTGTTATTCCGCATACGCTGGCTGAATATCGTGCCTTATGGCTGAACGCCTGTACAACGGTTCCCGCGGACCGGGGACTTGCGGGTATGGGTGCTGACGAAATGTTTGTCAGCAACAAAAACGACCAGGATAAATATGGAGCTATCGAACGTTGGGAGGGTACGACAACTTCTACCACGACCGTATCATTCGACTGGGCCAATTATTATGAAGTTTTGTTTTTTGCTAACTTCATTATCGAGCATCACGATGAAATAAACGAAGGAAGTCAGAACGAAATAGCACAGCTTACCGGAGAAGCTTATCTGATGCGTGCATATATGCATTTCATATTGGTAAATCTGCATGGACAGCCTTATACCAAACCGGGAGCTCCGGCTACAAAATCCATCCCTTTGAAACTGGATACAGATCTGGAAAAACAGCTGTTCCGCAATACAGTTAGCGAGGTATATACTTCGATTTTGGACGACTTGAAAAGTGCCGAAGCGCTGCTGAATGTGGAAAAATGGGATGACATTGCTCTCTCCTACCGTTTTACCAAAGTATGCGTTCCGGCTATCCGCTCACGCGTTTACCTCTATATGGGCGACTGGCAGAATGCTTACGCACAGGCGGAAGAGGCTCTTAAGACTAAAAATGTATTGGAAGATTTTAAGGCAGACGGATTTAAGCTGCCTAACCAATATCAGTCGGTAGAAGCTATTAATGCTTTGGAATATACCATTAACAACAATTATCAGAATGCCGTATCTGTCCTTCCTTCGTTTCTGGTAATGTATCAGGAAGGCGACCTTCGCAAGGATGCTTACTTTGCCCAGGCAGACAAGGACGGAAACCGCAAATCGAAAAAAGGAGGAAGTTCAGAATTCCGTTGTACAATACGTACAGGAGAGTTATACCTGAACAGTGCTGAGGCAGCAGCACAGTCGGACAACTTATCTGAAGCTCGCAAACGTCTGCTACAACTGATGGAGAAGCGTTATACGGCCGAAGCGTATGCTAAAAAGAAAGCATCGGTAGAAGGCCTAGGTAAGGAAGAGCTGATAAAAGAAATACTGAATGAACGTGCCAGAGAACTTGCTTTCGAAGGTCACCGCTGGTTCGATTTGCGCCGTACAACTCGCCCGCGCATCGAAAAAACATTAAACGGTCAACAGTATGTATTGGAGCAGGATGATTCACGTTATACGCTTCAGATTCCGAAAGAAGCAATAGCAGCTAATCCTAACCTGAGCAACTAATCGCAAAAAATTATCAGCTATAAGAAGAAGGGGAGCTGTCTCAAAATAAAGAGATAGGCTTACTTATCATCTATATAAAATTACAACATAAAAAAACTCCTGCTTTTAGTCCTATCATTATAATAAACAAAGGCTAAAGCAGGAGATTTTTATTTATCAGTTTTAATCTATAAGATTTTTACTTTCGCTGTTCTAGTTTGAGGCAGCCTCATCTTTATTGGATTAAGATTTTAAAACTCTTTTTCTATCATCTACAACTATTCGCTGAATTCAACTTCATTACGAATAAAAGTCGTAACATTAATCTCTTCCACGGCTACAAACTTCTCTTTGCGATACGGGCAGTCAGTGCACATACACTTATTACACTTAGGTGTTTCGAATATATTACATGGATCAAGATGAATATTCAATACAGCATGGTCTGAATATTTAGCTTTCATAGCTTCCTGCAAACGTGCCCCTATTTTATGACCTTGTTCGATATTATAATACCATGGAATAGTCAAGTCGCAGTCCATATACAAAGAATTGCCCGACTTCAAAACCTTTACATTATGAATGTCAATCCACTCGGGTTTTCTGTTTCGATTCAAGGTATCGGCAAGATCGGCAAGCAGATTAATGTCTGCCTTATCAAGCAAATTATCGGTAGTTTTTCTCAGAATAGAAATTCCTGTTATGATAATTACCGAACCGAAAATCAAGGCCATCGCACTATCTATCCAAGCTATGCCGGTGAAATACAACAATACCAGTCCGGCAACTAGACCAATAGTAGAATAGGTATCCGACTGTAAATGCTTTCCGCCAGCAACGAGAGCAATCGAATCGTATTTCTTTCCTACAGCTATGCTATACCATCCCATCAGGTAATTAAGAAGCCCGGATACAGCTATGATATAGATACCTACATCAATCTTCTGAATATCGGTAGGTACCAGCAAACGCTTAATACCTTCATAAATAATCATTCCTCCTGCTATCGAAATCAATATACCTTCGATAGAAGCCGATATAAGTTCAATCTTTCCATGTCCGAAAGGATGATTCTGGTCTTTAGGCTTTTCCGAAAGACACAGACTAAACAAGCTTATTGCCCCAGCAACAACGTTGACAATACTCTCCATGGCATCGGTCAGAACACCAACTGAATTTGTGAGGTAATATGCTATAAACTTTCCTACCAGAATCAATACTGATACAGTCAGTATATTACGTTGTACTCTCTGCTTTAGTTTATTCTCTGTAAGTTCCATAATCCCCAAAATTGAAGTCAAAAAATGAGTGGACGAAAGTACAACTTATTTTCAATCTAGCAAAAGCATGATAGCTTAAAGTCAGTCTAAATTTCAGTATGCCACAAATCAGTATCTACGAAAACAGTTAACCCTCTGTCTGACTGATCTATACAGTCCGACAGAGGGTTAACGAATTCAAAAGATTATCAACAAACTCCGTTTAAACCAAGAAGCCCAGTAAGATACCGGCAGCTACAGCCGAACCGATTACTCCTGCAACATTCGGTCCCATTGCATGCATCAGCAGATAGTTAGTCGGATCATATTCCAATCCTACTACCTGAGAAATACGTGCAGAGTCGGGTACTGCCGATACTCCGGCATTACCGATAAGCGGATTGATTTTATTTTCTTTCTTCAATACCAAATTGAAGATCTTGACAAAGATAACTCCCGATGCTGTAGCAATAAAGAATGACAGCGCTCCCAAGATAAAGATCTTGATGGAATCCCAAGTCAAGAACTCAGATGCCTGAGTAGATGCTCCCACGGTCAGTCCCAACAAAATAGTAATTGTATCAATCAGCGGACCACGAGCTGTTTCGGCAAGACGGCGGGTTACACCACTTTCCTTCAACAGATTACCGAAGAACAACATACCCAGCAATGGCAGACCGGAAGGAACCAGGAAGCAAGTAAGCAACAAACCTATAATCGGGAACATAACCTTTTCTGTATGTGATACGGCACGAGGTGCTTTCATACGGATAAGACGTTCCTTCTTTGTTGTAAGCAATCGCATTACAGGAGGTTGTATAACAGGAACAAGTGCCATATACGAATAAGCAGACACGGCAATTGCTCCCATCAGATTAGGTGCAAGTTTCGATGACAGGTTTCGGACATTCAGCAGTGCTTTCCGTTGCTGATAAGGTAATAGAAGGTGTTAAGAATGGGTCAATCAGCCATTTCTTCTTAGTAGGAGGTTGTGATGGTGCAAGACCGGGACGTAATTATTATACAGAATTTGTTAAAAAGACACCAGCAGAGTCTATAATTCTTACACTTGCCTGTGGTAAGTACAGATTTAATGACCTTGAGCTTGGAGATATTGATGGTCTTCCAAGAATTATGGATATGGGACAGTGTAACGATGCTTATAGTGCAATCAAGGTTGCAATTGCGCTCGCAGAAGCGTTTGACTGCAACGTGAACGAACTTCCACTTTCCATGGTATTGTCCTGGTATGAGCAGAAAGCAGTCTGCATTTTACTGACGTTGTTACACCTTGGTATTAAAAATATTTATCTTGGACCAACTCTGCCGGCGTTTCTTTCACCGAATATTTTGAATTATCTGGTAGAAAATTATCAGATTTCTCCGATCAGCACCCCGGAGGATGATCTGAAAAAAATACTTGGCTAATCGAAGTCTGTCATTTGTATTCGGACATAGAGTGTGCTAGAATAAGGCTGTTACACTGATAAAAGTGTGTCAGTCTTATTCTGCGTGTGCCTCTGAGCAGATTATGCACAAAACAGGCAGGGACAGCAAGGCAGTCTGACAGAAAAAATAACAGAAGATTCCGGCAAAGGCGTAAGAATATGACAAAAGATCTGACACAGGGGAAAATTACCCCGTTACTTGTAAAATTTACGATACCACTTTTATTTGGAAATATTTTTCAGTTGATGTATAACTCGGTGGATAGCATTATCGTCGGTCAGCTTGTGGGAAAAGAGGCATTGGCGGCGGTCGGCACAAGCAATCCATTAATGACACTTGCAATTTTGTTTGTGAACGGTATGTGTATCGGGGCTTCTATTTTGATGGGAACCCAGTACGGCGCAAAGAAAATGGATGTTTTAAAGCGGCAGATCAGCACGACGATGATGATGGGCCACAGGCAGGAACAATTGTTGTTTCCGTTGTTGAAGCACATGATTGTCACCTCGCTTTGAGACATTCTATGCGCCCGGCTTCCAAAGGGAGCCTGGCCGCTGAAAAAAATTGCAGGGAGGGGAAGATTTCTTCCCCATCCCGGGACGTTTGCGGCGGCGCGCCGCCGGGGCGAGAAAGGGGCGGGTCCTATGTCTGCTTACAA
>ENA-UEPL01002272-UEPL01002272.1-human-gut-metagenome-genome-assembly--contig:-NODE-2272-length-12973-cov-38.034119_pt1 | contig 12973 bp, 9 predicted proteins | sample MGYA00242896_ERZ507908 | MGnify/ENA primary metagenome ERZ507908 (study PRJEB26167, sample SAMN06115518) | human gut metagenome | host: Homo sapiens | place: China:Chongqing | collected 2015-08-20...
AAGCGTCGTGCAAAACTTTCTAACAAGCAGGAGGAGTAAACCATGGCACAGGACAACAAAGCACAGTCGGAAATCCGCTACCTGAACCCGGTATCGGTAGACGTCAAAAAGAAGAAATACTGCCGCTTCAAGAAGCTCGGCATCAAATACGTGGACTATAAGGACGGAGAGTTCCTGAAGAAATTCCTCAACGAGCAGGGCAAGATCCTTCCCCGCCGTCTGACGGGCACTTCGCAGAAGTTCCAGAAGAAGGTCGCACAGGCCGTGAAACGTGCGCGCCACCTCGCCATCCTGCCCTTCGTAACCGATTGCATGAAATAATTAAAAGGAGGACAAGACATGGAAGTTATTCTGATCAAAGATATGGAGAACCTGGGCTACGCCAACGACATCGTGAACGTGAAGCCCGGTTATGCGAACAACTACCTGATTCCCCAGGGCTACGCCAAAGCCGCCACGGCTTCCGCCAAGAAGGTCCTCGCCGAGAACCTGAAACAGCGTGCCCACAAGGACGCCAAGATCCTGGCCGACGCTCAGGCCCTGGCCGAGACCATCGCCAACCTGCCGCTGTCGCTGGCCGTGAAGGCCGAGGAGGGCAAACTCTTCGGTACGGTCACCGCTACGGACCTCGCCGAGGCGCTCGCCGCCAAGGGCATCACCGTAGACCGCAAGCAGATCAGCGTCGATGCCATCAAGACCGTCGGCGAGTTCGAGGCTACGGCCCGTCTGCACAAGGAGGTCAAGGCCACGATCAAGTTCTCGGTCACCGCTGCCGAGTAACGCGATACGCACCGCATACGAAAAGAGCTTTCCGGTTTCGGAAAGCTCTTTTTTTTGATTAGCGGGAGGGGGAGGGGCAGGAATTATGCCCCGAGAACAGCTACCGCAGCCTTTAAGACTGGCTTTTTAAGTCCGCGGGATGCTTCGGCTTCACGGTGTAGGAGCGGAGCACCAGCCCCACGCCCGCGAAGATCACCAGCGCGAAGATCACCGTGTCCGCATGGAGTTTGTCGAGCCCCATCCCGATCGAAATGGCGATCGCCAGCACGGGTTGGAGATAGGTGTAGATGCTCGACACGGTGGCCGGCACGGTTTTGAGCGCATAGTTGAGCATCAGGTTGGGCAGGTAGGTCGGCACGATCAGCACGAACAGCGCCGGGAAGAGGGCATGACGGGCGATGGCTGCGAAATCGGTGTGGACAATGGGCCCGATGCCGATGGGCAGCGCCATGACGGCCGCGGCGCAATAGACCCAGCGCAGCACGGTCGTGATGCGGTATTTGGCGATCAGGCGTTTGAACCACACCATGTACAGCGAGGTGACGCAGGCGCAAAGGAAGATCATCACGTTGCCCCACAGATGCGAGTGCGCATGCGCCGACGCGGCCCCCGACAACACCACCGCCACGGCCCCCGCCATTCCGAGCACCAGCCCCGCGACTTTAAGTTTCGTGAAGCGGTCCATCCCCAGCGCCACCGAGAGCGCCAGCACCAGCAGCGGCACGATGGTGTCGATGATCGAACCGTCGATCGGCGAGGTCATCGACAGTCCGTACATGATGAAGACCTTGCGCAACACGCCGATCAGCAGTCCGGCGCCGATCAGCTTGCGGCCGTCGGCCCAGCCGACCTTCTCGGCCTTCTGCCACAGCAGGGGCACGAGCGACAGCAGAGCCGTCGCCACGAGCGATGCCGAGACCAGCGCCATAGGGTGAATGTAGCGCGGCAGCACATAGTTATAAAACGGGTAGTCCATGGCCCAGAGCACGTTGCACAGCAACAGGGCCAGATGGGGTTTCAGTCTGTTCATCCGTCCGATAATTTTACCCGGAAAAGACAAAAACAATGCCCGGATGAAAAAAAGCCATCCCCGCGGGGAAAGCCTTCGATCGGAAAACAGGCGGAAAACAGCCGGAAAATCCTACCGCCGCGGCATCCTGAACGACCCCGGCGACACTCCCGGAATCGCCTCGCCCCGGTAATAGACCCTCCACGCATCCTTCGCATAGCCTCTGCCGAGGCTTTCGAACGACGAGGCCGCGGCGTCCTTCACCGTGCGACCCTCGAAAACCACCTTCCAGGGGTCCTTGCCGTAACCGTCACCCAGAGCGGAGAACGACGAGGCCGACAACCCCTCGATCTTGCAGCCCCGGAACCAAACCGACCAGGAGTCTTTGCCGTACCCGCCGCCGAGCACGGCGAACGACGATGCGGCAGCCCCCTCCATCTTCCGGCCGCCGTAAAAGACCGTCCAGGCATCCTTGCCGTAGCCCCCGCCGAGGTCGGAGAACGACGAAGCCACGGCGCCTTCGACCTTGCGGCCCCGATACCAGACCGACCAGTCGTCTTTCACATACCCGCGGTGACGCCGTTCGGGTCCCCGCTGCACCACATCGGCCCCGGCCGCACGCACGACGCCCCACGAGCCGCCCGGAACAGCGGCAATGGCGATCCACAAAAACAAAACGAATCTCTTCATCGCATTCGAACCTTTATTCTAAGAACCCTCAAATATACCGACTTATTGCCTGACGGCAAAAAAACACCCGCACGAATTTCGTGCGGGTGTCCGGTTATCGGGATACGGGAAGTTGCGCCCTCCCCGCCCCGGATGCGGGGATTACTCCTCGTCCTCTTTCTTGGCAGCGGCTTTCTTGGCCGACTTGGCCTCGGCAGCCTCCATAGCGCTCTTCAGAGCGGCCAGTCCGGCGATGTCGCCGAGCGTCGTCTTCTCGACCGAAGCGTTGATCTTCTTCACGGTCGATTTCGTAGCGTCGGCAGCGGCGCGCTTCTCGGCCTTCTCGGCAGCGAACGCCTCCTTACGGGCTTCGTCGTAGGTGCGCAGGTGCGAGAGGGTGATGCGCTTGGTGGCCTTCGAGAACTCGATCACCTTGAAGTCGAGCTTGTCGCCCACCTTCGGAGTCGTGCCGTCCTCTTTCACCAGCTGGCGTGCGGGGCAGAAGCCCTCGATGTTCTCGCCCAGAGCGACCACGGCGCCCTTGTCCGTCAGCTCGGTCACCGTACCCTCGTGAACGCTGTCTACGGAGTACTGATTCTCGAACTCGTTCCAGGGGTTCTCCTCGAGCTGCTTGTGGCCCAGCGACAGACGGCGGTTCTCCTTGTCGATCTCCAGCACCACGACCTCGATATCGGCGCCTACCGACGTGAACTCGCCGGGATGCTTCACCTTCTTGGTCCAGCTGAGGTCCGAAATATGGATCAGGCCGTCGATGCCCTCCTCGATCTCGACGAATACGCCGAAGTTCGTGAAGTTACGCACCTTGGCGGTGGTCTTCGTACCTACGGGATACTTGGTCTCGATGTTCTCCCAGGGATCGGGCGTGAGCTGCTTGATGCCGAGCGACATCTTGCGCTCCTCGCGGTCGAGGGTCAGGATGACGGCCTCGACCTCGTCGCCGACCTTCATGAACTCCTGAGCCGAACGCAGGTGCTGGCTCCACGACATCTCCGACACGTGGATCAGTCCCTCCACGCCGGGAGCGATCTCCACGAAGGCACCGTAATCGGCCATGACGACCACGCGGCCCTTGACCTTGTCGCCGACCTTGAGGTTCTGGTCGAGCGCCTCCCACGGATGCGGGGTGAGCTGCTTCAGACCCAGGGCGATGCGCTTCTTGGCCTCGTCGAAGTCGAGGATCACGACGTTGATCTTCTGATCGAGCGCCACGATCTCCTCGGGGTGGTTTACGCGGCCCCACGAGAGGTCGGTGATGTGGATCAGGCCGTCCACGCCGCCCAGGTCGACGAATACGCCGTAGGAGGTGATGTTCTTGACGGTTCCCTCGAGGATCTGGCCCTTCTCCAGCTTGGACATGATGACCTGCTTCTGAGCTTCGAGCTCGGCCTCGATGAGGGCCTTGTGCGAAACGACCACGTTGCGGAACTCCTGGTTGATCTTCACGACCTTGAACTCCATGGTCTTGTCAACGTATACGTCATAGTCGCGGATGGGCTTCACGTCGATCTGCGAGCCGGGCAGGAACGCCTCGATGCCGAACACATCGACGATCATACCGCCCTTCGTGCGGCACTTGATGTAACCCTTGATGATCTCGTCCTTCTCCAGAGCCTCGTTGACACGATCCCAGCTCTTGAGCTGACGGGCCTTCTTGTGCGAAAGGGCCAGCTGTCCGTTCTTGTCCTCGGCCGACTCGACATAGACTTCGATCTTGTCGCCCACTTTCAGATCGGGGTTGTAGCGGAACTCCGAGATGGAGATGACACCCTCGCTCTTGTAGCCGATGTTCACCAGAACCTCGCGCTTGGTGATGGCGGTTACGGTACCTTCGACCACTTCGCCGACGTTGACGTTCGACAGCGTCTTGTCATACGCCTCGGTGATCTGGGTTTTGTCCTGGTCGTAAACGCCCAGGTCGTTTTCAAACGCATTCCAGTCGAAATTCTCGTTTGCGACTACGTTCTTTACTTCTTCCATTTGCGGAAATGATTGCGATACAATCGCTCGTTAATTGGTTAATATTGAAAGTTATAGCCCTCGCTTACGCATCATGTACGCACGCGCGGGGACTACAAAGGTAGTGCTTTTCAGCGAATCTGCAAAAAATCAGCCGTTTATTTCCGGCGGACCTCCTGCCGCGGCTTGTTGTCGGGGGTCAGCGGCGTGTCGTCGCCGAGCTCTTCGAGCAGCACGCCGGCGACCGCTATGCCGGAGATCTTCCCGTCGGAGTAGTTCAGATCCTTGTAGTTCTTGAACACGTAATCGCTGACGGCGACTTCGTAGCTCCTGCCCTCGCGCAGCTTCGGAAAACGCACGTCGAGGGCGTTGTCCTGCGCGTCGGTCACGATGACATAGGGGGTCGTCGAGATCAGGTCGATGCGGTGGGCCTCCTTGCGGTTCTCCTCGTCGTTGTACTTCGAAACGATCATCCGGCGCATGTCGGCCGGGGTCATCCGCATCAGGGCGATCTCCGTGCCGAAGGGCTCCAGATCATAGATTCTCGCCGCACCGACATCGCCCGCCGGAATCGAGTCGAGACGCACGCCGCCGATGTGGTAGAATCCGATGTCGGCATCGGTCTCGTCGGCCACCGATTCGGCCATCCAGTTGGCGAGACCCCACTTGTCGGCCGTCGCGGCGAATGCTCCCACGGGTTTGTTCAGCCCGGGATCGGCGTAGTAGCGGTCCACCTCGGCCTGATAGACGGGATCGGGGGCATAGCCCTCCAGCGGCACCAGCCGGGATTCGATGCTTTCGATCTTCCGGCCCCGGAGCCTGATCTCCGTAACGCCGATATTTTTCAGATACTTGCCGGTCTGCGTCAGCATCGTGCCGTTCACCAGCGAATCGACCTCCACATGGGTGTGCCCGCTGACCACCACGTCGTACAGCGTCTCCGTTTCGAGCAGCTCCCGGTCACGGTCGTCGCCCATGTGCGAGACCAGCACCAGCACGTCCACTTTCGGACGCAGTTCGGCGGCATACTTCGCCGCCATCAGCTGCGGGTCGGGGAACTCCAGCCCCTTGAAACACGCGGCATTGCCCGCGGGATGCCCGGGGCCCTCGTAGTTGGTCACCACGCCGACGAACCCGATGCGGAGGCCCCCCTCCTCGATCACGACGTAGGGCGGCAGCTGCGGGAAGGTGCACGTGTCGCTCACCACGTTGGCGCAGACGACCTCGAAATCCATGCTGTCGATCATGCGGCCCAGAAACGCCTGCCCGTGGTCGAATTCGTGGTTTCCGAGCGTCGCCACGTCGTAGCCCAGGCGGTTCATCAGGGCGATCATCGGCATTCCGGGCGCAGCCGCCATATCCACATAGGCGTTGCCGGTCCAGCGGTCGCCGGCATCGACCAGCACCACCAGCTGCGCCGTGTCGCGGCAGGCCCCGACGGCCGCCGCCAGCCGCGGGAAATTCTGAATCTTGGCGTGCATGTCGTTCGTCGAAAGCAGCACGAGGGTCCGCTCGCGGGGAGCGCAGGCCGCAGCGACCGCCGCAGCGGCGATCAGAAGCGTCCGAAACATTTTTTTCATATGGTTGACACTGTTTTTCATTTGGACGAATATTTGTCAAAAGTACAAATAATTCCTATCTTTACATACGTTATTCCGTAAAAACTATTCTATGACCGACATCATCAAAGTCATCTGCGAAAACCTCGGCACCGAGATTGACGTACCGATGGGCACCCCGCTCTCGGAGGTAGCCAAACGCCTGACGCCCGGACGCTATCCGTTCCTCGCGGCCTTCGTCAACAACCGCCTCAAAGAACTCAGCTACAAGATATATGCCCCCGTCACGATCCGTTTCGTCGATGTCACCTCGTTCGCCGGCATCCGGGTCTACCAGCGCACGGCGTGGTTCCTGCTGCAAAAGGCGGTCCGGGACCTCTACCCCGGGCAGACGCTCCACATCCGGCACTCGCTGGGACACAGCGGCTTCTACTGCGAGATCGAGGGCATCGACGAATTCACCGCCGACGATGCCGCGCGGTTGCAGGGCCGCATGCGCGAACTCTCCGTGCGCAACCTGCCCATCACCCGCGAGCGGATGCTCACGACCGAGGTCCGGGCGCGCTATGCCGAGGAGGGCTTCACCGACAAGGTGGCCCTGCTGGACACCCGCCCGCGGCTTTACAGCCAGCTCTACACGCTCGGCGACACGGTGGGCTACTTCTACGGCTCGCTGGCCCCCTCGACGGGCTACGTCACGCTCTTCGACATCCAGCCCTACTACAACGGCTTCTACCTCGCCCTGCCGCTGCGCACGGCCCCCGATACGCTCCACAGGAACGTCCAGCAGGAGAAGATGTTCGGCATCTTCCAGGAGTACCAGTCGTGGGTGGCGCTGATGGGCGTGCCGACGATCGGCGCGGTCAACGCCCGCACCCTCGCGGGCGACGCCGGGGGCATGATCAAACTCGCCGAGGCGTTCCACGAACGCAAATTCGCCTGGGTCGCCGACACCATCTACGACGCCGTCGTCAGCCGCGGCATCCGCATGGTGCTCATCTCGGGCCCCTCGTCGAGCGGCAAGACCACCTCGGCCAAGCGGCTGGGCATCCAGCTCGGCGTGCTGGGGCTGCGCCCGGTGATGATCTCGCTCGACGACTACTTCGTCGATCGTGAGAAGACCCCGCTCGACGAGAACGGCGACTACGACTACGAGGCGCTCGAAGCCATCGACCTCGAACTGTTCAACGACCACCTGCGGCGGCTGATCCGGGGCGAGAGCGTCGATATTCCGCGCTACGACTTCATCACGGGACGCCGCATGCAGCACGACAACCCGCTGACGCTCGACGAGCGTTCGATCCTCATCATCGAGGGCATCCACGGACTGAATCCGCGGCTGACGCCCTCGATCCCCGACTCGCAGAAATTCCGCATCTACATCTCGTGCTTCACGTCGGTGGCAATGGACAACCTTTCGCGCATCGCCACGACCGACAACCGCCTGCTACGCCGCCTGACGCGTGACTACCGCCAGCGGGGCGCAGACGCGCTCTCGACGCTCTCGCGCTGGGCCTCGGTGCGCCGCGGCGAGGAGAAGCACATCTTCCCCTATCAGGAAAACGCCGACGTGATGCTCAATTCGTCGCTCTTCTACGAGATTTCGGTGCTGCGGCCCTTCGCCGAAAAGATCCTGCGCGAAGTCCCCGACACGGTCCCCGAGTACGACGAGGCGCAGCGGATGCTCAAATTCCTCGACAATTTCATCCCCATCCCGCCCGACGAGATCCCGCCCACGTCGATCCTGCGCGAGTTCATCGGAGGCAGCAGTTTTCAGTACTGACCCCCGCATGGAACGGGCCCCGGCACGATTGTTCGCCGGGGCCCGATTTTTTTATCCGGATCGCTGCACGAATTCTGATTGATTTTCCTATCTTTGCGACGTGCGGTCTGCGAGGGCCGCCGACATACGAACGATAAAAAAGCGCATCGGCTTTTTTCTTACTCACGAAAATTAGGCACTTTCGTAACCAAGTAAGAGATTAAGGTTGGTGCTCTCGCTGTTTTTCAGCGTGAGCATTTGTCCGTAATTCTACTTGGTGGGTCGCCTAATACCTCGTGAGTGGATTCGGGAAAATTCGCTCACGCCTTTTTTTTCGTACGCCCATGAAAGACTAACCCTTAAATCAAATGAATATGAACGGTTGTTTGAACATTCTCTGGCATTTTCCATTCTTCGGATTCCTGTTCGCGTTTTTTTACGCGTTGTTCGGTGCGATTCTGTGCTGCACGGTGGTGCTCTATCCCGTGGGGCTCGGATTTTTCCAGATCGCACGGTTTCTGCTCACGCCCTTTTCGTCGGCGCTGGTCACCCGCAAGGAACTCGACCTGGTGCGGCCCGAAGAGCGCAGCACGGCCGCCGCGGCCTTTTCGACCGTCATCACGATTCTCTATTTTCCCTTCGGACTGATCGCCGCCGCAGGAGCGCTGTTCGCCATGATCGGGGAGTTCCTGAGCATCATCGGCATTCCGTGCGGCATCGTCTGGTTCAAGGCTCTGCCCGCGATCTTCATGCCCGTTGGCAAGATTTGCGTTCCGAAGGCCGTGGCCGACGAGATCGCGCGCATCAAGGCCGGCGACACCGTCCGGCGCTACAAGGGCGAAACCGGAGAGCCGGAGCCGCATTCGGCGGAGCGTCATTTCACGGAGGACCCCGGCGAAACGCTTTCCCCGATGCCCGAGGTGCGGCAGTACGACGACGAAAAACTGCACGAAATCGTCTCCGGCGCCGCGATGTACCGGGCCTCGCTGGTCGAAGAGTGCCGCCGGGAGCTGGAGATTCGCAGCCGGAGCGCGGAGTTCACGGCGCAGGTCCGGGCGATGGACAACGACAAACTGCACGAGGTGCTCGCCAGTCCGCAGCTCTACGCCGAGGAGCTGATCTACGCCTGCACGCTGGAGCAGGCCGAACGGCGGCGCGTATGGCGTGAAGAGCAGGCGAAAGAGGAGGAGAAGCTCCGTCTCCGGCGCGAGCAGGAGGAGAAGGAGGCGGCGGAACGGCGGGCCGTCCTGTGGAAGAAAAACCGGCCGTATCTCATTGCAGCCTTGGCCGTTCTGATTCTGGCCGGCGCCGGCATCAAGTATCATAATTACCGCAAAGAGCAGGTGCGGCTGGAACAAGAGCGCATCGCAGCCGAAGAACGGCGCATTGCCGAGGAACGGCGCGCCGAAGAGCAGCGCATCGCCGAACAGAAACGGGCCGAAGCGGAACGAATTGCTGCGGAGAAACGGCGCAAAGAGGCAGAGCGTCTGGCCGCCGAACGGCAGCAGCAGGCAGAAGCGCAGCGCAAAGCGGACCGGGAACGCCGGGAAGCGGGATATTACAAACCCGGCGAACTTTATGAAAAAGACGGCGTAAAAGGCGTCGTTTTCACCGCGAACGGTACGCACGGCCAGTATATCCGGTTAAAACAAGGCCGCTTCATGTCGTGGTCTTCCGCGAACATAGAAGGGAAACTTCCCTCGATGGACGAAATGAAAGAGATATATCGTCTGCGCAAGACCCTGAATCTTACGCTGAAACAGGCGCACGGCGATTGCATCGAAGGAAGCTACTGGCTCAGCGGACGCAGAAACGGCATCGTGTGGTTCTGCAACATGGAGGCAACCTCCTGGGAAACCCATAACTGTACGGAATACGACGTGCGTTCAAAACCGTATGTAAAAAATGCGCTATGGATCAAGTCGTATTGATTCCCGGGCCGCTCCGGTGCAACAGTTTCCGCTGTTGACCCGCCGACGGGAAGCCTCGCATCTTTTTCCGCCGAAAAAAGTTTCGGCGGATTTTTTTGCACGTCCGCTCCGTTTGTCTTACATTTGTACAGATAAAGTCCCCGAAAGCTAAAATATCGTAACTTAATTCCTCCATATTCGTATGTTCGACAAGTTTTCCGAACGCCATATCGGCGTCAACAACGAAAAAGACCTCAAAGCCATGCTCGACGTGATCGGCGTGAAATCGACCGACGAGCTCATCGCACAGGTCATTCCGCAGTCCATCCGTCTCAAAAAACCGCTGGCGCTGCCCGCCGAGGGGATGAGCGAATACGAATTCGCCGCCCACATCCGCGAACTGGCCGACCGCAACCGCCCCCTGCGCTCGTTCATCGGCATGGGCTATTACCCTTCGGCCGTGCCGGCCGCCGTTGCGCGCAACGTCTTCGAGAACCCCGCGTGGTACACCTCCTACACCCCCTATCAGGCCGAGATCTCGCAGGGTCGCCTCGAAGCGCTGCTGAATTTCCAGACCGCCATGATCTCGCTCACGGGCATGGAGATCGGCAACTGCTCGCTGCTCGACGAGGGCACCGCCGCCGCCGAAGCGATGGCTATGATGTTTTCGCTGCGTTCGCGCGAAGCCGTCAAGGAGGGCCGCAACCAGCTCTTCGTCGATCGCAACGTCTTCCCGCAGACGCTCGACGTGCTGCTGACGCGCAGCGAACCGTTCGGAATCGAACTGATCGTCGATGAATACGACGAATACGAATTCACAGGCCGCGAGTTCGGCGCCATCGTGCAGTACCCTGCCGCCGACGGATCGGTGCGCGACTATGCGGAGTTCACCGCCGCGGCGCACGCCCGGGGCGCGCTCGTCACGGCCGTCGCCGACCCGCTGTCGCTGGCCCTGCTGAAAGCCCCCGGGGAGTGGGGCGCCGACATCGCCGTGGGTTCGACGCAGCGCCTCGGCACGCCGATGGGCTTCGGAGGCCCCGCCGCGGCTTACATGACCACGCGCGAGGCGTTCAAGCGCAACATGCCGGGCCGCATCATCGGCGTCTCGGTCGATCGGATGGGCAACAAGGCCCTGCGCATGGCGCTCCAGATGCGCGAACAGCACATCAAGCGCGAGCGCGCCACGTCGAACATCTGCACCGCCTCGGCGCTGATGGCCTCGATGACGGGCTTCTACTGCGTCTACAACGGTCCCGAGGGGCTGAAGCGCGCCGCCGAGACGGCCCATTTCGCCGCTGCGACGGTCGCCCGCGCGCTGGAAGCGATGGATTACAAACTCGCATCGAAGGAGTTCTTCGACACGCTGGAGGTCGAGGCCGAGGCCGCCGTCGTGCAGTCGCTGGCGCTCGAACAGGGCATCAACTTCTACTACCCCTCCGAAGGATCGGTGCGGATGTCGTTCGACGAGGTGACCACCCCGGCGGAGATCGAGGCCGTCGCGGGAATCTTCGCCGCGGCCAAGGGCAAGAAGGCCAAGGCGGTGAAGGCCGTCGCCGAGAGCTGCATCCCGGCCGGCCTGCGGCGCGAGTCGGGCTACCTCCTGGAGCCGGTCTTCAACGCCTACCGTTCGGAAAGCGCCCTGATGCGCTATATCAAAAAACTGGAACTGAGAGACATTTCGCTGGCCAACTCGATGATCTCGCTGGGTTCCTGCACCATGAAGCTCAACGCCGCGGCGCTCATGCAGCCGCTCTCGCTCGCGGGCTTCCAGAACATGCACCCCTTCGCCCCGGCGGACCAGACCGAGGGCTATCGGCAGCTCATCGCGGAGCTGGAAAAGGACCTGGCGACGATCACCGGCTTCGCGGCTTGCTCGCTGCAACCCAACTCGGGCGCCGCGGGCGAATACTCGGGGCTGATGGTAATCCGCGCCTACCACCAGAGCCGCGGTCAGGGCTACCGCAACGTGGTGCTGATCCCGGCGTCGGCCCACGGCACCAACCCGGCGTCGGCCGCGATGGCGGGGATGAAGATCGTGACGGTGGCGTGCGACGCCAACGGCAACATCGACGTGGCCGACCTCGAAGCCAAGGCCAAAGAGCACTCCTCGGAGCTGTGCGGGCTGATGGTGACCTACCCCTCGACGCACGGCGTCTTCGAGAGCCGCATCCGCGAGATCGTGGACGCCGTTCACGACGCCGGCGGGCAGGTCTACATGGACGGCGCCAACATGAACGCGCAGGTGGGACTGACGAATCCCGGCTACATCGGCGCCGATGTCTGCCACCTCAACCTCCACAAGACCTTCGCCATGCCCCACGGCGGCGGCGGTCCGGGCGTCGGCCCGATCTGCGTCGCCGAGCACCTCAAAGCCTTCCTGCCCTCGCATTCGGTCGTAGCCACGGGCGGCGACGAGGGCATCACGGCGGTCGCTTCGGCCCCGTGGGGTTCGGCGCTGCTCCTGCCGATCACCTACGGCTATATCAAGATGCTGGGGGCCGACGGACTGCGCAAAGCCACCGAAATGGCCATCGTCAACGCCAACTACATGTCGGCGGCGCTGGCTTCGGAGTTCCGCACCTACTATTCGGGCGAGACGGGCCGCGTGGGCCACGAGATGATCCTCGACTTGACGAATTTCAAGAAGGACTACAACATCGACTGCGGCGACATCGCCCACCGGCTGATGGACTACGGGTTCCACGCCCCGACGCTCTCGTTCCCCGTGCACGAGACGCTGATGGTCGAGCCCACGGAGTCGGAGCCCAAGGAGGAGATGGACCGCTTCATCGAAGCGCTGGTGCAGATCAAGCGCGAATGCGAGGCGGCGGCCGGCGAGGCGGACAACGTGGTGGTCAACGCGCCCCACACGGCCCGCGAACTGGCCGGGGAGTGGTCGCACCCCTACACGCGCGAGCAGGCGGCGTTCCCGCTCCGGTGGATCGGCGAGTCGAAATTCTTCCCCTACGTGTCGAAGATCGACAACGGCTACGGCGACCGCAACCTCTGCTGCCGCAACTGCGAGTAGCGTTTTCCGGAGAGACGAAACGGCGGCGGTAGAGACATCGCCGCCGTTTTCGGTTGTTGCGGCACAATTATTTCATGCGATTATTTGGCAACTCGCTCCGAAGTGCGTACCTTTGAGCGGCTTAAAAAGCCGCCTTTAGAAAGATGGCGGCGGAGAATCGCTTTTGAGCCGTGAATGCCGGGCAATGTCCCTGAAAAACGAGGATAAAAACAACTAAACTTTATAACAATCGTATGAAAGTAGAACAAAACAAAATGGTCGGCGTAGACTACAAGCTCA
>ENA-UEPL01002305-UEPL01002305.1-human-gut-metagenome-genome-assembly--contig:-NODE-2305-length-12841-cov-3.657474_pt1 | contig 12841 bp, 10 predicted proteins | sample MGYA00242896_ERZ507908 | MGnify/ENA primary metagenome ERZ507908 (study PRJEB26167, sample SAMN06115518) | human gut metagenome | host: Homo sapiens | place: China:Chongqing | collected 2015-08-20...
TATTTATTTGGAGGAGCATACCTTCTATGGTACAATATACATGTTTTTCAGAAATGGGAGGGAATTATGGATAAACCAGTCATAGGTACTGTCAAGCTTGACGGCTGGGCCGTACTGGCTCCGATGGCGGGCGTCAGCGATCTGGCGTACCGTGTCATAGCAAGGCGCTTCGGCGCATCCATGACTACAGCGGAAATGGTCAGCGCCAAGGGGCTGTATTATAAAAACGGAAAGACAGAAGACATGCTGAAGATCGATCCGGATGAACATCCGGTAGCTCTCCAGCTTTTCGGAAGCGATCCTGAAATCATGGCGCTTGGGGCGCGCGAGATGGCAAAGGCGGGTCCTGATATCATCGATATCAATATGGGCTGCCCGATGCAGAAGGTCGTTAAGAACGGCGACGGATCGGCGCTCATGAAGAATATTCCGCTGGCTGCTTCCATCGTAAAGGCCATGGCGGGCGCCGTGGATATCCCGATCACGGTCAAGATGCGTCTTGGCTGGACAAGGGATACGGAAAACTGCGTGGAACTTGCCAGGGCTGTCGAAGAGGCAGGGGCAGCAGCCATTACTGTCCATGGACGCACAAGGGAAGATTTCTATACAGGAAAGGCGGACTGGAAGAAGATTGCCGAAGTCGTCAAGGCGGTTAAGATTCCAGTCATTGGAAACGGGGACGTCGTTGACGGCCCATCGGCTAAAGCGCTTCTGGAAGAAACAGGATGCGCCGCGGTTGCCATCGGCCGTGCTGCCTGGGGAAATCCCTGGGTGTTCAAGGAAGTGAATGCATACCTTGAAAATGGCGATATCATCGATCCGCCGTCCTGGGAGGAACGCCTTGCCATGGCAAGGGAGCATCTTCACGGCCTTGTCATTGAGAAGGGCGAAAATGCAGCCGTCCGCGAAATGCGCGCGCATGCAAGCCGCTATTTCCACGGACTTCCTGAAGCCGCTGCCCTTCGCCGCGAAATCATGAAGGCGCTCACCGAGAAGGAATTCAATGAGACGATCGACAGGTATGAAGAAGAAAAGCATCTGACCGAGCCGTCAAAAATCTGATTCTTTCCGAACTCTCTCATGGAAATGAATGCATGACGAGAGAATCATTAGGAAAAATAAAGAATTGGTAAGATATGCATTATAATCATGTTGTCTTGCCATATATGGTACCTTTTTACAGTCAATTTTTATTGACAAGGTAAAAGGGAAATATTAGAATGATTAAAGAACGCGAGTAATAGAGCGTGGTGATCGTCGAAGCTTGTGCAGGTTTGTGCGCGCAGGCTTTTTTATCTCACTACGGAGAGGAGAAAAGATGTCCATTGAAATGGTCCTGTTTTCCGAAGGCATCCGGGCGTATGAAATCGTATCCCGAATGACCTGTTCTGTTGCCGTGTGTTTCTTCAGGTCTTGTAAACCACTCCTCTTACGGGGGTCTGTGTCTTTGGCATAGTGTACCCCTAAAGAGGAGATTTTTTGTTATACGGCTAAGCCGTAAAGAGGGAGGATATTACAATGCATGTAGGAATCGTTATGGGCAGTGACTCCGACCTGCCGGCCATGAAAAAAGCATTTGAAATCCTGGACGGATTCGGCGTTACATATGACGTTGCCATTGCTTCCGCTCACCGCACGCCAAAGAAACTGGCTGAATTTGTTGCGGCAGAAGAAGAAAAAGGCGCAGGCGCATTCATTGCCGGCGCTGGCATGGCAGCAGCCCTTCCGGGTGTGGTAGCCAGCCTGACTTTAAGACCAGTCATCGGCGTACCGCTCTCCGGCGCAAAGCTCGACGGTATGGATGCGCTCTTCTCCATTGTGCAGATGCCATCCGGAATCCCGGTAGCTACCGTTGCCATTGACGGCACGAAGAATGCAGCCTTCCTCGCTATTGAAATCGGAGCTGTCTCCGATCGTGAATTGTACAGAAAGTACAAGGAATACCGCGAAGAAGCCGCTGCTGAAATTTACAGAAAAGATGAAAAACTGCAGAAGGAATTGGGCCGTTAATGAAGGCCTCCAAAGGAGAAAACGAAATGAAAGAATACAAACCATTCAAATCCGGCAAGGTACGTGAACTCTATGATCTGGGCGACAGCCTCGTTATGGTCTGCACTGACCGCGTTTCCGCTTTCGACAACATTCTGAAAGACCCGATCCCGCAGAAGGGCGTCGTTCTGAACCGCATGTCTGAATTCTGGTTCGATTTCACAAAGGACATCGTTCCGAACCACATGATTTCCATCGACACAAAGGATATGCCGGAATTCTTCCAGACTGAAGAATTTGAAGGCCGTTCCATGAAGACACAGAAGCTCGACATGATCCCGGTAGAATGCATCGTCCGCGGATACATCACAGGTTCCGGCTGGGAAGGATACCAGAAAGACGGCAAAGTCTGCGGCATCACTCTTCCGGAAGGCCTGAAGGAATGCCAGAAGCTTCCGCAGCCGATCTTCACCCCGTCCACCAAGGCTCCTGTCGGTGAACATGACCAGAACATTTCCATGGAAGAAGGCGTGGAATGGGTCGAAAAGTTCTTCCCGGGCAAGGGCAAAGAATACATGGAAAAACTGTCTGAACTGACACTCGCGCTTTACAACAAGTGCGCTGACTATGCTCTCGAAAGAGGCATCATCATCGCTGATACCAAATTCGAATTCGGCCTCGACAAGGAAGGAAACATTGTCCTGGGCGACGAAATGCTGACACCAGACAACTCCCGCTTCTGGCCGGCAAAGGGCTATGAAGCAGGCCACGGCCAGCCGTCCTTCGACAAGCAGTTCCTGAGAGACTACCTCAAGGCTCATCCTGGAGATACCGTTCCGCAGGAAATCATCGACAAGACGATTGCCATTTACAAAGAAGCATATGAACTTCTGACCGGCATCAAGTTCTAAGATCGTATTCACAGAGTGCGGGAAAGGCTTTCCTTCCGCCCGGGAGCGGGGAGGAAAGCCGCCGCATTTTATATCCCGCTCTGGCGGGTGCTCCCCAGAAAAAATGGGAGGGATTATCCCTCCTGCTGTTTACAGAAAGTCAGGAGAATTCCGGAATGTATAAAAGTATTGATATCTATGATGACAAGCCCCATGAAGAATGCGGGGTATTTGGCATTTTTGACCGTGAATTGTCTGCTGCAGCCGAGACCTATTACGGGATTTTCGCACTCCAGCACCGCGGCCAGGAAAGTGCCGGCATCACAGTGTCTGACGGAAAGGTTATGGAGACTTTCCGCGGTATGGGACTCGTTACCGAAGTTTTCCGCCATTTACCTGAAAAGGACGGGCATATCGGTATTGGACACGTACGTTATTCCACCACAGGCTCTTCGATTCCAGCCAACGTACAGCCGCTGCAGGCTGACAGCATAGACGGATCGATGGCGCTGGCACATAACGGCAACTTGGTCAACACGAAGAACCTTCGCAGAAGACTGTTTCTGGAAGGCTCCACGTTCCAGACTTCCATGGATACCGAAGTCATTATCAAGCTTCTGGCAAGAAGCAGAAGAAAAACAGAAGAAGAAAAGTTCATTGAACTGATGGATGAAATCCATGGCGCATATGCCATCGTAGCATGCACGAATGATGCACTCTACGGCTGCCGCGATCTTTTCGGCTACCGCCCGCTCGTACTGGGCAGGACGGAAAAGGGCTGGGTGCTGGCTTCTGAAACACCGGCTCTCGATGCCATTGATGCAAAATTTGTCAGGGACATCCTTCCGGGCGAAATTGTTTCCATCGATGACAACGGTGTCCGTTCCACCATGTACTGCCCGGTGGAAAATCACCGTCACGGAATCTGCTCCTTCGAATATATTTACTTCGCCCGTCCGGATTCCATCATGAACGGACAGGATATTTATCAGGCCCGCCTCAACATGGGCAAAAAGCTCTGGGAAGAAACCCATTTCGACGGAGACGTCGTCATGAGCGTGCCGGATTCCGGCAACGTGGCAGCTCTGGGATATGCCCAGGCTTCCGGCATTCCTTTCGTGGAAGGCCTTCTCAAGAACAAGTACATGGGACGCACCTTCATCCAGCCGGGACAGAAGCAGCGTGAAAGAGCCGTCCGCATGAAGCTGAACCCGATCCGCATGAATGTCGAAGGAAAGAGAATCATCCTCGTCGATGACTCCATCGTCCGCGGCACGACAAGCGGCATCATCATCAACCTTCTGAGAAACGCAGGCGCCAAGGAAATCAAACTCTGCATCAGCTCGCCGCCAGTCAGATATCCATGCTTCTTCGGCATTGATACCGCTGAAAGAAAGCAGCTGATCGCCGCTAAGTATTCAACAGAGGAAATTTGCAAGATGATCGGCGCCGATGCGCTCCATTACCTCTCGCAGGAAGGCCTCGCTGAATCGATTTCCGAACTGAAGAAGACGGATATGTGCTTTGCCTGCTTCGACGGCATTTATCCGGAACCCGTACCGAACAACGGTCTGGGCGGCATGGAAGAGGAAGAATAGGACAAGGGTGAATAGGGACATGACTGAAAAGAAAAAAGGCCTGACTTACGCGGAAGCCGGCGTTGATATCGATGCTGGCGAAAGAGAAGTGGAACTGATCAAGAAATCAGTCCAGGCAACATACACCAGAGGCGTTCTGGGAGATCTGGGAGGCTTTGGCGGCCTTTTCCGCCTGAAGGATGAACTGACAGATGATCCGGTTCTCGTATCCGGCACTGACGGCGTAGGCACAAAGCTGCGCCTTGCCATTGAAATGGGCATCCATGATACCATCGGCCAGGACTGCGTTGCCATGAGCGTCAATGACGTCCTCGTACAGGGCGCAAGACCGCTCTTCTTCCTGGACTACATTGCTACCGGAAAGCTCGAACCAGAACTGATGGCTGAAATCGTCAAAGGCGTTGCCAATGCCTGCATCGAATCCGGCTGCGCACTCCTCGGCGGCGAAACCGCTGAAATGGCAGGTTTCTATGCCAAAGGCGATTACGATGTAGCTGGCTTTGCTGTCGGCATCGTTGACAAGAAAGACCTCATCACAGGCGAAACAATCGCTCCTGGCGATGTCATTCTCGGACTTCCGTCCACCGGTGTCCATTCCAATGGATACTCCCTCGTACGCCGCATCATCGAGGACAACAACCTGTCCCTGAAGGAAACGTATGAAGGCTTCGATAAGCCTCTTGGCGAAGTCCTCCTCACACCGACCCGCCTCTATCCGAGACCGGTCCTGCCGGTACTGAAGGGCGCTGACGTCAAAGGTCTCGTCCATATCACTGGCGGCGGTTTCTACGACAACATCCTGAGAGTCCTTCCAAGGGGCACCCGCGCTGTACTGAATGCCGATCTCTGGCCGATGCTTCCTGTATTCCCGTTCCTGATGAATCTGGGAGGCGTCGATCCACATGAAATGTACCGCACATACAACTGCGGTCTTGGCATGCTCCTGATTCTCACCCGCGAGGAAGCAGAAAAGGCAAAGGAAATCCTCGCTTCCATCAATGAACCGGTTTACGAAGTCGGCGAAATTACTGAAGGCAGCCAGGACGTCATTGTGACGGGCGGCTTGTTTAATAAATAATTGCCTTAAATGATAGCCGGACTTCTGAGCGGAGTCTGGCTTTTCATTAAAAACCATCTGAAAATATGAGCTGCCCGCGCGGAAGAAAGGCAGCCGAACTTGAAAATTTGTGCCAGAATTTCCTGAAATGATTATATATCCAAGGGAATACGATTCTTACCCCGATTTCGATATAATAAAAATACCTGGTTTTAGGAAAGGGCATGGCCCAAGGCAGATAAGAAGAAAAGGAGATATATTATGGCACAATTAGATGCACAGTCCATCATCAATTTCATAGGCAGCGCTCCTAAGAAAACATTTGTCAAAGTATATGTAAAAGGAAAAAACCTTGACTCCCTGACATATCCGGAGGGAGTGGATGCCTTTGTAGAAAGCAGGACAGGAATCCTCTTTGGCGACTGGAAAGAAGTAAAGCCGTTTTTGGATGAGCATGCAAAAGATTTTGACGCAGTCAGAATTGAAAATGAAGCTAGAAATTCTGCTGTTCCGCTTCTGGATACAAAGAACATCAATGCACGCATTGAACCAGGCACTGTCATCCGCGATCAGGTACTGATCGGAAACAATGCCGTCATCATGATGGGAGCTATCATCAACATCGGCGCTGAAATCGGAGAAGGCACCATGATTGATATGGGAGCTATCCTCGGCGGACGCGCTATTGTCGGCAAGCATTGCCATATCGGTGCAGGCACTGTACTAGCAGGCGTTGTTGAACCGGCATCTGCTGAACCGGTACGTGTCGACGACGATGTCCTGATCGGAGCCAATGCTGTTGTTATCGAAGGCGTTCACATCGGTGAAGGCGCAGTCGTTGCCGCAGGAGCCATCGTCATTCATGATGTCGCTCCGCATACCGTAGTAGCAGGATCTCCTGCCCGCTATATCAAGGACGTAGACGCAAAGACCACATCAAAAACCGGTCTGGAAGAAGAATTGAGGAATCTGTAATGCTCAAAGAGGACGATCTGATCACGATCCGTCGTCATCTGCACCAGATACCGGAAGTCGCACTGGAAGAAGTGGAAACACATGCATTCCTCATGCAGGTGATCGGCATGATGGACCAGAAGTTTTTGAAAATCCTGGAGCCGAAAGAGCTTCCGACTGCGATACTGGTAAGAGTGCAGGGATCCGACCCGTCCCGGACAATCGGGTACAGGACGGATATCGACGGACTTCCTGTTGATGAAAAAACAGGACTTCCGTACGCATCGCAGCATCCGGGAAAAATGCATGCCTGCGGCCATGATATGCATATGACAGTCGCACTTGGCGTATTGGATTATTTTGCAAGCCACCAGCCGAAGGACAATCTGGTATTTTTCTTCCAGCCTGCCGAAGAAAGCGAAGCAGGCGGAAGGCGTGCCTACGAACTCGGCCTCTTCGAAGGAGAATGGCGTCCGGATGAATTTTACGGACTCCATGTAAACCCGAAAATGCAGACAGGGGTTATCGGATGCCGTATGGGAACACTCTTTGCCGGCACGACTGAAGTCAATATCGATGTGATCGGCAAGGGCGGCCATGCTGCATTCCCGCAGGATGCAAAGGATGCCGTCGTGGCTGCCAGCGCCCTTGTCATGCAAGTGCAGACAATCATTTCCCGCTCGATCAATCCGATAGAATCCGGGGTCATTACCCTTGGAAAATTCGAGGCAGGCACGATCAGGAATGTCATTGCCGATCATGCGCGCCTTGAAGGAACGATACGCGGCCTGACACAGGTGATGATCGAAAAGATCAAGGAACGTGTTCAGGAAATCTGCGAAGGAATTGAGAGAAGCTTTGAAGTGGAAGTCAGGCTGGGACTCAATCAGGGCGGATATTTCCCTGTTGAGAATGATCCTGTGCTGACAAAGCGCTTCATCAGATTCATGCAGGAAAATCCTGATGTAGTCTATGAGGAAGTGCCGCCTGCCATGACAGGAGAGGACTTCGGTTATCTTCTGCATCAGTTTCCTGGAACCATGTTCTGGCTGGGCGTTGATGGCGGAGCCCAGCTCCATGAATCTTCCATGAGCCCTAAGGAAGGGGCTATCCAAAAGGGGATAACAGCCATTACTGAATTCTTAGAATACCGCATGATTACAGAAGAGTAATTTTATAATAGAACTGAATTTGTCCTCCAGAGAGACATGATCCCGATGGACAGGAAACAGGAGGTAGATTGTATGCCATCAGTTATTTCAGAATTAAGCGGGATGATTAATCAGAAGCTGACAGAGGTACCGCCGTCAGCGATTCGTGCATTTGACAATGAAATTTCATCTGTCCCGGGAATTATCAAATTAACATTGGGCGAACCGGATTTTGCTGTGCCTGACCACGTCAAAATGGCTGCGGTCAAGAGCATTGCAGAAGACGATTCCCATTACTCCCAGTCAGCCGGAAAGATTGAACTTAGGGAAGCCATCGCAGCGTATCTGAAACGCACAAGAAATGTCGACTATGATCCGGCTTCCGAAATCGTAGTTGCTGTCGGGGCAACAGAAGCACTGGCTGCCTGCACATTTGCTCTCCTGAATCCGGGAGACAAGGTCCTTGTGCCGACACCGGTTTTCCCTCTGTACTTCCCGCTCATTTCCCTTACAGGAGCAGAGGTCGTCATGATCAATACGGCTCCGGAGGGTTTTGTACTGACTCCGGAACGTCTGAAAAAGGTGCTTGAAGAGGAAGGAAGCAGCGTCAAGGCTATCCTCCTCAATTATCCGTCGAACCCGACAGGACGTTCCTATTCGGCCAAGCTGCTTGATGAACTGGCTGAAATCCTGAAAGAACATCATCTGCTGGTTCTGGCGGATGAAATCTACTCCGAACTGACTTATGATGCGGAGCATTCATCCCTGGCAACCCGTCTTCCGGGACAGACTTTGCTGATTTCTGGCTTGTCCAAGTCCCATGCTATGACCGGGTATCGTTTAGGATACGTGGCCGGACCTTCCCAGCTGATCGGTGCAGTCACAAAGATGCATGCATTTATGGTGACCTGCATCAATGACTCCGCACAGGCTGCTGCTGTTGAAGCGTTGAATCATGGAGATAACGATCCGGTTGTCTTCAGGGAAGCATACAGGCACCGCAGAGATTATATGGTGGGCCGCATGCGCAAGATGGGATTTGAAATGGCAGTGCCGGAGGGCGCATTCTATGTATTTGCCAAGATCCCGAAGGAATTCGGAACAGACGACTTTGCTTTTGCATTAAGACTGGCCAAGGAAGGCAGGCTGGGGATTATCCCGGGATCCGTCTTTGGAAGCGGCGGCGAAGGATACGTAAGAATTTCCTATGCGGCATCCGATGAGAAAATCGAAGAGGCAATGAACCGTCTCGAAGAGTTTGTCAGCCATATCTGAAATCAGGCGGGGAGGCGCAGAGCACCGCTCCAGGTATCGTCCCGTATCAGATAAATGCTATAATCAGTTGGATTTCCATAGGAAAGGCAACCGTAAAATCAGGCAAAATTTCCTGCCTTCGGATGGAATGCTGCCAGCTTGTCAGACCAGTCTTTGTTGAAAACAGAGAACTGGCAGACAGGAACTATTTACTTTGAGGATTTCGTGTATGAACAAAAAGAGAATTGTAATATTTGCATCAGGCCGCGGCTCAAACGCCGAAGCCATCCATGAAGCCTGCGAAAACGGGACAGTCAACGGAGAGGTCGTTGGCGTCATCTGTGATCACGCAGGAGCGCAGGTCCTTGAAAGAGCCAGGCGCTGGAATGTACCCTCCACGGTCATCGAATTAAAATCCTTCGAGAACAAGGCAGCTTTCAATAATGCCCTCCTCGAAGCAGCTGTATCATATAAGCCCGATCTCATCTGCCTTGCCGGCTACATGAGAATCTGCGGAGAAAATCTGATTCATGCATTCCCGAACCGGATCATCAACATCCATCCGGCTCTGCTTCCGAGCTTCCGCGGGCTTCATGCCCAGAGACAGGCCATTGAAGCCGGCGTCAAAGTCGCAGGCTGCACGGTCCACTTCGTCGGAACGGGCCTTGATGACGGCCCGATCATCACGCAGACTGCAGTTCCCGTCTATGATGATGATACGGAAGACACGCTGTCCGCCCGCATCCTGGAACAGGAACATCCTTCCTACGTCCGCGCTGTCGCTGCTTACTGCAGGGATGAGCTTACGATTGAAGGGCACCATGTTTCCGGCATGCACGGCCACCATTAATTCAGACTGAATATCTGATGATTTCAAATTCACATAGTATCGCCCGGAAACGGGCCGTTCACAAAGGAGGAGTTATAATGGCAGTCAAAAGAGCGCTTATCAGCGTATCTGATAAGACAGGTGTTGTAGATTTCGCAAGAGGACTTCATGAACTCGGCGTGGAAATCATTTCCACAGGCGGAACCATGAAGGCAATCGCAGATGCAGGCATTCCTGTAAAATCTGTTTCTGAAGTTACCGGTTTCCCGGAAATGATGGATGGCAGAGTCAAGACACTGCATCCGATGATCCACGGCGGCATCCTTGCTATCCGTGACAACCCGGAACATGTCAAGGCCATGAAGGAACACGGCATTACAGGCATCGACCTCGTAGCCGTCAACCTGTACCCGTTCAGGGAAACCATTGCAAAGCCTGATGTCACCAGAGCTGAAGCTATCGAAAACATCGATATCGGCGGCCCGTCCATGGTCCGTGCAGCAGCAAAGAACTACAAGTACGTTGCTGTTGTCGTCGATCCCAAGCAGTATGATGACATTCTTGAAAGAATTAAAAATGACCAGCTGACTGATGAATTCCGTCTGGACCTCTCCAGAAAGGCATTCCTCCACACAGGCCTTTACGACTGCGCTATCGCTGACTATCTGACAAAACAGGTTAATGGGGATAACGATACACTGCCGGATATTTACAGCATGGCTTATGTCAAGCTGCAGGACCTGCGCTACGGCGAAAACCCGCATCAGAAAGCTGCATTCTACAAGGATCCGGAAGCAACAGGCGGCATCGCTGCTGCCAAGCAGCTCCACGGCAAGGAACTTTCCTACAACAATATCGTTGATATGGAAGCAGCATGGGATCTTGCCTGCGAATGGAAAGACCAGCCGGCATGCGTCATCGTCAAGCACACGAACCCATGCGGCACCGCTCTTGGAAGCACAGCTCTTGAAGCATTCCAGAGAGCCTTCGACGCTGACAGCAAATCTGCTTTCGGCGGCATCGTTGCCATGAACCGTGAATGCGACAAGGAAACCGCTGAAGCTATGAAGCCGATTTTCTTCGAAGTCGTCATGGCTCCAAAATTCTCCAAGGAAGCTTTCGACATCCTCAGCACGAAGAAAAATATCCGTCTGATCGAAGTACCATCTTCCGAAAAAGAAGAACTCCAGCTGCACAAGGTTTCCGGCGGACTTCTCGTACAGACACCGGACAACAGCGCTGAAACAAGAAAAGACTGCAAGGTCGTAACTGACCGTGCTCCGACAGAAGAAGAATGGCAGGCACTGGAATTTGCATGGAAGATCGTCAAGCATGTCAAATCCAATGCTATCGTTCTGACCGGCAAGGACGTAACACTCGGCGTCGGTGCTGGACAGATGAACCGCGTCGGCGCAGCTGACATTGCCATTGCTGAAGCAGGAGAAAAATCCAAGGGCTCCGTCATGAGCTCCGATGCATTCTTCCCGTTCGGCGATACCATTGAAGCCGCAGGCAAGGCAGGCGTAACCGCTGTCATTCAGCCAGGCGGATCCATCAGGGATCAGGAATCCATCGATATGGCCAACAAGTACGGCATTGCCATGGTATTCACCGGTCACCGTCATTTCCGTCACAGCTAAGAGAGGAAGTTTAAATGAAAGTATTGGTTATTGGAAGCGGCGGACGCGAACATGCGCTGCTTTGGAAGCTCTCCCAGAGTCCTTCCGTTACAGAACTTTATGCAGTCCCGGGCAATGAAGGCATGGCAGACATCGCCTCCCTCGTTCCGGTAAAGAGCAATGAAGATATTCTGGATTTCGCAAGACTCATGCAGATCGATTTGACCGTAGCAGGACCGGAAACGGTTCTGACCGAAGGCCTTGCCGATCAGTTCGAGGCAGAAGGACTTGCTTTCTTCGGCCCGCCCAAAGCGGCAGCCCGCATTGAAGGCTCCAAGAGCTTTGCAAAATCTCTCATGAAGAAATACGGTATCCCGACAGCCGCCTATGAAGTATTCACTGACGAAGACAAAGCTGTCGAATACCTGAAGACACAGTCCTTCCCGATTGTCATCAAGGCTGACGGACTTGCAGCAGGCAAGGGCGTCATCATTGCCAAGGATCTGGAAGAAGCCACCCATACTGTCAAGGATATGCTCGAAGGCAATTCCTTCGGCGATGCAGGCCGCTCCGTTGTCATTGAAGAATTCATGACAGGCGAGGAGGCGAGCGTTCTCTGCTTCTGCGACGGAACGACTGTCGTTCCGATGGTTTCCTCCCAGGATCACAAGAGAATCGGCGACGGGGATACCGGCCCGAATACCGGCGGCATGGGCGCCTATGCTCCTGCTCCGGTCATGACCCGTGAACTCATTGAAGAAGCCAATGTAAGAATCCTCCGTCCGATGGAAGCTGCCATGAAGAAGGAAGGATATCCATTCAAAGGCTGCCTCTATGCTGGTCTCATGATCACCGATGAAGGACCGAAGGTCGTTGAATTCAACTGCCGCTTCGGCGATCCGGAAACAGAAGCTGTACTTCCGCTTCTCGATGGCGATCTTGCACAAATCATGCTCGACTGCGTCAACGGAAAACTTACACATGAAGAAGTGACATGGAAAGACGGCTATGCTGTCGATGTCGTCCTGGCATCCGGCGGTTATCCTGCTTCCCATACATCCGGCGAAATCATCAGCGGCATTGAAGATGCCAAGAAGGAAGACTGCATCGTATTCCATGCAGGCACTGCTAAGAAGAACGGCGAATTCGTCGTCAATGGCGGCCGCGTGCTGAATGTTGTCGCCATTGCCCCGACGCTGGAAGAAGCCAAGGAAAAAGCCTACAAGGGCGTTTCCCGCATCCACTGGATGGGCATGCAGTACCGTCACGACATCGCTGACAAGGGCATCAAGCACCTGAAGGATCATCAGTAATTTCATAAGGAAATAAGAAAGGGACTTTGACAAAATGTGTAATCATTTTGCCAAAGTCCTTTTTGTGTTGGCATATTCGATTAGTGGATTATCCAACACGTTTATATATTGGCTTATAGGACATTTCGTGTTGTTTTTATAGTCGATGAGCCCCGCGTTTATCGGGCTCCATCGGCATTTTAAGATT
>ENA-UEPL01002314-UEPL01002314.1-human-gut-metagenome-genome-assembly--contig:-NODE-2314-length-12766-cov-7.440066_pt1 | contig 12766 bp, 9 predicted proteins | sample MGYA00242896_ERZ507908 | MGnify/ENA primary metagenome ERZ507908 (study PRJEB26167, sample SAMN06115518) | human gut metagenome | host: Homo sapiens | place: China:Chongqing | collected 2015-08-20...
GTCTTGTCGGAAACGGTATGGTTTAATGATTTCCAACCGACGTAACGACCATCCAGTACTGCTTTCACCCGAGACGGGAGTGTCTTAAATTTTGTGTCTGCCCTAAATTCATAACTTAGGTTGCTCTTCGGAGGGGCGGTTCGCTTGTGGAACGTAGTGGAACAAGCGAACCGCCCCTCCGGCGCTTTCGCTCATCCCACCATTCTATCCTTGCTTGAACCGATCTCCAAACATTACAACGAATTGAAGCATCGCCTGACGCCATCTAAAAACTGATTTGCTCCAGTCTTTAGTAGCGTTTTTTATTGCCAGGTAGACGAGTTTGTAAACTGAGTCATCCGTCGAGAACATTGTTCGGGTTTTAATTACCTTCCTAATCGAACGGTTCAAGGCCTCTATGCTGTTTGTCGTATAGATTAGCTTGCGAACCTCCGGTGGAAAATTGAAAAGGAGAACAACTTGATCCCATTGGCTCAGCCACATCTGCTTTATGACGCTGTATCGCTTACCGAGGTCGGATTCTGCGAAGTCCTCAAGTCTGTTTTTTGCCTCTTCGGCATTATCGGCTCCGTAAATTCCTTTGAGCTCCTTCATTACTTGCTTCAGATCCTTGTAGGAAACAAAAGCAGTGGAATTTCTGAGCAAGTGCACAATGCATGTCTGATGCATTGTCTTTGGGTATACGGTTTCAATAGCCTTGGTCATTCCTTTGAGGCCGTCTGTTACTGCGATCAGAATGTCGCTGCAGCCTCGAGCTCTGATTTCATTAAATACGCTTGTCCAGTAGGCGGCGCCTTCATTGTCGGAGAGCCACATTCCGAGAACTTCTCGGGAACCGTCCGCTTTAACTGCTAATGCTAAATACAAGGCTTTAGGCGTAATGGTGTTGCCGCTTTTTACTTTTACCCGCAGTGCGTCAAAAAAGACAACCGGATAAAAGTCCTGCAATGGACGACTCCTCCAGGTCCTGACATCCTCCAAAACATCGTCGGTTACTCTGCTTATAAACTCAGCACTTACTGAGACACCGTAGATTTCTTTCATATGCGCGGAAATTTCACGATTGCTCATGCCACGTGCATACATACTAATTATTTTGTCATCAAGACCTTTCAGGTGCCGTTCATACTTGGGAACTGATATCGGATCAAACGTACTTAATCGATCGCGGGGGACATCTATGCGTACTTTGGAGTTGTCAGTTAAAACGGTTTTACTGCTTGTGCCGTTTCGCTTGTTTATCGCTTCCTGAGCCTCAGGCTCAGCCTTTTCTCGAGGAACAATTTCCCCGTTTTTCAAGTGAAAGTCCATTTCACTTTCCAGGCATCTTTCAAGAAAACGTTTCATAACTTCTTGAACCATGCCGCTTACTTCTTCTGAACTCCAGCCAATTTTGCCGGTGTTGCCTAACGTTTGGTCGATGTAATTAGTTAAGAGAACGTCTGTCTCACTGGGCGGATTCTTCGTTTTTCTTGCCATTTTCGATTCTCCTTTTCCCTTGCCTAGGAGTTTAACTAACCTCTAAGTAGGAGAAAATTTTTAAATCAGGCAAGACACAAAATTAGTTACATCCTCGAGCTCCCTCAACTTTTTATTTGATTTGCAATACGTTATAGCCTTCTTCTTCGATAGCTTCTTTCAATTTCACAGTATCAAAACCTTCAGGAACGCCAACCTTTGCAACACCGTCCTCAAGAGAAACCGACTGAACCGTAACACCGTCGATCGCAGAGAGCGCCTTAGTAACGGCCTTCACGCAGTGCTCACACATCATCCCGTCAATCTTGATGGAGAGGGTTTCCTTCGGAGCGGAAACCACCTCAAAAGACGTCACTTCATAATCTTCTGCTTTGATTGCGTTAGTTACCTTTTCTTCAGACAATGCATGATCAGCGTTAACGACAGCGTTCTTATGCTCTAAAGACACGTCGGCAGAAACCACACCAGGAATCTTTTCTAAAGCCTCCTTAACAGCTTTGGCACAATGTTCGCACATCATTCCTTCGATACCGACTTTGTAGACGAAGTCTGAAGCATTCTTTTGGTCGGCTTCAGTAGAAACTTCTGCCAATTGCTGAAGTTTCGGCAGTAAGGTTTGTTCCGAAGTTTTGTCTCCGTTTCCCGAATCCTTAAGCACCGGCTTCCAGCCTCTTAAACGAAGGGCGTTCGTCACAACGCTCACCGAGCTCATACTCATTGCGGCCGCTGCAATCATCGGATTCAGAATCCATCCGAAAGCTGTGTAGAAAACCCCTGCCGCTACCGGGATGCCGATGATGTTGTAGATAAATGCCCAAAACAAGTTCTCACGAATGTTAAGCATCGTCGAATGAGACAAGGCCGAAGCGTTAACGACATCGGACAAGCGGCTCTTCATCAGTACGAGGTCAGCCGCTTCAATGGCGACATCAGTACCTGCGCCGATAGCAGCTCCCACGTCTGCCCTGACGAGCGAAGGAGCGTCGTTGATGCCGTCGCCAACCATAAGAACTTTCTTACCTTGTGCCTGTAGCTCGCGCACGACCGCTTCTTTATCTGCCGGCTTAACTTCAGCTCGAACGTTCTTGATGCCGACGCGCGCAGCCACGGCACGAGCTGTTTTTTCGTTGTCGCCGGTCAGCATCCAAACTTCTTTGCCTTTAGCCTGCATGGCTTCAATCGCCTGCTTGCTGTCAGGACGAATCGGATCCGCGATGGCCAACAGTCCTATTAGTTTGTCGTCAACAACGACGTAAAGAGGAGTTTTCCCTTCGTTGGCAAGCCCGTCTGCAAGTTCTTTCGTCTTGGTATCTTCCGAACTAATCACAGATTTATTGCCGATGCGGATTGATTTCCCTTCGCAGGCACCGGAGACATTACCAAGCTGCTGGACAAAGTCGGAAGCGTCTTTCAAAGAAAGATTCAGCGCTTTGGCGCCTTCGACAATAGCTGTTGCCAAAGGATGCTCGGATTTCTGTTCTACCGAAGCAGAGAGCGCGAGCAATTCTTCCGGTTTTACGTTCCCGAAAGCAATAACATCAGTCAAAGAAGGTTTGCCGGAAGTGACGGTTCCGGTCTTATCCAAAACAACGGCATCGACTTTTTCTAAAGATTCAATTGCTTCTGCGCTTCTGAATAGAATGCCGTTTCTTGCGCCGCGGCCGGTGCCGACCATGATGGCAGTCGGAGTCGCTAAACCTAATGCACACGGGCAGGAAATCACAAGAACCGATACCGCGATCTCAAGCGCGAACTCCCAGGAGTAGCCGACCAACATCCACACGATGGCTGCAATGATTGCGATGCTAATCACTGTCGGTACAAAGATTCCGCTGACTTTATCTGCTAAGCGGGCGACCGGTGCCTTAGTGGAAGTTGCTTCATCCACCAATTTAATGATCTGTGCTAAAGCCGTATCTCCGCCGACCTTCGTGGCACGCATTTCAACATAGCCTTGGGTCAGGAGCGTTGAAGCCGAGAGCTCCTCGCCTTCCTTCTTGTCTACCGGAATGCTTTCGCCTGTGAGAGAAGATTCATCCAGTGCACCGGAGCCTTTTACGACGATTCCGTCGACCGGAACTCGGCTTCCTGTCTTCAGTACAACGATATCTCCGACTTGAACGGCACTAACCGGAACTTCCGTCTCCTTACCGTCCTTTAAAACGACAGCTTTATCCGGAACCAAGGACATCAGCTGAGAAATGGCGTCCGTTGTCTTATGTTTGGCTCTGGATTCGAAGTACTTGCCTAAGGTAATCAGAGCAAGGATCATCGCGGCAGAATCGAAGTACAAGTTGTGCGCGTAGTGATGAAGCGTCGCTTCGTCTCCTTGTCCTAAGGCATAGAGCATCATGTACAGCGCAAAGAGTCCGAACAGCATGGAAGCTGAAGATCCGATCGCCACAAGAGAATCCATGTTCGGAGATCTCTGCCAGAGTGTCTTAAAGCCGACCGTGAAATATTTGAAATTCACGAAGACAACGGGCAGCGCCAAGAGGAACTGTGTCAAGGCATTGATAGGAGCGCCCTTTGTCCCCGACATAACTTCCGGAAGCGGCATTCCGACCATCGGACCCATTGCCAGCACCATCAGAATGGCAGCAAAAAAGAGCGAAACGTACAGGCGCGTCTTCATTTGTGCCGCTTCCTTTTTGGCCGCCAGCGCGGGATCGACGGATTTAGCCGCAGGAGAACCCGCAGCCTGCTTTTCGTTTGCGCCGTACCCCGCGTTTGTTACCGCCTGAATAATCTGCTCCAGCCCTGTTTTAGTTTCATCGTAATTGACCGTCATGCTGTTTTTCAGCAAGTTGACGCTCACGTCTTCAACGCCGGGGACACCTGCCACCGCCTTCTCCACTCGATTAGAGCAGGCAGAACAGGTCATTCCGGTGACATCAAAATTCTTTTTCATATAATTTTCCGTTGTCGAACGCAATCATTCTAAGTATTATTATCTTTTGCGCAGGAACTTCCGTTTTTGATAGATAGTTACTTTTTAGATACTATGGATAAGACTAAATCCAAACTAACTGAAGAATTCCAAATTGAAGAGTTCCACTGTCCTGTTGAGGCGACTCTTTCTTTAATCGGCGGTAAATACAAAACGCTTATTCTTTGGAACCTCATCGGAAAAACTCTGCGTTTTTCTGAATTACGCCGTCTGATTCCCTCGGCAACACCAAAAATGCTGACGCAGCAGCTTCGAGAGCTGGAAGATGCCGGACTGCTTATCAGAAAAGTCTATGCCGTCGTTCCTCCTAAAGTTGAATACTCCTTAACGCCTCTGGGAACTTCTCTTCGGCCGATTCTAGAGTCGATGTATGAATGGGGCAGTGAGTACCTGCTCAATCAAGGAATGAAGCCTTGCTGCTCAATGAAGAAGCTGCCGAGTGCCTAAAATCAGAACAACTCCGTGTTGCAGAGTACATTTCAACTAAAATTTTCCTAAATCATTTTTTTCTGAGAGCCATGCTATTGCCTTCCCTCAGAGACCGTGCCGATTATGTGGTGCGGTTTCTCTTCGGTTCATTCATCGCCATCGGCTGCTTTTTAGTCGTTTGGCCCTTTGCAACAGCGATGTCGGTTGCGGCTGTGATCGCAATCGTCTCTTGGCCTCTATTTAAGCGAGTCCGAAAGGAAGTCGGAGGCAGGAATCTTGTTGCGACACTGATCATGGTATCCCTGCTGGCGATCCTCATCGTGCTTCCGATTGCAGGTTTGTCATTAGTGTCGGCCCAGGAAATTCCGGCTTTAATCCGCTACGTTCGTGAATGGATTGCTTCCGGCTTTACCGTTCCCGAAGAACTTAAGGAAATTCCTTTTGTCGGAGAATGGGCTTACACCCAGGCTGCTCATCTTTTAGGCAATAAGGAAGAACTCGCCGCCATTGCACAAAAGCTCTTTGATCCGGTGAGCCGAGCGGCCCTTGCCGGCGCCGTCATGTTAGGCGACGGTCTCCTCCAATTATTCCTCATGCTGTTCGTGATTTTCTTCTTTTATCGCGACGGCGAAGTCCTTTCTCAAAAATCACTGGCTCTATTAACCCGCATGAGCGGCAGCATCGGTGCAGAAGTCCGCGACATTATCGTCAACACGACGCGCAGCGTGGTCTTCGGCATTGTCGGAAGCGCCGCAGGTCAAGGCGTCGTTGCCTTAATCGGCTTCTGGATCGCAGGTGTTCCTGGCGCCATCACATTGGGCGTCGCGGTGTTCGTCTTATCTGCCGTTCCTATCGGACCTCCCTTAGTATGGGGGCCTGCTGCTTTCTGGCTCTATTACAAAGGCGAAGTCGGCATGGCGATTTTCCTCGTGCTTTGGGGATCGCTTGCAGTTTCTAGTGTGGATAACTTCTTAAAGCCGATTTTGATTTCCAAGGGAGCTTCCCTGCCCTTGTCCCTAATCTATCTAGGTGTATTCGGCGGAGTTCTCGCTTTCGGATTCATGGGCATTATTTTGGGACCCGTCGTGATTGCTGTAGGTATTGCGATGAGCAAAACTTGGCTGTCGGTCTCCGCCACCGTTAACGACAAAGACCAGCCCACAGCAAAAACTGAGACCCTTCTTAAGAAGCTCTCTAAGAACTCCATAGAGTCAGACATTGTTTCTGACGTCACAGGAGGACCGAGCAGCTCTAACCACCATCATTCCGCACAGTCTAAGAGTGATGACAAAAAGTAGAAAACGAATCTCCCGTTGACCAAAACTCACGGTTTTCTTCGAAAAGTCTTACTGTTGAGCCTGCAATATGCGGGCTCAATTCTTTTGTTTCTTCGTTGAATGCCTGGCACCGAAGGTATTAAGGAAAATTAGAGGTGTCAAAACGTTACAGCAGCTCTATACTTATCCGAATCTAACAACGGTGAGTAACTATGAACCATAAAGTCATCGGCATCAGCCAAAGTTTTAGTCCCGCCCCCTTCGTCAGAGCCTTGAAGGAAAGACTCCAATCCACTTTCCTTCCTGACGGTTCACGTCCCCGCATTGAACTTGTAGATCTCGACTGGTCTTCTCCGGATGCAGACGCTCCGAAGTTAGTCCAAGAAGGCGACGTTAAGATTCGCGTTTTGGAAGAGTCGTATCAGCTCATTGAAAAAGGCGCTCAAGTCATCGCACTGTGCAACTTCAGAAACATCAGTTTCTTAAATGAAGTTCAAACTGAAATCACAACTCCTGTGACGGATATCCTTCAGGCCTGCATCGAAGAGCTCAAGAAGAATCCTGTTAAGAAACTCGGTTATCTCGGCCGTCCGGGTACAGATAAAGCCAAACTCATTACAGAAACCGTCAGCCGCGAAGTCCCTGTGGAATGGGTTTATCCGAGCGAAGCTATGCTCGAAGTGTTCGACGAACTCGAAAGCGGCTCTCGCTGTGCAGTGATTCCCGATCAGAAGAAAGCCTGTGAACTCTTCGGCAAAGTCTGCTCTAACCTTCTGAGCGAAGGCGCCGAATTGGTTTTCCCGACTTGCGTCATGCAGGCATTATTTGCGGCCGCTCTGAAGTCCGAGGGTTACAACGTTTTGGATTCCATGAGCGCCTACGTTTCCTACCTTTGCTTCACCGATTGGGAAAAACTGCCTAAACCTTTCAAGATCGGTATCGTCGGCGGTCTCGGACCGGCAGCCACAGTCGACCTTTACGACAAGATCACGAAAGCAACGCCGGCCAAGAACGATCAGGAACACATCAAAGTTGCGATTGAACAGAACCCGCAGGTTCCCGATCGCACACAGTACCTGCTTCACGGCGGTGTAGATCCTACCCTTTCCTTGTATGCCGCATGCCGTAAGCTGGAAAAAGACGCTGTCGACGCCATTGTCATTGCCTGCAACACTGCGCATGCTTACTTCGAAACCATTGTTCCTCACTTAAGCGTTCCGCTCATCAATATGCAGCAGGTAACGCTGGAAGAGATCCGCGATAAATTCGGACCGGATGTCGTCATCGGCTTGATGGCCACTGACGGAACCATTGAGACAGGCATTTACGGCCGCAAAGCCAAATCCATGAAACTTGCCATGGTCGTTCCTGATAAAGAGCATCAGGCCATGGTCATGGAAGCTATTTACGGTGAAAAAGGCGTCAAGGCAGGTTACACCGACGGTTATTGCAAAGAAGTTCTGCTTAAGGCAGCAGAGCATTTAGTTAAAGATAAAGGCGCTCAAGCCCTTATTCTCGGCTGCACCGAGCTGCCCTTAATTCTTGAGGAAACGGACAACCTCAAGCTCGGGGACGGACATGCCGCCATCGTCGATCCGACTTCGTCTCTTGCCCGCCGCGTCGTTAAAGTTGCCGGAGAGATCACAAAAATCAGAGGTGTTCGCTAATGTATTTTCAAGCTAAAGACTATTCCCCGGTTCCGACCGGAACCAAAGTAGCCTTTATCGGCCTAGGCACAATGGGCTTTCCGATGGCAGGGCACCTCCTGCATGCCGGCTGTCAGGTCACCGTTTACAACCGTACGGCCTCCAAAGCCCAAGCTTGGGTAGAAAAATTCGGCGGCAAAGCTGCTGCCACGCCTCGTGAAGCCGCAGAAGATGCGGATGTTGTCTTTACCTGTGTCGGCAATGACAGCGACCTGCGCAGCGTGCTGCTCGGAGAAAACGGCGCTTTTGCCGGCATGAAGAAAGATGCCGTCCTGTGGGATGCCACGACAGATTCTGCCGAAGTGGCCAAAGAAATGGCTGCCGAAGCACAGTCTCGCGGCCTGCACTTTGTGGACGCACCAGTTTCCGGCGGACAAGACGGCGCCGTGAGCGGCAGCCTAACCGTCATGTGCGGCGGAGACGCTGAGATCATTGAACGCGTCAAACCGATCGCCGATGCTTTTGCCTGTTCGATTCGAAGAATCGGCCCGGTCGGCTCCGGCCAGCTCGCGAAGATGTGCAATCAGATCTGCATCGCCGGTGTTGTTCAGGGGCTGGCCGAAGCCATTGCTTTCGGACAGACGGCGGGTATCGATATGCACACCGTGTTGGATGTCATCGGTAAAGGCGCAGCTTCGTCCTGGCAAATGCAGCGCCGAGGCGACACGATGATCGAGGGGAAGTTTGATTTCGGGTTTGCAGTGGATTGGATGCGTAAGGATTTAGGTATCTGTTTAGAACAAGCCCGCAAAACCGGAGCCGATCTTCCTATGACAGCGCTTGTCGATCAGTTCTATGCTGAAGTTCAGAATATGGGCGGAGGAAGATTCGATACTTCTTCTCTCATTCTCCGACTCAACAGAGAACCGAAGAAGTCGTAATCGCTTCTGATAGCGCGAAAGCCTCGGGATTTCCGAGGCTTTCGTGTTTTTGATTTCGAGAAATCGATCAGATCTTCATGATTTCCTGACGATAGAAACGAAGTTCTTCGACGGAGTCATAAATATCGGACAGAGCTTCGTGGCGAGAAGTCTTCTGATATTTCTTCATTACTTCCGGCGCCCAGCGTTTGACACATTCTTTGAAGGAGGAAACGTCGAGGTTGCGGTAATGGAAGAACTGCTCCAGACGCGGTGTCCAGCGGGCCATGAAACGGCGGTCCTGACCGATGGAGTTTCCGCAAAGCGGGCTCTTGCCGGCCGGCACGTACTTCGAGAAGAAATCAATAAAGATTTGAGCAGCTTCGTCTTCCGTGACTTTGCTTTCCAGGCAGCGATTAACAAGACCGCTGCGAGTATGTGTAGCGGTATTCCAGGAGTCCATGCCGGAGAGAATCGCGGCATCCTGGTGGATCGCGACCACCGGCCCTTCAGCAATCACATTGAGCTGAGGATCGGTAATGACAGCCGCCATCTCAAGAATGCGGTTGATCTGGGGCTCTAAGCCCGTCATCTCCAGGTCCATCCAAATCAGATTGTTCTCGTTAAACAGCGGATCTCTTTCGACTGCAAAACCGTTATTGCTCATATCTCTCTCTTTGTATTAATCGATCTTTCGAGGCATTTTAGAACAAACCAAGAAGATCCGAACCGCCGAAACGGCCGGATCCTTTCTTTGCTGCACTCAGCTCAATCTTAATCGTCTTTGTGATGTCCTCTTTTACGTCCGAGGCCGCGATGGTCGTTCCAATCATGACTTTTCGCGGGCCTGGGACAGGCATGCGGACCGCGAGGCGGAGGACGATGGTCCCAGCCAGGGCCTCTGTCATGTTTTGGACGAGCATGTTGTCTTGGCGGTGGAGGAGCGGCATGACGGTAATGCTTGTTGTACCAGCTGCGTTTCACAAAATATACAGGGACGCCGCATGCACCGTATTCCGCGCAGTACCGTCTCCAATGACGACGATGATTATCAGGCACCGTCAGGTAAATCGGAGCACCGGCCAAAGCCGCGCCGATCGCCACAATGGGATTTGCATTCCACAAAGAAGGCGTCACGCCTTGAATCGGGAGAACACCATAGTAGCCGGGTGTGCCTATGCCGACGTTGACATTGACGTGCACACCGGCGTGCGACGGCAAGGAAACAGAAATCGCAAGCAATGAGGAAGCCGCCAAGAGTTTCAGGCTTTGAAAGGAAATCACGATTGACCTCCTTAAGTCTATTAATTACCAAAAATTCAGTATATCCAGAGCCGCTGCTTCGGTGCGATGCTCCGCTCATCTCTGTGCATACTTTGAGCGCAGAGCATCGAGTCCCCTATAATTTTCGGATCAATTTTTAACTTTTTATAACAATGAATTCAGCTGAAGTTTTTGAGATTGTCTTTCTTTTATTTTTATTCGGGAACTTTGTTCTCAAATACTATCTGGACCGACGCCAGGTTCGGTCGATTCAGATCAACCGAGGCGCCGTTCCTGCTGCTTTTGCAGGCAAGATAACGTTAGAGGTCCATCAGAAAGCCGCTGACTACTCGGTTGAAAGAATCAAGTTCGGACAGCTGGCAAGAATCACCGACCTGGGCTTCGTATTAATCGCAACCATAGGAGGGTTGATTCAGTGGATCTACGGCGAAGTTTCCGGATGGCTCGGAGGCGACATTTGGGCGCAGATCGTCATTATTCTCTGTTACGGCTTCCTTTCCTCTTTAATCGACCTGCCCTTCTCTTGGTATTCGACATTCAAGATTGAAGCGAAGTACGGTTTTAACACCACTACGCCGGCTCGTTTTATCAAGGATTTGCTCCTGTCAGCTGTTTTAAGTTTGGTTCTTGGCATTCCTATTCTTGCAGCCGTTCTTTGGATTTGGAATGCTGCAGGGGACTTTTGGTGGTTCTGGGCTTGGCTTGCTTATATTCTCTTCATTCTTGCCGTGCAGTGGATTTACCCGACGTTTATCGCTCCGCTCTTCAACAAATTCACGCCTCTGCCTGACGGAGAACTCAAAACTCGTCTGGAGGGTTTACTCAAAAGAATCGGCTTTGCCTCTAAAGGCCTCTATGTAATGGATGCTTCTAAGCGCAGTGCCAAGGGTAATGCCTACATGACCGGCTTCGGAAGAAACAAGCGCATCGTTTTGTTTGACACACTGCTCAATAAGATGACGCCGGAAGAAACGGAAGCCGTCTTAGCCCATGAGCTCGGCCACTATAAGCTTCACCACATCTACAAGATGATGGCGTTCAGCTTTGCTTTTTCTCTGCTTTTCTTCTGGATTCTGTCCGTTCTTGCCGACTGCTCCTGGTTCTATGAAGGTTTAGGCGTCACGCTTTCTCACGGTGCAAGCCACGGTGTTGCTTTAATTCTCTTCTCGATCGCCGTACCCGTCTTCTTATTCCCGCTTGCTCCGCTGACAAGCCTTTTTTCCCGCAAGCATGAGTTTGAAGCCGACGCTTTTGCCGTACGCTACAGCAACGGAGGTGCCCTCATTAGTGCATTGGTGAAGCTTTTCTCCGATAATGCGGCTACGCTGACACCTGACCCGTTGTATTCGGCTTTCTATTCTTCCCATCCGGACGCAGCGATCAGAATTGCAACCATTCAGAGCGAAATGATAAAGTAGTATGAAAGAGCAGGTTTGGTTTAAAGCCCGTGTGATTTCCTCCCACGGCCGCCATAGTTTTGTGGAAAAAGAAGACGGCACAGTGCTCGAAGCAACCCGTAAGGGTAAAAAGGTTGACCTCGCTGTCGGCGACATCGTCGACTGTCTGCAGACCTCGGCCGAGCAGGTCTCGATTCAAAAAATCGAACCGCGCCGCTCCCTGCTCTACCGCAGCGACGAGCTGAGAACCAAACCTCTTGCCTCCAATATTGATCAGGTGGCAGTCGTTTTTGCCACCCGCCCTTCCTACAATCCTCATTTCATTTGGAAGGCCATGCTGGCGGCGGAAACCGCCGACATTCACATTCTGATGATTCGGAACAAGACGGACTTTACAGAAGACGAGCCGGAAGTCCGACCGTTCATTAACCAGCTAAAAGAGCTCGGAGCCGAGGTTGTAGAAGTTTCTGCGACCAAGGATCCCGAAGGCACGGTAAAGACGCTGGAGCCGCTTTTTGAAGGCAAGGTGACGCTGTTAATCGGTCAGTCAGGCATGGGCAAATCCACGATCTTGAATTTGCTGGTTAAAAACGCCGATCAAAGGACTCAGGAATACTCGGTTGCTTTAAATCTCGGCAAGCAGACCACGACTGCCGCCCGCTGGTTCAACTATGAAGGCGGCGCCATTGTCGACTCTCCGGGTTTCCAAGAATTCGGTCTCTCGCATCTGACGCTAAACGACATCATGCGCGGGATGCCCGAGATCAGAGATCGCGTGGAATACTGCCGGTTCACGAACTGCCGCCATTTGAATGAACCGGGATGCGCTGTTAAGGCTTCTGTAGAGAAAGGTGAGATCGATCCCGATCGCTACGCCTTCTACAAAGAGCTGGCTGAAAAAGCCATTGCAGCAGAAAAGAACAATTATTGAGTTAACAATCAGAATCTTTGAGCCGGCCGAGTCCGGCTTTTTCTTTGCCCAAAAGAAGCCATCCTCGCACGAGCGGTTCTATCCTAAAAGTAGGCTAAAGGTCACATCAGAATTCTACGGACTGACCTTTAGCTGAGTCTGCGGCTTATCTTCAAACCCCGGTATCCCCAGCAAGGTAAAGAACAATCGGTCACGTTTCGTATCGCTGCTTCTTTGTGTGACGGTCCCGTCATCGCTCCTCAGGCTCGTCAATTCAATGCAGTCGAACCAGTCGATTAAACTTTGCATCGATTGTTTTTTCAGCCATTTGAGCAGATCGGCGTTCTGATCTTTGTCCTTTTCCGCAAGTTTTTTGTCGCCGAGGCTCGACTCAAGCTTTTCTTTGAGTTCCTTTATCTTCGTGTGCAGGAAGCACTGATATCCAAGCCCAACAAATTGACAGAACATACGTCC
>ENA-UEPL01002326-UEPL01002326.1-human-gut-metagenome-genome-assembly--contig:-NODE-2326-length-12715-cov-3.174949_pt1 | contig 12715 bp, 9 predicted proteins | sample MGYA00242896_ERZ507908 | MGnify/ENA primary metagenome ERZ507908 (study PRJEB26167, sample SAMN06115518) | human gut metagenome | host: Homo sapiens | place: China:Chongqing | collected 2015-08-20...
TGAACTGCTCATAGTCTCCATAACATTACTTTGTGTGACAAGAAAAACTGCTATCGGCGGCAGCATAAGAATAACTGTTATAGCCATTGCGCTTCCTGAGCGCGCTATTCCCCCTGCCGCTATTGAACTCATAACCTGGGGCAATGTTTTCAGTTGTTCGCTGAAAATCATACCGTTCGAGCTGACTGCCCACATTCCCTGAAATGAAAACAAGAGCACTGTCATCCATGCGGGCTTTAAAATCGGCATTACTATTTTCCAATACATGCAAGCCACTCCCGCCCCATCTATACGTGCTGCCTCAATTAGCGTATCGGGTATTGATACATCCATAAACTGCTTCATAAGAAAGCAACCGACCGAAGACGGTATTGCCGGGAGAATATATGCCCAGTAGCTGTCTAAAATGTGAAGCTTGCTGAATATAAAGTATTGCGGAACTCCGAGTGTTACACTGTTATAAAGCAACATCATTTCCACAACGGCAAATGAAAGCGCGGCTCCTCTTGTCCCGGATTTTGAAAATGTAAACGCTGCCAGTGAAGCAGCTATAATATGTAACGCCGTACCCGCTATTGCCACAAAAACCGAATTGAAAATATACCGTGAAAGCGGAACCTGAATATTGCTTAAAAGTGTCGGCAATGCAAAATAATTTGATAAAGTGGGATTTCTGACAAAAAAGCGCGGCGGAAATATAAGCAGTTCATCTATCGGTTTAAATGAAGTAACCACGCAATATATGAGCGGCAACACAGAAAAAACACCCATTAAAACCAATAACGTAAAATATGCAACGTTTCCGGCACGGGAGCGTGTATATCTGCGATATTGACTTGATTGCTTAAGCACACATATACCTCCCCAAAAATCAATCGCCTTTATCAATTAAATTAAGTAATCCGCCTATTAAATATCTGAATCCAAGCACTAAGACAAACAGAAAAACCGATAATTGTTGAAAATCATTAGTAACCAAATACCTGTGCAATAAGTAAAGACTCCCCAAATTCCGAAGAATTTCGGAATTGTAATGATGGCAAACGGCACAAACATAAAGAGCCAGATGAGGTTATAACTGCTCAGCCCTGAACGGATGAGCAGGAAGTCTATTACTCTATTTCGCTGTACCGGCATCAGGAGGTAAGGTTTTACCTCCTGTGTCGGTGTTTTTTGCAGCGGAAAGCGCAATATGAAGTCAAGTGCAAGGATAAATACCAGACCACTGTTTAGTATATGGTAAGGTTCCATGCTATTCGTGTCGAAAGCGAAAGCAAACGTTGTTCCGAAAAACATAAGATATCCTGCCCAGAAAACCGCCATGGCATACATGGCGTATTTCCCAAACCGGTTTTTATCATACATCGGATGGCGTTTGGCAGCCAGCTTACCGTGTTTGCGCAATTCGTTAAAAAGCATCATTTCTTCTCTGGGCTAACCATGGTGACTTCTACTTCATTTTTCTGCTTCAACAGTTCGTCGGCAAACTTCTGAATATCTTTTGTTGTGATACTGTTAACCATGTTCTCATAGTCTTTCATCATATCTACTCCAGTGAAGAGATATTCGTCGATATTTCCTAACCAATAGCTGTTTTCTTTCAAATCTTCTTTATGCTTTTTCAGCATATACTCTTTTACTTTATTGAGGTTAGCTTCCGACGGTCCGTTTTTAGCTAGATTTGCAGCTTCGGCGAAAATGATCTCCATCAATTTGTCTTTCTTTTCGGGCGCTGTCTCGAAAATAATTTGCAAGAAAGCATTTTCTTTGGGATATTTGGCAAGGTTACCACCTACATATACACCGTAAGTACCACCTTCGTCTTCACGAACTTTCTCTGTATATATCAAATCAAGAATCTGACTGGTCATACTCATAAGCAGGTTATTCTTCTGATCATATTTACATTTGCCATTATACAGTACAAGGACAGAAGCTTTGGGAGTTTCCTGTTGTCTGATGAATTCATTTTTGTAAGTTCCCTTACGCATTTCCATTTTGGTATCTTTGAACGTCTCTTTGCGGTTAATAGCAGGAAGAGCTCCTAAATACTCGGCGATCAGTTCTTTATCTTTTTCGATGTCTATATTACCAACAAGGATAAAAGTGAAATCACTTGCATCTTTATAGCGGTCTTTGTACATCTCCATGAGTTTGTCGTAATCAATTTGATCTATCATGTCAGCTTTCATACGGATAGCTCTCGGATGGTGGTTATATACAGTAGCCTGGATAGAATCACCGAATGCAACAGACGGATTTAATTCCTGGTTCTGCAAGGACGCTTTGCTGCGATTCTTGTAAGACGCAAATGCATCGTCGTCTCTGCGTGGAGCAGTGAATGTCAGATAAGTAAGCTGCAACATCGTTTCAAGGTCTTTCGGAGAACAGCTACCATTTACACCTTCTGTTTTGTCACCAATGCTGTAACTTACCGATGCCTTCTTACCTGCCAATACTTTTTCAAGGTCTACAGCACTGAAATTACCTAAACCACCGGCACTGATAGCGTCCAATGATTTGATATTAATAATCTCAGAGTCGGGGAATAATGAACTACCACCCAGACTGACACCTTTCATACGTATTTCGTCAGCTTTAAAGTCTGTCTTTTTTAAGATAACTTTTACACCATTGGATAAAGTAAGTTCAGTAGTACCGAAAAGAGGATTTTCCTTTTCAGAAACAATCTTACCACCCTGAGGTTTTTCAGCCATTAATGGTTCATCGGATACTTTGTCAACATAAGCCGTTAATTTCTCTGTTTTAGCGTCGTTAAGCATTTTGAGAACGGCATCTTTTGTCGGTAATTTGAGTCCTTCTTTTTCGGGACCGAAAATAGCTACTACCTGGTTACTGTCTGTAACCAAAGCTTGCATCATTTGGTTCAATGCTGCTACAGGAATGTTCGGAGCTATCTGGTTGATGATAGCATATTCATTTTCAATACCTGGAATCGGTTCTTTGTCGAGGAAGTTACGAACATATTCGTTCACATATGTTTCGTTTTTACGTTTATCACGTTCGTTGTATGCAGATTCCAATTGGCGCAGGTATTCTGCGCGGGCACGGTCATACTCTGTCTCTGTGAAACCAAATTGGCGTGCACGTTCCATTTCGCGTAACAAATTAGCAATTCCGTCTTCTACCGATCCTTCTTTACAGACAACTACACCAGTGAAAGCGCTTTTGGTTTTGGCAACAAAGAATTCACCTTCAAAAGTTCCGGCATAAATAAAAGGAGGGTTAGCAGTTTGCGTAAGTTCGTTCAAACGGGCGTTCAACATGCTGCTGATGAGATTGGTGGCATAGTTTTGTACCATGTATCCCATGTTGTTCTTCTGATCATCCGGGGTTGCATCGTGTTTGTTGAAGATAAGTGCCTGGATATGGGGCTGTTCTTTATCCTGCTCGATGATTATAATAGGTTCTTTGTTATCATTTACCGGATAGTAAACACGTTCGGCTGCTTCAGGTTGTGCAGGAACATCGGCAAACATTGTTTTGATTTTAGCTTCAATTGCATCTACATCGATATCACCAACTACAACGATACCTTGCAAGTCGGGGCGATACCATTTTTCGTAGTAATCTCTTAAAGTCTGATACTTGAAGTTCATAACTACGTCCATTGTACCAATTGGGAAACAAGTTGCATATTTAGTTCCGGCAAACATTTGTGGAAGCATTTTTTCCTGCATACGCTGCATGGCACTCATACGCGTACGCCACTCTTCATTGATTACGCCACGTTCCTTGTCAATTTCTTTTGGATCCAGGGTTAAATCATTAGACCAGTCATGTAGAATCAATAGACAGGAATCAATGGCGCCCGGAACAGTAACCGGGACATTTGAAATATTATAAACCGTTTCGTCTACAGAAGTGTAAGCATTTAGATTTTCACCAAACTTCACACCGATACGTTCCAGATATTGTTTCAATGCATCACCGGGAAAGTGAGTGGTTCCATTGAAGCACATGTGTTCAAGGAAGTGCGCCAAACCGCGTTGATTTTCTTCTTCCTGGATAGAACCGACTTTCTGAGCGATATAGAAATCGGCACGATTTTCCGGAAGTACATTTTTACGGATGTAATACGTAAGTCCGTTATCGAGTTGGCCGATGCGTACGTTCGGGTCGACAGGGATAGGAGGCAATTGAGCAAATGCCTGCTGAAAGCTGCAGCATATAATAACTGCTGCAACAAATAAACCACGAAATAAATGTTTCATATCTAATGAGTTTTAATAAATGTTTTGTACTATTTGTCGGAGGAGGGAAAGATAAATCACAAAAAGTAGTGAATTAGTGATTAATGATAAGTGATAAGTGATTAGTTGGCTTGCGCTATCACTCTGCAAAGTACTTATCACTAATCATTAATCACTAATTCACTAACTTACTTATCACTAATCCACTTATCACTATTTTATCGCTTCTCTGATTCTTACCAGTTTCGTTAGTAAACCTTCAAGTAAGTCCAGTTTCAACATATTGGCACCGTCACTTTTGGCTATTGCCGGATTCTCATGGGTTTCTATGAAGAGTCCATCTGCACCAACTGCAATTCCGGCTTTAGCGACGGTTTCTATCAATTGGGGCATTCCACCTGTGACTCCACTGGTTTGGTTGGGTTGTTGTAAAGAATGGGTCACATCCAGGATTACAGGGAAACCGAACGTTTGCATTTCCGGAATGCCACGATAGTCAACTACGAGATCCTGATAACCGAAAGTTGTTCCGCGTTCAGTCAGCATTACCTCTTTGTTACCGGCTTCTATAACTTTAGCTGCTGCAAATTGCATTGCCATCGGAGAAAGAAACTGCCCTTTCTTTATGTTTACCACTTTTCCTGTTTTAGCAGCCGCAACCAGAATATCTGTTTGTCTACAAAGAAATGCAGGGATTTGGAGTACATCCGCATATTCAGCAGCCATTGCTGCTTCCTCAGCCGAGTGAATATCTGTAACGGTGGGTACTCCGAATGTATCATGTACTTTCTTTAATATCTTCAATGCTTTTTCGTCGCCTATTCCCATAAATGAATCCAGACGTGAACGGTTGGCTTTACGATACGAGCCTTTAAATACATATGGGATTTTTAGAGTTTCAGTGATATTGATTACTTTTTCTGCAATACGCATTGCCATATCTTCACCCTCTATTACACAAGGACCGGCAAGCAGGAAAAAGTTGCCGGAGGGATTGTTCTTTAATTGTTCTATCATAATAAATAATTAGTTAATTTGCCAATACGGTCATATGCCAATTGTTATGCGTCCTGTTTCTCCGATAGCGCAGCCAATTGGCACATTGGCATATCGGCACATTGAATCATTATTAATTGGGTATAATCAGAGTTATCTTTTCCGGTAGGATACCTATTTCCAGTGGAAAGTGCTTGGGTAAGATTCGTCCATCCAGATCAACGGCGGCATTCTTTGCACGGAGTACTTTTACCTTCTTTGTTCGGTAACTTTTTACTACTTTATGATTTAGTATTCGTCCCTGAATCAGCATCCATAGCCCGGACATGGTCTGCAAGAGTTCCGGACGGTAGATAACCGAAACATCCAGCCATCCATTGTAAGGCACAGCGCTTGGAGTTTGCCCGTAACCATAGGCACTACCCACACATACGGTCATAATACGCCCCCGGATGTGTTCGTCATTGATGCGGAGATGCATTCTGTACAGGTTTCGTTCAAAAAATAACAGGAAGAAGGCCGCCAGGTATGAGAGAAATTTGACTCCTCCCCAAAAACGTTTGGTTCCGTCGGTCACTTTTACGATACGTGCACCAAAGCCGATGTTTATGGCATTGAGAAAGTAACGGCGTTGGTGTTGTTCGCCATCGTAGAAATTACAATATCCTACATCAATTTTTCTCCGGCGGTTATTGATAATCCAGTCTACTGCCTGTTTGTAGTCCATGCCGATATCCCAGTATCGGGCAAAGTCATTTCCTATACCATTGGGTATGATGCCGATAGCGATACTTTCTTTATGAGTAGCGTTGGAAAGCATTATACCATTGATTGCGTCGTTCAGAGCACCATCACCGCCTACTACTACAATGGTAGTATAGCCATTATTTGCGAGACGTTCTACTGAACCGAAACCTTCGGACTGTACATAGTCGTATGACACACCTTTCTGGTCCATGTACTCTTTGATTTCTTTCCATCGTTTTTGCACCTTCCGTGTTCCGGCTTTGGGATTGTATATTACGCCCCATTTTCCTGGTTCTACGCTCATCTCTCTGATCTATTATTTAAAAATCATCTCTTCTGATTAAAAAACTTCCTGCTTAGAGGTCTTTTAATGGAATAGTTCTCGTACTTTATCCTTTTCTTTGACTTGATTTATATACTTTCTTGCAAAGATAGTATGTGGTTAAAGTATCTGTTTTTTTCTGTTGCCAAAGATACTAAATACCTTTGAGCTTTTGCTTTACAAAAGCTATCTTTTCTTCTGTAGGCAACGTTGCATCCACCCAGTGAATGGTGAATCCTCTTCTTTCCATTCCCCTAAACCAAGTCATTTGCCGTTTGGCAAATTGATGGATGGCGGTTTCCAGTTGGGCGAACATTTCTTCGTAAGTAAGTTTCCCAATGGCGTATAGTGTCAGAAATTTGTATTCCAGTCCATAATAAATCAAATCTTCTGCTTTGATCCCTTGTGCAAGTAACTGTTTTACTTCATCTACCATACCTTCGTCCAAACGTTGTCTCAATCGCCGGCTGATTTTTTCCCGACGTAATTCCCGGTCAATATCTACTCCGATGATCAGACTATTGAGTTGTGGAAATTCTCGTTCTGCTATTGGATGCTTGGCATAATACTCTTCTATTTCTATGGCCCGTATCGCACGTTTCACTGTATCTACATCAGTCGAATTGTGCAATGTCTTGTATTGTTGAAGAATCCCGGTCAGTGTTTCCAACGATTTATCTGCCAATCGTGTTCTCAATTCCGGGTTCTCGGGTACCGGCATTAACCGGTATCCTTTCAATACGGACTCCAGGTACATGCCCGTCCCTCCACATAAAACGGGCAGGCATCCTTTTTGTTTAATAGTCTCATAAGCTTTTAGAAAATCACGCTGATACTCAAAAACATTGTATTTATAACCTGGCTCCACTATATCAATCAAGTGATAAGGTATTTCTCTATCATTAATAGTATAGTCGGCAAGATCTTTACCTGTACCCAGGTCCATGCCCCGGTATATTTGCCGTGAGTCTGCACTAATGATTTCGGTGTTTAGTTCTGCAGCCAGTGCGGTAGCAAATGGAGTCTTTCCCGAAGCGGTAGGACCAAGAATGGTAATTAATTCATAGTCTGGCATAGTTGTATTTTTTATAAAATAGACATATACAAAGATAAGAAAAAGTAGTAACTAATCAATTGGAAGGCTGATTAATCGTTTTCGTAAAACGACAGATTTTGCCGTTCTTACTAACTCCTTCGATAACAATATCCTGAGGAGTTGTACTGTCTGGCATATAATATTCAATGGTCGCTGTTCCATCAGCATTCCATTGTAGTTCCGGATTCCAGTAGATTGTGGTACGTAGATCGGTTGTAGTGTTCTCTTTCTTCTGTGGGGTATCATAAGTGGGATGATATCTGCAAATCGAATTTTGGCCAGATAATTGTTTTTAGTGTCCGGTTGATATTCAATTGTAGAGAGGATAGTGACATCAATAGAGTTACCTATTTGGAGATTACGGGAATAAAAAAATACCGGATCTTCATTCTGCATCCAGTTAGTGTATCCTCTGATGTAGTAATCTCCTGCAGGAAGCGTACTTGGTAAGGTGAAAGCATTTTGAAATCCCAAAGAATCCCGTTTGATTTTCTTTCGTAGTATGACGGAGTCAGTACGATTAATTAATTCTGTGATGATAAAGTTACTTTTAGGATTCTCCAGGTGGCTGGTTGCATTTATTAAATAACCTTTGTACCAAATGTTATCTCCGGCTCCATAGTATGGCTTATCTAAATGTAGATATAGTTTTTCCTGATGGGTGCCTTGTAACTGATGAAAGTAAGAAACAACACTATCCAACTTATTTTGTGCTGAAAGCATCTGGAGAGGAGTAAACAATACCTCCCATAAAAAGATTGCGACAGTATATTTGTGTACTATAGGAAGGGTTAGGTTTTTCATGGTAGTTTTTTTGTTTTGTGTGATCTTTAATGGTGTCCTCGCCAGATGGAATATACTTTTTTGCGGATAGTAAACAGATTGAAAGCAGAGACGATAACAAATAAAAGTATCCCGACGGTAATAGCCGGCCAGAGTGAACCGATTTCCAGTTGTGGAAAGAGTAAGCTAAGTGTAGCGGTATAAGAATGACGTAACCAGGCTACAAGGCTGATCGATACAATAAGAACCACTATATTTAGCCCTAAAGTTAATGTCTGATAAGGGCGCGCTACTCTTGCCGGGCTGTAACCGATAAGCAATAGGTTTTCGAGCTTGGTAGTGTTTTTTTGCAACAGAAGGAAGATGCTTAACATCAATATATAGAAAGAAAGTACACTGATAAAGAGCCCCACCCCCAATACAATGCCAACAATGAGGCGGAGAAAATAGGTTGTTTTCCCTGCATCCAGTTTACCATCTTCGGTTTCGTATCCTTTTTGCTGGAAATATTTGGCAATCTGGATGACTCTTGCTTCCATACATCCGCCGCCGATCGTCCCAACGCAGCGGCCATCTCTGTATATCAGCATTTTGGTTCCCAGTCCCTGTGGTGCGGAACCATGTCTGGTAATGATCGTTGCCATTATCTTCTTTTCCGGATACGGTTCCTGAGCAGTCAGCGCACGCATAATTTCTTTGGAATATCCATAAGTCCGTTTCTTCCTGTTCTTTACTTCAATAATCTCTGCAATAATTGCCACTCCGATCTCTGCCGGTGTCTGCGCTCCGATATCCAGACCAATCGGTGTATACACTGCATCCAGTACCTCCTGATCCACGCCTTTTTCCGCCAGACTTTGTTTTACCAGTGCTGTTCTTCTGCGGCTTCCGATCATACCGATATAGGCATGCTCTTTTGCGGCTATTTTCTCCAGACAGATTTGGTCATACCGGTGTCCTCTCGTCAGGATCACAAAATACGTATCCGCACTTCCCTGTATCTTGTCCAGTGCTTCTTCGAATGGTTCGCAGATAACCTGTGACGCCCCGGCCAGTCTTGCATGATCCGCATACATCGGACGATCTTCCAGTACAATTACCTCACAGTCCATCATCACTGCCATTTTAATCACCGGAATCGACACATGACCGGCACCACAGATCACAATCTGTTTTTCCTGTCCCAATGTATCGCAAAATACTTTCTCATTTCCAATATAGGTGATTCCACTTTCTGTAATATTCTTTATCTCATCTGTATATCCATGAAAATAACCATTTTTCCTGCTTTCCCAGACAATTTTTCCATCTATGACCAGTGCCTTTTCAGAAATGCATCTGCCTCCCAGCAAAGTAAGCACCCTGCGTTCGGCCTGTCCTTCACTTTCCTGAGTTGCTTCCATTAGTTCCGTCATTCTACTTTCCATAATAGTTTCCTTTCCCACTATCTTTCTTCTGCATTCTATTGTAAAATTGAATGTACAATAAGTCAATGAACGGAAATGTTCTGAAAGGAGGGATTTTATGAATCCCACAAAAGAATTCAGAGATTATCTAATCTCGCAGGGTGCTGCTTTGGTCGGAATTGGGGATCTGACCGCAGTTCCATCTTCTGACTATCCGGTCGGTATTGCAGTCGCAATCCCGTTACCGAAACACGTCATCAAAGGCCTTCAGCTTGCTCCAACAAGAGAATACTACGAACTTTACAATTCTTTGAGCGACAAACTGAACACCATCGTAACTGCCGGTGCGAAATACCTGACTGACAAAGGCTATCATGCTTATGCCCGGACGACAGACCAGGAAATGACAGATTCAGATAACTGTATTCCGTTGTCACATCAAACGATTGCCACCCGAGCCGGTCTCGGCTGGATCGGTAAAAACAACCGGCTGGTAACACCACAATATGGTTCTGCCGTAAGGCTTTCTTCTCTTCTGACCGATGCCCCGCTGACCTGCGATACCCCGGTCACACACTCCCAGTGCGGTGCCTGCCATGCCTGTGTCAGATATTGCCCGGTACATGCCCTGAAAAATACTTTGTGGCGTCCCGGCATACCTTGCGAAAATATCATAGCCATCTCCACGTGTCATAAGAAATGTCGTGAGATCATGCAAAAAAACACGGGGATTGATGCAGATCTGTGTGGAAAATGCTTTGCAGTCTGCACTTATACGAGGCAGTATTTGAAGCAGTGCCGGGATGTGTAAGATGTGTTGTTTTGGGATTTAATTTATTAACTGGGGAAACGGCCTCTCAGTCCTTGAAGGAAATGTTAATAAATTTAAAAAAATGACCGATGCCAAGCGTATCAGTCATTTTTTAGCTTTTCTATCTCCATTGCCAACAGAATTCCTTCACATTCCATTCCGTCTTTTTCATCCAGATCCAACAGTTCATTAATCCGTGCAATTCTTGGCAACAATGTATTCCGGTGAATCCTAAGTCTTGCGGCCGTCTGTGCAACATTTCGTTTCATCCGAAGATACCAGTACAATGTCTCATAAAGTTCTTTTCCTGTTTTCCGGTCCTCTTCTTTCAAAATTTCTAACTCTTCCATATATACTTTTTCCTGTCCCAGATGTTCACTGATACAGTCGATTGCAAGTTCATGGTAATAATTCTCTACAAGCATTACCGATTCTTTCTGTTTCTGCCTTGAAGCTATATTCATCACCTGCCACTGAAGCTGCCTGTTCTCTTCTTTTTTCTCATAGTCTGGAAATCCATTTCCAATTATCACTTTTCCATCTACATCTGCCATAGATTTCCGGCATATATCAATTACACAGTTTCGGGCTTCTTTTCCTTCCATTCCTGACAGAAATAATTCGTTATCCTGCATCTGCCGCAATTTCAGTCCTGCTATTATTTTTTTCTCTCCGATCTGTTTTGCAAGCTCCTGTCCGATATGTATAAGGTCTTTTGATTCTTCTGCCATAATCCACATATAATCCGGAATTTCTCTTTCTTCTGTCTCACGGCTATTGTCTCTCATATGATAACTTTTTGCCAAAAGCTCCAACAGTTCTTCTACATTTTCCTTACTGACATCATCCGGAACAACTGCCATTACAACACCATTCTTCTCTGACAGCTTATATTCCATCCTTTTATTGTTTTCCTGCTCTGCTTCTTCCCTGCTGATCCCGATCCAATCTTCTACCTCTTGTTCACCGGCCTTTATGCCTACCGGAATATGCGTATATTTCCATATCTCTTCCAGAATTTCCTTTCCTGACTTTTGCTCCGTGAGTCCCGTCAGTACAATCTTATAACAATAATTGATATCTATACGTTTTTCTGTCTCCGGCTGGATCATTTCCAAAAATGCTGTCAGTCTGGTAGCAATCTGCCCCTGATCTGCAGTAGAATAATCCGTATCAATGGCAATATATGGCAGATGTTTCTCTTCTGTTACAAATTTTCTGATATAAACAGACTCCGCCCCTGTTGCATGACATCCGGTCAGTATCATCTCTACCACTCCGTCTACATGATATTCCTCTTTGATCTCACCGATCAGATCGATCCGGTTATCGTTCGGCGTCATGATCGAACATCCTGTTGACAGATATTTTCTGGCAATAGCCTCGTAAATGTCTTCACAGTCTTCCTCCACCGGACTCCCCAGTGTCCGCACACCACTGCAGTTTTCAATTGCCACAACAACTCCGCCATTATCTTCTATCGCACGGATCACTTTCAGGCTGTCCCCGCCGATCGGGCACCCTGTCACCAGTATTCTCGGCCGCTTTTCCAGATGCTTTCCCTGTCTGTATTCTGTCATGATCTTATCGATCACTTCTTTCACCACGCCTGGAGTCGTCGCAAAATCGAACCTGTATTTGCTTCCCTGGACCATCTTCTGGATATCCTCCCCCTTTACCGGTACCGGATCCAGTTTCATCACTTCGCAAAGATTTTTCAAAGAGGTACGGATCTGGTTATTCAAATGTACGGCATCACGGATCATCTCTTCTGTAATTACCATATGAAAGAACTCTTCCAGATATTCTTTCGTCCGGATGATCTCACTCTTCCAGAAAGCAAGTCCTCTTTCAGACTGACTGTTCGGAAGTTCCATTACATGAACAGGTTTGAACTCTGCCATCAGCTCATACATCTTCTTTTTTCCGTCACAGGTTGTCTCTCCGATCACAAGATCAGCAAAATGAAAAAACGGACATCTGTCACTGATTGCAAATCCATAACTGGATTTTACCAGCGGACACATACTTTTCGGCAAATCCCGTTCCGCAGCCGTGATCGTCTCATTGGAAAAAGAGCAAAGACCTACCGGGATTGCTCCCGCTGCCATTGCAAGTTCTGTCGGGAAATAGGCACAATACATCCCTATAACCGGAATTCCCTTATCCTTATATTCTTTTATTTCCAGAAATGCTTCTCTCTTTTTTTCTCCAAACTCTTCAAATATCTCTGGTAAATCCTGCACCGACCTTTCCTTTTCCCTTTTTATTATTGGCTTATTTAGATTTGAAGAGCGTTATGTTGGGTAATCGTGTATATCACGGAGTTCGTTGTTGTTT
>ENA-UEPL01002349-UEPL01002349.1-human-gut-metagenome-genome-assembly--contig:-NODE-2349-length-12654-cov-2.970740_pt1 | contig 12654 bp, 13 predicted proteins | sample MGYA00242896_ERZ507908 | MGnify/ENA primary metagenome ERZ507908 (study PRJEB26167, sample SAMN06115518) | human gut metagenome | host: Homo sapiens | place: China:Chongqing | collected 2015-08-20...
TGTATGTAAATAAAACCGGCGAATATGAGTCGGATGTTGCTTCATATGTTAAACATTTAATTAAAGCAAACAATAATCAGATCACCGATTCGGAAATTGATACATTGTTAAAGGAAGCAAAAACAAAACCCAACTCCGGTGAAGCGGCAAATAACGGAAAAGGCATTTCGGTCGGCTATACGGAAAATGAAGAAAAATATCAATATCAGGTTTTAAGATTATATAAGTGAGTACAACTTGCACTGTAATCGGTATTTACGGAAAAGTATGTGGAATATATGGATATGTATAAAAAAAGGAAAATCAGAGCAGAGAAGAAAAGCGATGATAATCAAGAAAACTCATCGAAATCTCAAATCAACTGGTTTCCGGGACATATGGCGAAGACCCGCCGAAAAATAAAGGAAATTCTTCCGCTTATAGACGCGGTGGCAGAGGTAGTGGACGCGCGCGTGCCGAAAAGCTCGCGCAATCCCGAGCTGCGCGATATAATAGGCGACAAACCGCTTATAATTTTACTTAACAAGTGTGATATGGCAGACCCCGCTGCCACCGCCGAGTGGATAGCGCACTATTCCGCTGCGGGAATACCCGCAATAGCGCTTGACTGCAAAACGGGCAAGGGCATTTCCGCTTTTAAGGATACGGTTAAAAATGCGCTTGAAAGCAAGCTTAAAGCGTATGAGGAAAAGGGAATGGCAGGCAAGCCGCTGCGCGTTATGGTTGTGGGTATACCGAATGTGGGTAAATCATCATTTATCAACCGTATTGCAGGCAACAACCGCGCCAAAGCCGAAAACCGCCCCGGCGTTACAAGGGGCAACCAGTGGTTCACGGTGGATAAACAGCTTGAGCTGCTTGATACCCCCGGCGTTTTGTGGCCGAAATTTGAGGATAAAACGGTAGGCGAGCATTTGGCGTTTACAGGTGCTGTTACCGACAGAATACTTGATACCGAGTGGCTTGCAATGCAGCTGCTTTCGCTGCTGGTAGCCGAGTGCCCCGAAAAAATAACCGCGCGCTACGGCGTGGAGCTGACGGACGACAGCTACGAGCTACTTTGCCGCATAGGCAAAAAGCGTGGTATGATGATAAGGGGCGGCGAAACCGATACCGAAAGGGCGGCAAATATGCTGCTTGAAGAATACCGAAACTGTAAAATAGGAAATATAACCTTGGAAAGGGCGGAAAAATAATGCCTGATTACGAATTTGAAAAAGCCGCCGTAAACAGCGGCTTTAGCTGTATTTGCGGGGTGGATGAGGCAGGCAGAGGCCCGCTGGCGGGTCCCGTTTGCGCGGCGGCGGTAATTTTGCCCGAGGGCGCTGTTATTGAGGGGCTCGACGACTCAAAAAAGCTGACCGAGAAAAAGCGCGAAAAGCTTTACGATATAATAAAGGAAACCGCCGTTGCTTACAGCGTGGCATACGGCACACTTGAAGAAATAGAATCGGTAAATATATTAGAAGCTACATATCTTGCAATGAACCGCGCAATAGAGGGGTTGAGCGTAAAGCCCGATTTTGCCTTAATAGACGGCAACCGCGTACCTCGCGGAATCAAAATTCCCTGTGAAACTATTGTTAAAGGGGATTCAAAGTCAATGTCCGTCGCGGCGGCTTCGGTGCTTGCAAAGGTCACGCGTGACCGCCTTATGCTTGAATACGATAAAAAATACCCCGAGTATAACTTTAAAAAGCACAAGGGCTACGGCACAAAGGAGCACACGGAGCTTATAAAGCAGTACGGTCCGTGTGAAATTCACCGCCTTTCATTCCTTAAAAACATTTTGGGGTGAAGGCTGTGGAAAGAGATAAAGCGGGAAAAAACGGCGAGCGCCTTACCGCCGAATTTTTAAGGAGCAAGGGCTGCACCGTTATAAAAATGAATTATCATTCGCGTTTCGGGGAAATTGACATAATAGCCGAAACAAAAGAATATATAATTTTTACCGAGGTTAAGACCCGCGCCGAGGGGAGCTTAATATCGCCCGCCGAGGCGGTAGACGCGCACAAGCGCCGAAGACTTATTTTAACGGCGGAGGATTTTTTAAGCAAGTTTGCAACCGATTTGCAGCCGCGCTTTGACGTTGCCGAGGTGACATATAAGACCCGAAAGGACGGAAGTACGGGCTACAGCCTTAACTACATAAAAAATGCTTTTTAACGCGGAGTGATGAGTATTGAATTATTTTGATCTGCACTGCGATACACCGTATGAATGTTATTTTAAAAATCAGCCGTTTTCTGCCAATAATCTTGCGGTTTCGGGCGAAAAGGGCGCGGAATTTGAAAGCTGGCGGCAGGTTTTCGCCGTTTGGATAAGGGACGATATAGCAGAGCCGTTTAAGCTGTACAGTGAAATAATGCGGGATATTAAACTCAAACTGAAATCAGCCCCGAAAAATTTAAAACCGCTTTTTGCGGTTGAGGGCGGCGCGGTTGTAGGCAAGGATTTAAAGCTGCTTGAAACGCTTAAAAGCGACGGGGTGTGTTACCTGACCCTTACCTGGAACGGCGAAAACGCCATAGCGGGCGGCAGCGGCACCGATAAAGGGCTTACGCGTTTCGGGCGCGAGGCTATACGGGAGCTTAACCGACTTAAAATCTGCACCGATTTATCTCACCTGAACGACAAGAGTTTTTTCGCGGCGATAGAGCTGGCGGAGTACCCCATAGCGTCACACTCGAACAGCAGGGAAATATGTCCCGCGCCGCGTAATCTTACCGACGAGCAGCTAAGGCTGATAGGCGAGAAAAACGGGCTTATAGGGCTTTGCTTTTACCCGAAATTTTTGGGCGGAGACGTATTTGAAAAAATTTATGAAAATATCTGCCGTTTAGGAAATTTGGGGCTTGAAAATAATATTGCGATAGGCTCTGATTTTGACGGGGCGGATATGCCGCCCGAGCTTTCCGATATTTCAAAGGTGCCGGATTTATATACATATCTTGAAAAGCGCGGTATATCAGCGGAAACGCTTAAAAAAATATTTTATGAAAACGCGCAAAATTATTTTGACAAACTAAGCGGGATATAATAAAATATAGTTGATGCAAAAATTAAAGGAGCAACCTCAATGAACTATGTAAGCACAAGGGATAAAAACAACAAGGTTTCGTCTGCCGAGGCGATAGCGCACGGAATATCAAAAGAGGGCGGACTTTTCGTGCCCGAAAGCTTTCCGAAATTTTCGGGCGAAGATTTTGAAAATTTAAAAAAGCTTGATTATATCGGTAGGGCGAAATACGTACTTAAAAGCTTTCTTACCGATTTTACCGAGGAAGAGCTTGATTACTGCGTAAACGGCGCATACACAGGCAGCTTTGATGAAGATAAGCCCGCGCCTATGGCAAGGCTCGGGGAAAATATAAATATGTTAGAGCTTTGGCACGGACCTACCTGCGCCTTTAAAGACCTTGCGCTGCAAATGCTGCCGTATCTTTTAACCGTTTCGGCAAAAAAGGTTGCTGCGGGCAAAAAAACCGTTATATTGGTTGCAACCTCGGGCGATACTGGCAAGGCGGCTCTTGAGGGCTTTAAGGATGTTGCGGGCACGTAGATTATGGTATTTTACCCGAACGACGGCGTAAGCCCCATGCAAAAGCTGCAAATGGCTTCGCAAAAGGGCGGCAACGTTCACGTTTGCGCAATAAACGGCAATTTTGACGACGCGCAGACGGGCGTTAAAAAAATCTTTACCGATAAAGCGGTGGCAGAACACCTGCTTGAGCACAATATGCAGTTTTCCTCTGCCAACTCAATAAACTGGGGGAGACTCGCCCCCCAGATAGTTTACTATGTATCCGCCTACTGCGATTTGCTGAACCGCGGCGAAAGCCTTGAAAACGGCTTTAACGTTACCGTTCCTACGGGCAATTTCGGCAATATTTTAGCGGCGTACTACGCTAAAAAAATGGGTGTGCCGATAAACAAGCTTATTTGCGCCTCAAACTCAAACAACGTTCTGACCGATTTTATAAAGACAGGTAAGTACGACCGTAACCGCGATTTTTACACCACCGTTTCGCCGTCTATGGATATACTCATTTCAAGCAACCTTGAAAGAATGTTGTTTGAGCTGTCGGGCTGCGATGATAAAGCGGTGGCGGAAATGCAGAACGAGCTTAAAAACAGCGGCGCGTTCTGTGTGAGCGACGATATGGAAAAGAAAATTACCGAGCTTTTCTGGGGCGGCTGCTGCAGTGACGCGCAAACTCTTGAAACTATCGGGAATACCTATAAGGAATACGGCTATCTGTGCGATACCCATACCGCCGTTGCGGTAAATGTTTACGGTCAGTATGTAAAGGCTACGGGGGATAACCGACCCGTGGTTATCGCCTCAACCGCTTCGCCCTATAAATTTGCTGACAGTGTGCTTTCGGCATTGACCGATAAAAAGGCGGAAAGCGATTTCGATAAGGTAAGGCAGTTATCCCGACTTACCTCTACCGAAATTCCCGAGCCGATAAAAGCGCTTGAAAATGCGGAAATACGCTTTAACGACGTTTGCGAAAAGGACGAAATGCTTACCGCTGTGTATTCTGCGCTGAAAATCTGAATATAATGCGGAATTATTAAAAATCCCTCCCCTGTGTAAGGGGAGGATGCTCCTTTTTTTGAAAGGAAACGGCAGTGCGAGGATTTATCTTGCCTCGAAGGTATCGCAGCAGGTGTCTTTGCAGGTAGAGGCTTCGCCGTGACCTACGCGAATTTTGCCGGCGGCGCACATATCGTCCGCTGTGTGATGAACACAGTTACATACATCGCACGCTACGCAAAGTTTGGTTTCACATTTACAGTCTGACATATCAGTTCAATTCCTTTCCGACCCGTTTTGGGGTCCTTATTATTATGTCCGATTCTCTTCAAATAATTAAAATATTAAAGGAGGAAAAGCTCTGAGTATATACGGAATTTCCGATTTGCATTTATCCTTCGGCACAAATAAGCCTATGAATATTTTTAAAGGCTGGGAAAATCACACCGAGCGTATTTCGGCTAACTGGAAAAGACTTGTAAAGCCTGGCGATACCGTTATTTTACCGGGCGATTTCTCTTGGGGTTTAAAATTGGAAGAAACAAAAAAGGATTTTGAATTTTTGGAAAATTTACCCGGCAAAAAAATTCTTTTAAAGGGAAATCACGACCTGTGGTGGAGCACCTCGAAAAAATTAAGGGAATTTTTAGATAACAATAAATTTGATTCCGTTGATTTTATTTATAATAATTGCGCTGTGTGCGAGGGGTACGCCGTTGCGGGAACGCGCGGCTGGTTTTTTGACGATAAGCCCGACCCGAAAATTTTACAGCGCGAGGCGGGTAGACTGGAATTGTCCCTCTCGGCGGCGGAAAAAACGGGCTTGCCCATACTTACCTTTCTGCATTACCCCTGTGTTTGGGGCGACGAGGTGTGCGAGGAAATTTTCAGCGTTATAAAGCGCCACGGAATAAATCAGGTCTACCACGGGCACATACACGGCGCGGGCGCCTGCAAGGTAAAAACCGAGTACGGCGGCGTGAAATTTCGGCTTTTATCCTGTGATTGCGTTGATTTTACACCTGTTTTTATTGCTTAATATATAAATTTTGCCGAATTTACGAAAAGTTTAAAAAATGTATGGAAAATATTATTAAGTTATGCTATAATAATTTGAACTATGTAAAATGAGTAAAATGTGCGTGCGCACTGCTCGTTTTGCTTTACGGAGGTAAAAAAATGAGCTTAAAAGAAACAAAAAAGATTGATACCAACAGATATCAGTTGGAAATCACCGTTGACGGTGAGAAATTCCGCGAGGCAATTCGCGAGGCTTACAAGAAAAACTGCAAGAAGATAAACGTTCCCGGTTTCAGAAGAGGTAAAGCTCCGCTTCACATAATCGAGACTTACTACGGCACCGAAATATTCTTTGAGGACGCTCTTAACCTGCTTTATAACGACTTGGTTGACGAGGCTATAACAGAATCGGGTCTTAAGGTTATAAATGATAAAATGGACTTTGAAATGGTTTCCATTTCCAAAGAGGACGGTGCCGATTTCAAGGTATCCGTTACAACCTACCCCGAAATTGAAATAGGCGATTACAAGGGCTTAAAGGCTGAAAAGACCGCCGTTAAGGTTGACGCTGCCGAGGTTAACGCCGAAGTAAACGCCATGGCAGAGCGCAATGCGCGTATGGTTTCCGTTGAGGACCGCGCCGCTAAAAAGGATGATACCGTTATTATCGACTTTGAGGGCTTTGTTGACGGCAAGGCGTTTGACGGCGGCAAGGCTGAGGGTCACTCCTTAGTGCTCGGCTCGGGTCAGTTTATTCCCGGCTTTGAGGATCAGATAATCGGCAAGAATATCGGTGATGAATTTGACGTAAACGTTACATTCCCCGAGGATTACGGCGCTAAAGAGCTTGCAGGTAAGGCTGCTGTATTCAAGGTCAAGCTGCACGAGATAAAGATTAAAGAGCTGCCGACGGTTGACGATGAGTTTGCAAAGGACGTAAGCGAGTTTGATACTCTTAAGGAATTAAAAGCTGATATTAAGAAAAAGGCTTTGGAGCGCAAGCAGAAGGCTGCCGACGAAGCGGTTGAAAACGCGCTTGTTCAGCAGATTGTTGACGGCATTAAGGGTGATATTCCCGAGGCTATGTTTGAAAATCGCCTTGAGCAGTGCGTTGAGGACTTTGCTTACAGGCTGCAGTCGCAGGGTCTTAACCTTGAAACCTACTTAAAGTACACCAATTCAAATATTGACGATTTCAAGAAATCCTTCCGCCCGCAGGCTGAAATGCAAGTTAAGTACAGACTTGCTCTTGAAAAAATTGTTGAGCTTGAAAATATTACTCCCGATGAAAAGGATATTGAGGAGCAGTATAAAAAGATGGCTGAGGATTACGGCGTAGAGCTTGAAAAGGTTAAAGCCGCTATTCCCGCAAGCGAGCTTTCAAAGGATATTGCGGTAGGCAAGGCAATTGACCTTGTTAAGGAAAATGCGGTTATAACCGAGGTTGAACAGAAGGCAGAGGAAGAAAAGAAACCCGCCGCTAAAAAAACCGCGGCTAAAAAGCCCGCTGCAAAGAAAACAGCAGCTAAAAAGACAGAGGAAAAAAGCGCCGAATAATTCTTAAGTTTCGGTAAATTGACATTAAAGAGCGTGGCGACTTTTTCGGCACGCTCAATTGATTATAAGTACCGTTAATTGTCAATACTAAGGCGAGAGCCTAAAAAACGGAGGTAATTAGAATGGATATGAGCTTGGTACCATATGTAATTGAACAGACCAGCAGGGGTGAGCGCTCCTACGATATTTTCTCAAGACTTTTGAATGACCGCATTATAATGCTGAACGACGAGGTAAACAATGCTTCCGCCAGCGTTATAATCGCTCAAATGCTCTACCTTGAGGGGCAGGACCCGGAAAAGGATATAAACTTCTACATTAACAGCCCCGGCGGTGCGGTTACGGCAGGTATGGCTATTTACGATACCATGCAGTACATTAAGTGCGACGTAAGCACCATTTGTATGGGCATGGCGGCAAGTATGGGCGCGTTTTTGCTGGCTGCCGGCACTAAAGGCAAGCGCTTGGCGCTGCCCAACAGTGAAATTATGATTCATCAGCCGCTCGGTCAGGCGCAGGGTCAGGCTACGGATATTCTCATTCACGCGCATCACATTGAGCAGATTCGCAGCAATATCAATAAGATATTGGCAGAGGAAACCGGCAAGCCCTTAGAGCAGATACAGATAGACACCGAGAGGGATAACTTTATGACCGCTGCCGAGGCTGCGGAATACGGGCTTATTGACAAAGTAATTTCTAAGAGATAGAGGTATTCAAATGCCGAATGACAGGGACAATGAAATACGCTGCTCGTTCTGCGGCAAAACGCAGGACGAGGTAACAAGGCTGGTTGAGGGCCCGGGCGTTTATATTTGCGATAACTGCATTGAGTTTTGCAACGCGCTGCTTTCCGATGATGAAGAAGGTATGCCCAAAAAGCGCAAAAAAAAGCAAGAGAGGGATTTTGTGCTGCCCAAGCCGCAGGAAATTAAGCAAAAGCTGGATGAATACGTTATCGGGCAGGACGAGGCTAAAAAAACGCTTGCGGTTGCGGTGTATAACCACTATAAGCGCATTTTTAAGAATGAGTCAGCCGATGTTGAGCTTAACAAAAGCAACGTTTTAATGTTAGGCCCCACGGGCGTGGGAAAAACTCTGCTTGCGCAGACCTTGGCTAAAATTCTTGACGTGCCGATTGCCATTACCGACGCCACCACCCTTACCGAGGCGGGCTATGTTGGCGAGGATGTGGAAAACATACTTCTTCGCTTAATACAGGCGGCGGATTATGATATTGAAAAGGCTGAGCGCGGAATTATTTATGTTGATGAAATAGATAAAATCGCGCGTAAGTCCGAAAATGCCTCCATAACCCGCGATGTAAGCGGCGAGGGCGTTCAGCAGGCGCTGCTTAAAATTCTTGAGGGAACGGTTTCAAACGTTCCGCCGCAGGGCGGCAGAAAGCACCCGCAGCAGGAGTTTATTCAAATTGATACTACCAATATCCTCTTTATCTGCGCCGGCGCTTTTGACGGTATAGAAAAGGTTATTGAGCGCAGAATAGGCGGCAGCAGCTTAGGCTTCGGGGCGGATGTTAAGTCGCCGAAATCGGTTGAGGCTGAGGCGGTGGCAACACGCGCAACCCACCAGGATTTGGTAAAATTCGGAATGATTCCCGAGCTTGTGGGGCGTTTGCCCGTTATAACCGCGCTTAACGGCATGGATAAGGAAACGCTTGTAAGAATTATGACCGAGCCGAAAAACTCTATTGTAAAGCAGTATAAAGCGCTTTTCAAAATGGATAATATCGACCTTGAATTTGAAAAGGAAGCGCTTGAACGCATTGCGGAGCTTACAATCGAGCGCAAAACGGGAGCAAGAGGTCTGCGCTCTATAATAGAAAGCGTTTTGCAGCCGCTTATGTTTGAAAGCCCGTCTGACAGTAGCATTACCAAAATAACCGTAACCAAAGAAACGGTAGAAAACGGCAAAGCGGAAATTATGCGCAAGGCTTCTTAAAAAATACCATGGCAGCGGGAATCTATCGGTTTCAGCTGCCGTTTTAATATCAGGCGGTGAAAGAATATGACCGAAAAATTCATTTTCATATTTGAAATGCTCGGCGTAATCGCCACGGCGGCGTCGGGCGCTATGGCGGGAATGAAAAAGCATATGGATATGCTCGGAGTAGGTGTGCTTGCGGTAACGGCGGCTATGGGCGGCGGAATAATACGCGATTTAATCCTCGGGGCAATTCCGCCCGTAGCGTTTGTAAAGCCTATTTATGCAGGCTCGGCTTTCGCGGTTGCGGCGGTTATGTTTTTCTTTCACCGTGCTTTCCCCGAGCACAGCTTTCAAAAGCTGCACGCGGCGGTGTTTCTGTATATGGACGCAATCGGTCTCGGCGCTTTTACCGTGGTCGGCGTTCAAAAAGCCATTACTATGTATGGCTTTAAGCATATATTTCTGCTTTTTACTACCGGCTTTTTAACGGGCGTTGGCGGCGGCATAATGCGGGATATTTTTGCGGGCGGAATTCCCGGTATATTCATAAAGCATTTTTACGCCTGCGCCTCGGTAATAGGCGCGGGGGCGTGCATAGCCCTGTGGAAGCCGTTCGGCACGGGAATAGCCATGGCGGTGGGAATTTTGGTTACAACCGCCCTTAGGCTTTGCGCCGCGCATTTTAAATGGAACTTTTTCAGGGACAGAAATACATAAAATTGAATTTTTAAAAACCGTCCCGGAGAACTGCAAAGCTTTCCGGTACGGTTTTTTTGGTGCTTTAAATACTATATTTGGCTTAAATCTACTACCGAAACAACTGCCCCTCTTTCATTATTTTTATTAAATGTTACGGTGTATATAACATAAAGCTTGCCGCCGCTTTCGTATGCGCAGGGGTATGACCACTGGTAGCCGGCGTTTAATTCTTCGGAAAAGCCGTCCTGCAAAATATAGCCGTTGTCAAACAGAATGTCACTGTCGGAGCTGAAGAAAATGCAAAGCTTTTTGCGGTCTACGTCCATGCTGCCTATTACATAATTTCTGCCGTTTGACAGCGTTCCCGAGTAAATTTTCGAGTCGGAAAACGGAATGTCGGAAGCAAACGGACCATGCCAGCTTTCACCGAAATCATCTGATAAGAATACAATGGGAACATTTCTTTGGTCGTTGCGGCAAAATGCATATATCCTGTTTTCTTTTAAAACGAGAGACACCTCGGGGTGTATAAACTCGGAATTATCGGGCAACTCCTTTTTATCGGTAATCTTCACAATTCGCCAATCGGCGTTTATTTTGCCGCTATCGGAAATCATTACCGCAGGAATTTGCGGAAAACCGTCAAGCTTTGCAATTCTTCCCGGCATTATAAGCTTGCCGTTGCTCATTTTATAAATGTTTGTGTTCAGCTTAAACGGAATAGGCTTTGACCATAGCCGCTCAAAATTATTCAGCTTTTCATTATAAATGTATAAATCAAGCGAGTGCATATGGTCGGCCGATACCATTTGATTAAGCAGCATATAAAGTTTGCCGTCCTCCTTGCCGAAAACAGGCGGGCAGTAAAGTATTTTCCCGCTTTTATCCTCGACAACGGTTACAGGCTCGCTCCAGCTTTTTCCGCAATCGGTCGATACAGAAAACCTTATAGGCGTGCGCCCCTGCAATTCCACCCTTTCGTTATTGTACCATGCGGCGAACAGCTTGCCGTTATATTCTGTTATTGCCGCTTCGTGCAGAAATTTATATTTATTACTCGGTTTTGTAACAAAATAGGTCTTTATGCTTTCACTTTTTTTAATATCGTTTATATTATAAGCGGCAAGGTGACATTTGGGTAGCATACTTTTGAGTATTGCGTTCTTTTCCTCAAGTCGGGTCTCACGCAGAAGTGTGCGGTATGCCTCGGGTGTTATTTTTTCGCTGCTTTTAAAAATTTCTGAAAAATAGCTTGGGCTTTCAAAGCCACATTCAAGCGCTATATCGGTAATTTTTAAGTCGCTGCTTATAAGTTGCTCCTTTGCCCTTTCTATCCGCAGATGATTTTTCCATTCGGTCAGGGTCATATTTGTAATTTTTTTAAACTCATGGCATAGGTAATACTTGCTTACATTCATATCGGCGGCAATTTTTTCAAGCGGAGTGTTTGAAAAAAGCCCATTTTTTATATATTCCTTAACCTTTGAAACAAGCTCCGTTTCGGTGTTTTTGCTGTCGGTCGCTCTGCGTATTGTTTTAATGATTTCGCGAACGACTTTTTCCTTGCTTTCGGTTTCGCGTTTAAGTGCTTCAATATTACTATCCAATTTCTGTATGTCCATTTTATACATATTCGTGCAGTTGATTCCGAACTGCTCAAAGAGGGTATAAATAATATCGTCGGCGCTTTTATTTGCAAAATACTTTACTATTTCGGCATCCGAGCAGCGCTTTATTTCGTGATACGGATTTGTGTTTTCAGCGCTGTACCTGCCGAGCTTTGAGGCAACTGCTTTAAGATAGCTTCCGTTGCTTTTGAGCTTTCCGGCAATTATATCCTCTTCTGTTATTTTTGCCGTAAGAATTTCGCGAGCAGAGCTGTAAGCGTCTTCAAGCTTATCCTTAAAAGAGCCTCTTTCGCGGTCATAGGTGATGTAAATATATCCGTCTGCCGTTTCGGCTGCGTCAGGGTATGAAACATCGTTCCTTTCGTCAAGCAGCAGTCTGTATTTCCAGCTTTTTCCGTTATCCTCCGAAAGCATAGCCGTAAGATTGTTTCTTCCGCTGAATTTGTAGTGATTTATAAGTAATATCCGTCCGGAGTGCAGCCTGCGAATGTGAAACCTTGAGTCCGGTCCGCCAAGCTTACTGTCGCGGGCGTCAGTCCAGGTTCTGCCGTTATCATATGAGTACGATACGGCAATACCGTAATTTGTGCGTATGAACATTGCAAGCAAATTATTATCCAATTCAAGTATCATGTGCTCATCATACGAGCGACCGGGCGCGTCAACCCCGCCAAGCTTGCAAAAGCTTTCACCATCATTTCGGCTCAAATATGCAAACGCTTTTTTATCCGGGTCTGAGGATTTTTTATATATAAATATATTTTCCGCCCAAACCGCAACAGGGAACAGCCATTCACCGTTTTTCAGAACAATGGGCTTGTTCATCATAACATCGTTGCCTATTTTAAAAGCCTCGCTCCATTTCAGTACTTCGGCATCGGGGTTATCGCATATGGCGCCGTATACTGCGTTATCAGGTGCGCAACTCCATGTAAACCATAGCCTTTTCAATGGGTCTATCCATAAGCAGGGGTCAAAGCAGCGGTGGTCCTCAAGAAAGGCGGCAGCTATAGGCTCTGAAAAATCCTTTCAATTATCCGATTTTATCAGAACAGCATAATTACCGATTTCTTCCCTTGTCCCTCCTGAATAAAATGTTAGAAAAACACGCCCTTTTTCGGTCACCTCTATGCTCGGTATACCCTGCCATATTCGGTTTTCGGAATAAAATCTTTTCAATTCATTAGGATCTGTGCAAAGCATTTGCAGCACCTGCTTTCATAAATATATATATAATATTTATAGCATTTTTCGGCGTTT
>ENA-UEPL01002350-UEPL01002350.1-human-gut-metagenome-genome-assembly--contig:-NODE-2350-length-12646-cov-5.629247_pt1 | contig 12646 bp, 9 predicted proteins | sample MGYA00242896_ERZ507908 | MGnify/ENA primary metagenome ERZ507908 (study PRJEB26167, sample SAMN06115518) | human gut metagenome | host: Homo sapiens | place: China:Chongqing | collected 2015-08-20...
CATTACCCATTTTGCCGATGGCGAATTTGCTGTTTCATATGAGGAATCAATTCGTGGCGCCCATGTATTCTTGGTTCAATCCACATTCCCAAACTCAGACAACTTAATGGAACTTCTCCTGATGGTTGACGCGGCAAAACGTGCATCAGCAAAGAGCATTGTAGCCGTAATTCCCTATTTCGGATGGGCTCGTCAGGATAGAAAAGACAAACCTCGTGTATCTATCGGAGCTAAACTAGTAGCCGACCTGCTTTCCGTTGCAGGTATCGACCGACTGATTACTATGGACCTGCACGCAGACCAGATTCAGGGATTCTTCGATATTCCGGTAGACCACTTGTATGCGTCAGCCGTATTCCTCCCCTACATCCAGTCATTGAAATTGGAGGATCTGGTGATTGCTACACCGGACGTAGGAGGTTCAAAACGTGCCAGCACTTTCTCCAAATATCTCGGTGTACCGTTGGTACTTTGCAACAAGTCGCGTGAGAAAGCCAATGAAGTTGCTTCCATGCAGATCATCGGTGATGTGAAAGATAAAAATGTAGTATTGATCGACGATATCGTAGACACAGCCGGAACAATCACCAAAGCAGCCAACATTATGTTGGAAGCCGGTGCAAAGTCTGTACGTGCTATCGCCAGTCACTGCGTAATGTCCGATCCCGCTTCATTCCGTGTACAGGAATCCGGTCTGACAGAAATGGTATTTACCGACAGCATTCCTTACGCTAAGAAGTGTGCGAAAGTAAAACAGTTAAGTATCGCCGATATGTTTGCTGAGACAATCAAACGAGTTATGAACAACGAGTCAATCAGCTCACAGTATATCATCTAGTCGAAACTTCATTTTCAACTAAATAAAAAATAATCGCAGGTAAAGTAAAGAACTAAACCTGCGATTATTTTTATTTGATAACGCTGCCTTCATTGCGCAGCCAACTTTCAACTTCCAACTCTCAATTTTCCACTTTATTGAAGTCTTCCGAATTTGTATGTTCCTTTTCTGATTATCTTCCCGTCTTTATCCGTTTCCACAAAAGGACCATTCTTCTTTCCTTGTTTGAAGAAACCATCGAAACGGTTACCGTCTTTATCAATCTGAACCCCTTGGCCTTCTTCCAATCCATCAACGAAGCCACCTTTATATTGCATACCCGCAACAGTCTTTAAAGTCCCCTCACCATTCGGACGGTTATCTTTCCAATCCCCCTCGTACACATCACCATTACTCCATTTATAGATACCCTTACCCTCACGTCTGTTATTTTTCCAGTCACCTTCGTACACAGCACCATTCGACCAGGTAAAAGTTCCTTTCCCATCTTGCATACCATCCTTGAAGTTACCTACATACTTATCACCGTTAGCATGATAGTAAATTCCCTCACCCGTACGTTCACCCAAGAGATAAGAACCTTCGTAACGATCTCCCGTATGGAAAAAATAAGTACCCTTTCCATGCTGGATATCATCTGCCCAGTCACCCTCATATTTATCTCCGTTAGTATATTCAAATACCCCTTTTCCATGACGGACATCATCTTTCCAGTCTCCTTCATATTTACATCCGTCATCCCAGTTCATAGTACCCTTACCGTTTTTCTTGTCATTCTTCCAATGACCGGTATATTTAGCGCCATTCGCCCAAGTATACGTACCTTCACCCTCACGCTTATCATTCACCCAACCACCTACATACAAGTCACCGTTGTGATAATACATCGTCCCCTTGCCATGCTGGTAGTCCTGATACCACATACCGTCATAACGGTTGTTATTCATAAAATAATAAATACCTTTTCCGTGCTGTTGGTCCTGATACCATTGTCCTTCGTACTTTTCTCCGTCAGGAAACATATAGATGCCATACCCTTCACGTTTCCCCTTCACATATTCACCCTCGTAGACATCCCCATTTTTAAAGACCGTCTTTCCTTTCCCGTTTGGTTTGCGTCCTTTCATTTCTCCTGTATAGACACTGCCATCCTTAAAAGTATAGTTGCCAATCTTTATTTCTGTAGAGAATGTATCTTTTATCTTTCCGAAGAATCCGCCCTTTTTCCCTTCATTTTCTTGTGCCATTACCCCCTCTTGTGCTAGGAGAGCCAATAAAAGTGTAGTATATAGATATTTCTTCATTTATTTTAGTTGTTACTCATTTTTAGAATTACGATTTGGACAAAGATACGATTTCTCTCCCAAAAAGCCCCTTACCGGAAAGCAAATTATGACAACTTTTTACCTGCAATGACCTCTTTTAATGTCTCTTTGCATAAATAACGCTGCGCTAAATCCTGTATTTCCGCAGGAGTAATCTCGTTTACGGCTTGCAAAGAACGTGTGAAGTAATCATCCTTCAAACCGGAAGTAGCTATAAATATCCACGCATCCGAGAGAGAGAAAGGCGATTCATAACTGCGGCACATTTCTCCCAACATATAGTTGCGCACTATCCTCAACTCTTCTGCAGATACAGGATCCAGGTGCAACCGGTCTATTTCGTGATATACTTCCTGTATTAACAGCTCCACATATTCATTATCCGTCTCCGTCGAAACAATCAGCAAGCCGCTATCCGGATAAAATACTACTCCTGCCGATATGCCATAAGTATACCCTTTATCTTCGCGAATGTTGGACATCAGACGGCTACCGAAATAACCTCCGAACAATGTCATCAGCACACGCAGCTTCGGATAGTCGGGATGTTCGCGAGTAATGGTGGTACATCCCATTTTCACTGCGCTCTGCATAGCGTCTTCACGTTCCGTAAAAATCCTCTTCTCAGGTATAGCCGCAAACGGGAAACTCGACTTCGGCATCTGTAATTGATATTGCCCGAACGGAATCCCGAAAATATCCGTTACACGGCTAATGATATCATCCGTCACCTTGCCGGATAAGAAAATGGAGCAATTGCCGGAATGGTAATACCGCTCATAAAACTCACGAAGCACTTCTGGAGTTATGGTATGATAATCCTCCTCCATCACTATTTTCCCGCACGGATGTTGTTCACCGTAAAGAGACTTCAGCAAACTACGATGTGCAAGAAAATCAACCTTAGAGGTATTGACCAAATATTGCTGGATATTGGTATCCAGAATAGTTTGAAGCTCCTTTTGTGGAAACAGTGGTTCCTTAATCATCGACTCTACCACTTCCAACGTTTTCACTAAATACTTATTCAATGAATAAACAGTGATATAAGCATACTCCGAAGAACTGGAGAGTTCTAGCCACGAACCATAATAATCCAATTTCTCCGCAATGGTGGCAGCCGTATATTTCGTCGTACCTTCGCGCAACATACGGTTCGTAAACAAAGCTTGCAACTTCTGCGACTGCTGCCAGCGACCTCCGGAGAAAAGCACATCCATACGCACCACTTCCTGTTCACCGGCATTAATAACAGTCAACGGAATACCATTCGGCAACGTTGTCCTGACAGGAGTCTGTATATGGAAATTTTTCAGAGGTTGTATCTCAGGCTGTATCGTGCGATCCATAAACGTTATAATCTATTTTTCAAAAATTCTTCTGCACGCGCCAAGTCCTGTGGAGTATCAATTCCAATCGTTTCCACTTCACTGATCCCCACTTTTATTTTATACCCGTTTTCCAGCCAGCGCAGTTGCTCCAACGATTCCGCTATCTCAAGTGATGATTGCGGTAGTGCGGTTATCTCCCTCAGCACTTCCGTACGGTAAGCATACAAACCGATATGTTTATAGTAGGTATGTCCTTTCAGCCAATCCTTCTTCTCGGCATTACGCTGATAAGGGATGATAGAACGACTGAAGTACAGGGCATTCCAATTTGCATTGACTACCACTTTGGGAGAGTTCACATTCTCAAGTACGGCAAACGGCTCATCAGCAGTAAAAGGCTTTACCAATGTAGCAATCTGTGTAGTAGGATCTTCAAAACAAGCTTTCACGGCATTCAACTGCGAAGGCTGTATAAAAGGCTCGTCCCCTTGTATATTGACTACCACATCAAAGTCCCCTCCAATCTTGACGCAAGCCTCATAACAACGGTCCGTACCGCTTTTATGATGAACAGAAGTCATCACCACCTTACCGCCGAAAGCTTTCACCGCCTTCTCAATTCGTTCGTCATCAGTAGCCACATACGCATCATCCAAAATGCCGGCTACTTGTTCATACACACGCTGTATCACTGTTTTTCCGCCCAAGATAGCCAACGGTTTCGCAGGGAAACGGGTAGAGGCATAACGGGCAGGTATAATTCCCAGAAATTTCATTTATTTAATAGATAATGAAGAATAAAGAGCGGATAATGACTGCTGCACATATTCCCTCTCCCAATCTTCCGGTTTTATTATTTTATCATCACACAAAAGTATATCAATATCCAAACAGACTTTCTCTTCCTTCTTATCCTCCGGCAGACGACCGGAAGCCAGTTCTATGTCTTTCAGTATCCTCTTCACAAGTTCCTCATCCTTATCCGAAAAGAACATAATCACTTGATTGGAAAACAAAGCCGGATTTTTGAAGAACAAAGGTTCCGTCTCCAACTCAGGTGCCCGGTAGATAGGAGAAAACTGTTCCGCCAGTTTCTGCCTGGCAAAAGTCAGATTCTCCGTTCTATTGTAGTTGCTCCCTATGCAAACAATGTATTTGTGCATCTTTTTAGTTGAAAAGATCATCCAGTCCCATTTCCTCCACCTCGCCATCCGGAGTCTCCGAACCGGCACAAGGATCGAATCCTTCCGGAAGTTTAAAAGTTTCCTGCTGATCGTATCCCAAAGTCGGGTCATCAAATACCTTCTTCATATATTTTGCCCAAATAGGCAAAGCGGCGGCAGCTCCCTGTCCGTATGTCATCGATCCGAAGTGGATATCACGTTCGTCACCTCCAACCCAACATCCGGACACCAACGAAGGGGTAAAGCCCATAAACCAACTATCCGAGTTCTCATTTGTCGTCCCCGTCTTTCCGCCCATATCCGCAGTAATTCCATAACGTCGGACACGTCCGCCCGTTCCTTCATTTATAACGGCACGCAACATGACCAGCATTTTATATACACTTGAAGTACTGATCACCTCATCCATTTGTGGCGCAAACGTAGAAATCACATTACCTTCACTGTCCTCGATCCGAGTCACAAACAAAGGAGCCACCCGAATCCCCCTATTAGCAAAAGCAGTATATGCACTTACCATCTCTCCGACAGAAATCTCACAAGGTCCCAGACAAAGTGAAACAACCGGGTCGATGGCCTTGTTGCGCACTCCGAAACTATGGATCAGCCGCACCAATTCATACGGATTCAGTTTGCCCATCAGATAAGCCGAAATCCAGTTATCCGAATTAGCCAGTCCCCATTTTAGAGTAACCATCTCACCATAACGCTTCTTATTGGAATTACGTGGCGACCATGGTTCCCCAGTTTCTGTAATCAACGTTTGCTCTACGTGGCGCACCTGGTCGCAAGGAGAAAAATTATTCTCCATAGCCAGCGTATACAAGTACGGTTTGATAGTAGACCCTACCTGACGGCGCCCCACCATCGCCATGTCATATTGGAAATATGTATAATTAGGTCCTCCGACATAAGCTTTCACATGCCCGTTCATAGGATCCATCGACATAAAGCCGGTACGAAGGAATGACTTATAATAGCGGATTGAATCCATCGGAGTCATAATCGTGTCCTTGCTTCCCATCCACGAAAAGACTGTCATTTCCTGCGGTGTATCGAATGCTTTCCGAATCTCCTGTTCAGAATTCCCCGCCTCTTTCATCAGCCGGTAACGCTCTGTCTGTTTCATGGCCTTCGTCAACAGTTCTTCCACCCGTTTCGCAGGCAGCACTCTTGCGTATGGCGCATTCTTACTTCCTACTTTTTCTTTGAAAAACAAAGGTTGCAAATAACTCAAATGTTCTTCTACCGCCTCCTCCGCATATTGTTGCATCCGCGAGTTGAGAGTCGTATAAATCTTCAGTCCGTCCGTGTAGACATTATAATTCGAACCATCCTTCTTTTTATTCTTCGCACACCAGCCATACAGAGGATTCGTTTCCCAAGAAAGGGAATCTTCATAGAATTTCTGCATTTGCCAACCACGATAATTACTCTTCACCGGCTTGGTTGCTGTCATCACACCACGCAGGTATTCACGGAAATAAGTAGCCAAACCTTCCTTGTGGTCAACACGGTTATACGACAATTTCAAAGGAAGCGCTTGCAGAGAATCACATTCGGATTCAGTAATATATCCCGCTTTACGCATCTGTCCAAGCACCACATTACGACGGCCGCGAGAACGCTCATTAAAACGAACAGGATTATAGAGTGACGGATTTTTACACATACCAACCAAGGTAGCCGCTTCCTCTATTTTCAAGTCCTTCGGTTCACGGTTAAAATAAGTATGCGCAGCCGTCTTAATACCGACAGCATTATTCAGGAAATCAAACTTATTGAGGTACATACTCAGAATTTCCTCTTTGGTGTAATAACGCTCGAGTTTTACGGCAATCACCCACTCAATCGGTTTCTGGAAAAGACGCTGGAGAGTATTTCTCGCCACATTCTCCGTAAACAACTGCTTGGCAAGCTGCTGTGATAAAGTACTTCCCCCACCCGCATTTTTCTGGAATAACAAACCACGTTTCACAAATGCACGGAACAATGCCTTAGCGTCAATCCCCGAGTGTTCGGCAAAACGAACATCTTCTGTCGCAATCAACGCATTAATAATGTTGGGTGACAAGTCCTTGTAGGCTGTATACACACGATTTTCCTTACTATAAGACCAAGTACCGAGCACTTTCTCATCCTCAGAAAAGATCTCCGTCGCAAATTTATAACTTGGATTCTCCAGTTCCTCCACTGGAGGCATATAGCCGATCCAACCTTTCGAAATAGAAACAAAAATAATGACGACAGCCACTACTGCGATTGCCAATAAAATCCAAAGAGCTTTTATTATTTTTCGAATCATGTTTTTTCTTGCTTATAAAAAATGCACTTAATTAAGTTACAAAGGTAGATAAAATCCGGTAGCCGACCAAACAAAAACAGGCGGGATTTTTATTCCCGCCTGTCATTCACCCTAACTCTATCTATTCAGAGTTACCAATTATGAACGAGTCGTATAGTAACTCACCATTTATCAATAGTCTGTAATTTCCATTCTCCTATCGTACAGCGTTCACTATCAAAGTTGATCGCCACTTTCACGACCGGAAGCCCACACAAAGCGAAGCGTTCAGGATAATTCTTCAGATTGATCTGTTCCAGAGCTTCACCGGCAGTCTTGTCAAGCTTCAACTCCATCACATAGAGCGTTGTTTTCGTACGAAGCACCACATCCACTCGACCACGGGGGGTACGGACTTCAACATCCACAAAAGAACCCAATAAGCTGAAAATAATGTAGAACATCTGCTGATAGTGACCTTCATACCTCGTATTGTCACAATAAGGAATGGTGGACAAGAAAGTCTGCAGCCGACGCAACGCAGAATCCATATCATCATTACGGATATCACGGGAAAGATAAGCTACCATGGTATTCGTTTTTTCAGTAGGTGTAGACACATAATAAGGCAACAGACTCCTCATCAAGCCGACCCTAACTTCTTTGTTAGGAATATCCAATGTGTACAGTCCCAACTCGCTATCATAACCCTTGATGGTGATATAACCGCTCTGATATAACAATGGAGTAATACTGGACATCGTCTCCGTCGGTGCGTCAAAATCCTCCACAGCTGCTGTTTTTCCTCCGACTTCAGAAGGTTCAACACCGAACTTCTCCAACATCTTTATCAAGTATGTAGGAGTGCCGCTACCGAACCAGTAAGAACCGAACTTGCCATCCGCAAAAGCATTCAACAGACTGAACGGATTATAGAGGTCGGGAGACGGATAAGTGAAATGATAACCGTCATAATTCTCCTTCAACTTCAGCAAGACCTCTTCAGGAGAAATATTCAATTTCGCAGCCAACATCCCCATATCCTCTTTCATCTGCGTTAGCATCTCATCCTCCGTTATTCCGCAAATTGCAGCGTATGGCTCATCCATGCTGATATTCTTGATATTATTCAATTCACTAAAGATACTCAACTGAGAGAACTTGGTGATACCAGTCAGAAACACATACTTCAGATAAGGATCACAAGCCTTCAAGGGACTATAGAAATTACGCATGATATTACGCAATACGCCTAAATTTTCCTTTTCATGCACCACATCGAGCAAAGGAGCATCGTATTCATCTATAAGAACTACAACCTTTTTCCCTGTCTTTTCATAAGCACACTTGATAAGACGGGTTAATCGCAGATTAGCATCACCGGCAGTTGTATCGAGACCGAAGGTCCGCTCATAGTCTGAAAGCATAAAGTCAAGCAAACGCTCCAAACGCTCCTTATCCACATGCTTCGCCATACTCATATCAAAATGAAGAACCGGATACTCTATCCACTCTTTCTCCAACCTCTCCATAGCCAACCCTTGAAACAGATCCTTACGACCAGAGAAATAACTATGCAAAGTAGAAGTAAGCAAAGACTTACCAAAACGGCGAGGACGGCTCAGAAACACATATTTCGCAAAATGAGTCATGCGATAAACGTATTCCGTCTTATCGATATAAAGGTAATTCTTCTCACGAATTTCAGAAAAAGTCTGTATCCCTATGGGGTATAATCTTTGCAAAGCTTCCATATCAATCATATTTTTCACAAAGCTACAAAAAATATCCGTTCAAAAAGAAAGCAGGCAGAAAACTTTTTCCCGCCTGCTCCTTTTACTTTATATGAACAGCTCCGCAGGTACAAAAGGTACAGTAAATGCACCCCGCATTTTTTCCACACACACACGTACGCACGTACTTATAATACGCGCACGTGTGCGTGTGTATAGAGAGCCCCGAAAAAAGTGTACCTGCTGTACCCGCCATATCCACCGCACCTGATAAACTCATCATACCCGCCACACCCATCGTCAAACAAACACAGTGCTTTATAAGTCCTAAAGCAGTGCTTTACGACCTCTAAAGCTATGCTTTAGCCTTCGTAAAGCACTGCTCTAACAAATATATCAACTATCTTCACAGACAGTTGATATATCTCACATACAAATCATATTAGCTTCATGCTAATATGAGGGTATAAGTCAGGAACATACCACTGTACTCTTCCCGACCTTTTGTCAACGTCAAACCTTGACGTATAGTTCTACTATCCGTGCTCTTTCCCCATACCTGATATTAAATTCGATTTATATAGGGAGCTTTGTGACTTATTCATATTGCCAAATGTCATCCATAGTAATTGGCACATAGGCTCCATCTTTCATTTCTATAATGACAGAGGGCTCATGCACAATAAGAGTATGCCACATTCCGGCAGGTACTTGTACGCCATAAATACCACTTGCAGGATTCAATTCATGCCGAGCACATTCAACACCTTTTTCATCATAAAAAAGTTCCGTTATATGACCTCTAAGCAGAATGACAGTCTCAATTGTTTTAGTATGACGATGAATAGGAACATGCGTTCCCGGTAGCAAGGCATTGAGCATACGCTGAGAAGTGTCACCTTCACCATTACGCAAATCAAGATTAATGCGCCGCCGCTCATTTGTTCCCGCCTGAGCTAACAGTTCATCAAGCAGTTTATCATTTATTTCCATATTTTTCATTAACTTTTGCACGTAGATATTCTTCGTGTAGGTGATAATATTTTCTCTTGAACAAGACATAGACGATACAAAGTAATACCAGCACTACAACTAAATACCAATACTTATTCATAGGCAAATAAATAGCCCCCAAAGAGATTATTAATTGCATAACCATATAGACGGTCGACACTACCACATGCTTAATATGCAATTCATTGGCCATCAATTGATAAACATGTTTACGATGAGGTTTGCCTATATTTTCATGCAATAATATCCGATGGAGAATAGTGAGTACACTATCAACGCCATATACCATTAGCAGCAGAATAGCCCAATAGTTTCCGCTTTTTAATATATAAGAACCTAAAAAGTAAAGCAAAATAAACGCAATGGATACACTTCCCACATCACCTGCAAAACATTTAGCCTTAGTGCGGAAGTTAAAGAAGCAGAATATCAGCACGCTAAGCAAAGTCACAATAATAAAGTTCCGGTCGACAAACTCCTCCCGCGAATTGAGAATAAGCAACGGAACAAGCACAGCCAACGAGTAACCGCCGGTAATACCATTTATTCCATCCATAAAGTTATACGCATTGATAATGCCGGTGCATACTATGAGCGCAATGATAACCACCCACCAATACTCGGGCAGCAAAATACCCCACTGGTAGAACATGAGTGTCATGGCGACAAAGTGCACAATCAAGCGAAATTTATTGGATACCGAATGAATATCATCCGCAAAACTGATACCACCCAACATAGTGAGTCCTAACAGGAACCAAGGACATGTAAAACCATAGAAGGCAGCATAAAGCCAGGCTCCAAACAAGAAAATAATACCTCCGCCACGCAACACAATAGTACTGTGCGATGAACGCAAGTTGGGTTTGTCTATAATGTTAAACTTGTCGGCGATCTTAAAATAGACCCATTCAAGAACAAGCAATAATACTGCTATTAACAGATATACAACCATACTTATTTTGTATTTGTAAATGATTTAATGGTTTGTGTAAGTCCTTCTTCGGCACGTATGGGCATTTTATCTATACCCAGTGCCTTTTTTATTTTAGCATTGCTAACCACATAGTCTTCAGTTAGCTTTGTCAAACGCTCCGAGTTTAGTGGCAGGTGCAACCCATCTCCCACCTTCGCCATGCCATTCATCAGCCCTTTGGGCAGATACCAAATACGTGCTTTCTTACCCAAAGCCTTGCAGATAACTGTAATAAGTCCGTTGGTCGATAACGCTTCATCGTCACACATATTATAAATGCCAGATTCCACTTCCTTAACAAGCAGCCCTTTTATGACAAAACAAAGGTTGTCAATAGAGGTAAAGCAGCGGTGATTTTCAAAAGCCCCCAAAGGCCAGGGTACTCCTTTTTTCACCACTCCATAGAGCAGATTGAGATTCCCCTTGTTTCCGGGACCATGTATCATACAGGGACGCAGGATATACACTTGCTTATCTGCGGCCGGATGAGATAGGATATATTCTTCAGCTTTGATCTTCGATTCACCATAAGGTCCTACTGGATTGGGAACAATATCTTCAGTCAGAATATCACCGGGGACAAAGTCAGCAGCCGCTTTCACCGATGAAAAGAAAATGAACTTCCCGGCCGATGATTTAAGAAACCAGTCATACATCTTTTGAGTGAGCCCCGTATTTACCTTAAAATACACTTCCGGCCCAGAAGTTTTCTTCAAATCATGTGCCTTGCCGGCAAGATGGATAACGGCATCTACTTGTGGAATCTTATTTTCGTCAAGATCATCCCAGGAAAAGGTCTTGACCACACCCTCCTTTTCAGGCGCTACGATATCAAGACCGTAAATTTCATTACTTTGCCCCAAAGCTTTTACCAAATTCCCCCCTACAAAGCCGTGAATTCCGGTTATAAGTATCTTCATAATATTTTATTTACCAAATCAACGTATTGTTTTGTTACCTTTTCTTTTGTGTAATAGCGCTGTATCACATCATATCCGTTACGCCCCATTTTCTGAAGCTCTTCACGCGACACCGATGCCAGCCATTGTGCCATTTCATCTACCTTCTTATCAAAGTCCTTCTCAGTAATAAGCTTTGCACAATTATAATCCTTAGTGAAGTTTACGATAGGTGTTTTGTCTCCAGAACATATAAGCAACGGTCTTTCACAAGCCATAATGGTATACACTTTAGACGGAAATCCCATCATTTCCATTTCGGGTGCCATAAAGATGAACTGCACGTCACTGTATGCCAATATACTCGGCATCAGATGGCGAGGTTGATAATCGAGTACATGCAACTTGTCCAGTCCCTTCTCTGCTTTCTGTTGTTCCAAGTATGATCGTTGTACCCCCATACCTATCACAAAGTACTCAACATTCAAATCCTTTGTTTTTTCGACCAATGCCACCAGCGGACGCCAGTCTTGCGCATGTCCTATATTCCCGGCATAAAGCAATTTCAAAGAATCGGTTTTAGGAAAGATATTCTCGTCAAGAGGTTCTACATTAGTTGGGTTATAAAGGTCAGTATCTACGAAGTTGGGAATGATGTGTAGCTTATTCGGATCTTCAAAACGACTCACAATCGTATTATAGAAAACATCGTCAATGGTAGTGATTGCAGCAGACTTGTTGTAAATGCAACGTTCGACTTTCTTTAAACAAGCGATTATCGGTCCTGTTTTCTTCTTTAGGATATCGGGATAAATTTCCTGTACATTATATATAACTTTGCAGCCTTTTAATTTACCGAGGATGAGATTAAGCATTCCTATGCTGAGAGGTGGCGAGGGCGACACTATTACACTAACATTGCGTATGCACAAACCAAGGAGAAACGAAATGATGTGCCAATAAACAAAACCAAGAATACGCAATGCAGTGCTCTTGAACTTCTTTTGTGGCACATGCATTACCTTTATACCATGAAAATCACTTTCCTTATAAATTCCGGGG
>ENA-UEPL01002354-UEPL01002354.1-human-gut-metagenome-genome-assembly--contig:-NODE-2354-length-12625-cov-7.614122_pt1 | contig 12625 bp, 5 predicted proteins | sample MGYA00242896_ERZ507908 | MGnify/ENA primary metagenome ERZ507908 (study PRJEB26167, sample SAMN06115518) | human gut metagenome | host: Homo sapiens | place: China:Chongqing | collected 2015-08-20...
ATCTTCTATGATAATGATTGAGCTGGAAGCACTAAATTGAAGCTTCCAGCTCTTGTTTTATATATACGACATGATTTTGGGTATGTCAAGAGCGGACGTCAAAAGCGTCCTTCTCATCATGTATACAGATTCTGTTATTCCGGGAGTCTTCCCTCATACATAATGCTGAGTTCACCGTAGACCTGTCCCCAGTTTCGAATGCTCATAGTCCATTTTTTAGTGGCTTCGAAAGTTGCCAGATATAGGGCTTTCAGAAGTGCTGTATCACTTGGAAATACACTTCTCTGACGGTTGAGCTTACGGTAGGTGGAATTCAGACTTTCGATTGCATTGGTCGTGTAAATTTCCATACTCCAGTCTTTTATAAATCCATGAGACACAGGCAGCAACATCTTTAAAGACCTGCTCATCTTCAGGGTGAAAAAAGATTTCACGCCAAATACTCTCAATTGTATCCCCAAGCAAATTTTGATCTGCATAGCAGTTTGCTATGCAGTGTGCCTCATCCTTTGGGATGATTTACATTTCGAAACAGACTCGTATAATATGATTTGAGACAGGTGGCGAAAAGCTTATGGCGATCTCGCTCTGTATCAAAGGGAGGAAAGAAATGAGCGAAAAAATCATTATAAAGCCTTCTGTTCAGAAACGGTTTGACAGCTTCATGGTGCATGGCAGAGTCCTTTTTTTCAGTGCGCCCTGCGGCTTTGGAAAGACCGTACTGGCGGACGCGCTGCTGCGCGGGCGGAATGTGCTGCGGCAAAGTGCGGCAGCCCCAGACTGGGCGATTCCATCGTCAGCGCAGGATTGGGACATTCTGCTGATTGACGATCTTCAGATTATGCAGGAGGAAGCCGGGCAGCAGGCTCTTTGCGAACTGATTCGCTCAAGTCCGGAGCGCCATTTCGTCCTGCTTTCGCGCGGTGCGCCGCTGGGCTGCCTGATGGCGTTTCAGTACACAGGGCTGATGACGGTGCTGGAGGCCGACGACCTGCTTTTTGACGCGGACGATGTGCGGCGACTGTTTCAGCTTTCGGGAGCAAATGTAACAGATAACGAGATCGACGGAATTTTGAAAGAATCCCTGGGCTATCCGCTGGGTGTGGCCATCACGGCGCGGTGCATGTCCCAGAACAAGCCGTGGACGCCGGAGCTGGTGGCGCGGGTGTTCCACGAGGTGTTCCTCTACTTTGAGACCGCTATCTACCGGCGCTTTGACCTGCCGGTGCGGCGCTTCCTGTTGGAGCTGGCCCCCTTTGAAAGTTTTGACCTGGAAATGGCGCGGATGGTCAGCGGCGATCCCCGCGCCGGCGAACGGCTGGACTGGCTTCTTCGATACACCACTATGCTGCGCTACGACGACTGCCAGCGCTTCCACTTCTGGTCGGGTTTCCGGGCTTTTCTCCTTTGGGAGATGGAACGGGAGTATACCGAGGAAAAGCGCAAAGCGCTCATCAGCCGGGGCGGGCTGTACTATGAGCTGAAGGAAGACTACGCCCACGCCCTGGAATGCTACACCAGCGGCGGTGACCATTCCAAGGTTTCCGAGCTGCTGGTGCGTAATGCAGAACTACACCCCGGCATGGGGCACTATGCCGAGATGGAAAAATACTACCGCAGCCTGCCGGAGGCGGAGATTCTCGCATCCCCCTCTCTGATGCAGGGCATGAGCATGCTCTGCGCGCTGGTCATGGATTACGAAGGCTCGGAGCGCTGGTATGGCGAACTGCAAAAGTTTGTCGAACACTGTGGCAGGCAGGACGCCGCCGGAAAGCAGGCCCGCGGTCGCCTTGCGTGGCTGGACATTTCCCTGCCCCAGCGGGGCGTGAAGGGTCTGACGGAAACCATCCCCGCCGTGTTTCGGCTGCTGACGAACAAAGAGCTGGCGCTGCCGTCCTTCTCTGTCACGAGCGCGCTGCCGAGCATCATGAACGGCGGCAAGGACTTTTCCGAATGGAGCAAAAAGGACGACCTGCTCTACAAAACCCTCCGTCTCCCCGTGGAGGCAGTACTGGGGCGGGACAGTGTGTGTCTTGCCGACTGCGCCATTGCCGAGAGCAAATTTGAAAAGGGCGCGGACGTCACCGGACGGATGCTGTCCCTTCTCCCGCAGCTGAACGAGATCCGCAACCGGGGCACGCCGGACATGGAGTTCGCCGTCAGTGGGCTTCTGGCCCGCAGCCAGCTGGCAAACGGACAGGCGATGGATGCGCGGCGCACCATCGAGGTGCTCCGTGAATGCTTTGCCGAGCGCGGTTTGACACGCTTTCTGCCCAATATGGACGCCATGCTCTGCCGTATTGACATGCACACCGGCGACCTTGACGCAGCGGACGCATGGTATCGGGAAAAAGCCCCGTGCGAACCCACGCACCTGAACGTCATGCGGCGCTATCAGTATCTCACCCAGGCCATGGTGGAGCTGGAGGACGGCAGACCGGACACGGCGCAGCTGACTCTCTCCCCTCTGGAACCGTACATTCAAAACTGCGCCCGCAACATCGACGGCATTCACCTGAATGTCCTGACTGCCATCGCCTTGCACCGCAAGAAGGACGAGCGGTGGCGCGAGCGATTGACGGCGGCGCTGGACGCGGCGGCGGAGTACCGCTTCATCCGTACCGTCAGCGTATACGGCACGGCGGTGCTGCCGCTGCTGGAAGCGCTGGACTGGGACGGCGACAAAGCATGGCGCAAACGGCTGATGGCGGCGGTGCGGACGCAGGCGGCGTTCTACCCGCATTTCCTCGAACCCCGCCTTGCCCCCGGTGAGGAGTTGACGCCCACGGAGCTGCAAATTCTCCATCTGCTCTGCGCGGACAAGTCCAACGCCGAGATCGCGCAGATCATGGACGTGAAGCTGCCCACAGTGAAGACCCACGTCAGCCACATCCTCGACAAGCTGGACGTGAAGCGCCGGGCGGAGGCCAAGACCGCCGCGAAGAAGCTGCATTTAGTGCCGGACAACCTGTAAAAATATCATCCGACAGATGTCGGATTTCCACATAAAAGCAAGACGATTTTTCAAGGAGGAAAGACATGAAAAAACGAATATTGAGTGTGCTCATGGCGTTGGCGCTGTGTCTAACGCTCCTGCCCGCGCCCGCGTGGGCGGCGGAGGACACACTGGAGGGCGGCACCATCGTGCAGGAGGAGCAGGAAGAAACTACGCCCGCCACATCGGAACAGGCGGTGGAGGACGCGTCGGAGGGTGGCACCATCGTGCAGGAGGAGCAGGAAGAAGCCACGACCGAAGGCAACGGGCAGTCGACCAACACGGGCGAAGGCGAACAGTCCAATTCCGAAACGGGCACGCTTACGGAGATCTGGTTCGTAAGAAAGCCCGATTCCATTGGCCGAAGCTATGACGGTACGACGGACGGCAGCATGGTTTCGTTCGGCACACCGCAATTCACGGACGGCACAAATACGTTTGAACTCACGGAAGGAACGGACTTTACCGCCAAGAAGGCCTTCGATTCTGCGGACGCGGGTAATCATACCGTCACTGTGGAGGTCACGCTGATCGGCGAGGCCGCAGCGAAGTACAAGCTCAAGGCGGGCGAGGAAACGTTTACGATCAGCGGCACCATCAACAAGGCCTATCCAAATCTGACCGTATCTCTTTCCGAGACGACTTGCGCGGTGGGCGAAAAGCTTCTTCCGCTGCTGTCTGTCAGCGGTGCTCCGGAAGACGCCGCGGTGACATATTACTATACGCAGTACCAAACATTAGCTGGGGATTCGGAGTATGAGGGCAGTGATGTCGTTCCTGCAATCGACGAAAACACTGCAATCAGCGAGCCCGGCACATATTACGTTTATGCCAAGTCCAGCGGGACTAAGAACTACGATGAAAAACGGTCGGATACCGTGAAACTCACGGTCAACAAGGCGGTCGTTAAGGCGGCTTCCGTGACAAAAGCGGACGGCACGGATGGCGGTACATACGAATCCCTCCCGGCAGCGCTGAACGCGGCGCAGGACGGCGACACCGTCAAGCTGCTGGCGAACCATACGACAAATTGGAGCGACGTCGAAGCCAGCGATCTTTCCACACTGGCTGTCGTCACCAAACGGCTGACGCTGGAATTGAACGGCTGGACGGTGGATTATCTCGAAGTGGGCGAGGTGGTTCCTGACGAGGAAGGCGGAATCCTGGAATCCACCGATGGCAACCTGACCATCGTAGATAACATTCAAGATGGCTCCCACGGCAAAATCAAAGACCTCCAATTTGTAAATGGTTCACTGGAGATTCAGAGCGGTCAGATTGGAGATTCTGGCGAAGGCAAGCTTACCTGTAACGGGAACAGCGGCAGCGTGACTGTCTGCGGCGGCACGGTGCTTGGTCTCACGGTGGGCGAGGGCGCTTCCGTCACCGTCTCCGGCGGCTCAACGCACGCGGGTTCCTGGTTCAACGACGGTACGCTGACAATCACAGGCGGCACGTTCGGCAATGTAAACTTCCGTAATAACGGTGGGACCATCGCCATCAGCGGCGGCACCTTCTCTACGATTCGAAATACGGGTGTAAGCAGCAACATTCCGCCCATGTCCCTGCTGGCGCCGGGCTATGCCTTCTATAAGGACAACGCCGTGCAGGACGGCAGCAAGATCGATTCTCTGCAAGATGTGACGGTCAAAGAACACACTCACACCATGGTAGACAACAAGTGCGCCTGCGGTTTTTCCTGCACCCACACGAACACCAAGGGCGTGAGCACCATCGGTAAAGATGGCAAGTGCACGGTCTGCGGGACGCAGGTTGCGGCTGGCATCGGTGAAACCTATTATACCGATGTGAAGTCCGCCCTGGATGCGGCAGCTGACGGTCAGACCGTACGGCTGCTGGCAAACGGGATGCTTCCTCGCGACATATATGCCAGCAAGACCCTCACGCTGGATCTGAACGGACATAGCCTGAGTGGGTACAGCTTGAATGTCGGCGGCCTTACGGCCACGAGCCAGATTCGCACCGGCAATCTGACGGTCATTGACAGCAGCGGCGGCAACGGCGCAGTGGGCGTGACCGTGCGGGACGGCGGTACGCTGGTATTTGATCCGGAGAATGACAGCACCACCCTGCTCCAGCTGGAGGTTTGGGGCGGCACAGTCGAGCTGTACGGCGGAAGGATTTTGAGAAAAGGTCTGCAGCTGAATAACAGCATCGTATTGGGCGATCTGCTTCCCCGGAAAGCGGGGCTTGCTTACTACCGTGAGGGCAGCGACACGCAGCTCACGCTGAAGGAAGCCGCTTCCAGGACCTGCGACCTGGTGGTAAAGTCCTGCGCCCACGGCGGCAAGAACGGCTTTGACGAAAACGCCACTGCCTGCCCCTACTGCAACGCGCCCGCGGTGGCGGAAGCAGCCTTGAACGATGGTGAGGGCGGTCGCCTGCGGCGGAGATTTACCAACCTACAAACAGCCATTGATGCAGATAGAGACGGTGGCGCGACTCTTCAGCTGCTGGCCGATGTGACCGGCGATTATACCATCGACGGTACGCAGGACACGGGACTTAACCTGAACGGACACTGCATCAAGGGTACGGTGACGGTCAAGGCGGCTACAGGCAACAATACCACCACTTTCAGCAACACACAAAACAATACCACAGCCAGCATTGATGCGGTCGTTGCCCACAGGGGAGCAAAACTCGCCGGGACGGGGTATCCCGCCGTGATCGGCAAATTGACATTGGCCGATACCACGAAGTGGAAGGATATCCTGCAGCAGCCTACCCGCCTTGGCTTCAGAGTCACGAACGCGGATGGCACCCACAAGTGGTATGCCCCGGATGATGTCAATGGTTCACAGTTGAACAACGTTATCATCAATAGCCTGCCTATCACCACCAAGACCCTGAATCTGAAGGTAGATGGCAAGAACCTGATCGGTAACTCGCCGAAGGTGGAGCGCGGAACGACCGTCCAGCTCTGTGCCGGCTGCAATGGGAAGGGTGCGGATGTATACATCTACATCGGGGAAAGCGTTGGAAACAACAATCCCACATACAGCCAGAAGAAAGCTGAATATAAAAATATCGGCAGCAGCTGGTACTACGTTGTAGACCTCGACGCTAACACAATCGGAACCTACGATATTTATTTCACCGCTTCCAAGGACGGCTATTCGGTGACGAGCAGCCACAAAAAGCTGACCGTCACCAAGGCCGCCACCCCGGCCAGCGCGATCACCGCGTCCGCGGCAAACGCCCTGACCTACAACGGCAATGAGCAGGTACTCGTCACGGCGGGCAGCGTGGAGGCAAAATACGGCGAGATGCAGTACCGTCTGGGTACGAGCGGCGGCTTCAGTACTGACATTCCCACCGCCACCGATGCCGGAACATACACGGTCTATTACAAAGTCGTAGGAGCTGAGGGCTACGATGACACCACTGCTAAGTCCATAAAAGTAACCATCAGCCCGGTGAAGATCAAGGGCATCGGCAACGTCGCTTCCGTCTCCAAGACCTACGACGGCAGCGCAAGCGTTACGCTTCCCAAGACCAATCTTGCGTTCCTGGGCGCTGCGGGCAGCATGACTCCCATCCCCGGGAGCGTTTATAGGATCACGAACGCCCGCTTTACCACGCGGCAGGATGACTTTATTTATGAGAATTCGCCGGACGCCGGCACGAAAGAGGCCATTTCCTTCACCCTGACGCTCACAGATTCCAACTATGCGTTCGAGGGCAAGGCGGCAAGCGTCAGATCGGCCAACTTCAATTTCACCTCCAAGGATGACCGCTTTAAGATCAATCAGGCCACTGTGACCCCGGCTGAGATCACGCTGTATGTTTACAACGACGTGGCAAAGACCTACACGCTCAACCTGGCCACGCTCCTGCCGAAGCTGACTCCGGGCTGCGAGTACGGCAAAATCAAGTATCAAGGGTGCGATTACCATTTTACGGATAGCACCTACCTCGACAGTAACAACGGTATGTTCGTGTCAAACGAGGGCGTTCTGACTCTGCCCATCGTGGCCGCGCACTCCACAGATGTTAACAAGCAAATCGGCAAGATAACCGCCCCGGTTGTAGCCGCGAACTATCAGCAGTTCGAGCTGACCATAAAGGTCGTTATTGGTGAGAAGATCACGCCCGTAAAGTCAGATGACTTCAAAATCAGCGCGACGGGCATCATCTACTGCCAGACATTGGAAAACAGCAGGCTCACGGTCGAGGGCACGATGAAAGACCCCACCACAGGAAAAGAAGTCAAGGGCACCTTTGCGTGGTTGAATAAAGATATACCCAGCCGAACCGGCGATTACAACGTCTATTGGATATTCACCCCGGCGGAAGGCTACGAGAAATACGCAGCCGTAACCGACATAGTGAAAGTCCACGTCGCCCCCAAGTCCATCGAGGGCGCAACCATCACGCTGGAAAAATACGAATTTGCGTACAATGCGGCGGAGCAATCGCCGAAGATTACCGGCGTGACGCTGGAGAACTGGTATGAAACAAGAATCACCTATGTTATCAAAAGCGGCGACAAGGCCACCGATGCCAATGACAGCATTCCCCTGACCATCGAAGGTACCGGCAACTACACCGGTAAGGCCACGGTCAAGTGGAAGATCACGCCAAAAGAAGTGACGCCAACGATTGAAGTCGCACCCTGCACCTACACCGGCGATGCGCTGGAACCGACCGTCACCGTCAAGGACGACACCGGCAACATCATCGACCCGAAGGAGTACGAGATTTTCTACAGCAACAATACCAATGCCGGTACTGCGACTGTGACCGTCAAGGACGTTGAAGGCGGCAACTATGTTCTCAGCGAGGCCGTCAAGACCTTCGAGATCACCAAGGCTGCTGCACCCGCAGCAGAGGCTGGCTCGCTGACCATCACCAACGGTCTGCACAAGACCTATTCCCTTGGCCTCTCGACGCTGCTGCCGAAGCTGACTGCTCCCTGCGACTACGGCGAGATCATCTATGACAAGAAGGTTGATACCGCTCTGGGCAAGGGTACCTATGTTACCCTTGTAAACGGCAAGACCGGTGAGCTGACGCTGGAAGCAAACAGAAGCGGCACGGACGAAGGACAATTCGGCACGATCACTGTTACAATCTCCACGAGCAACTATCAGGATATCACCCTGACCATCAATGTCAGCGCGAAGAACAGGCTCACCCCGGTTCTGACCGGTACACCGACGCTCACGCCTACCGAACTCACCTACGGTGAGTCGCTGAGCAAGATCAAGATCACCGGCACGATGAAGGTCGGCGATACGGTCGTTAAGGGCACCTTCTCGTGGCAGCAACCGGGCGATACGATTCTGGATGCGAGTACGTTGGGCCATGATGTCGGATGGAAGTTCACGCCGGAGGATGGGAATACCTATACGGAAGCAACCGGCACCGCAACGGTCAGGGTCAACAAGGCTCAACAGTATGGCAAGGTCAGCATGGCGGGCTATACTTACGGTCAAACGCCAGGCACACCGACCCTGACAGACCGGACGGGTGATTTGAATGCTCAAGTGACCTACGGTTATGCCGTTGTTGACAGCGGCTCCGTTCAGACGTGGGATATCAGCAATCCGCCCGCGCTGAACGCCGGTACTTACCGTATGTTTGCACGGATCGGCGAGACGGGCAACTACTGTGAGCATAATACCAGGTATTGTGAATTTGTGGTAGAAAAGGCAACGCCGGACTACACCGTTCCCACCGGCCTGACGGCAAAATCCGGTCAGAGACTTGCGGATATAAAGCTGCCGGACGGCTGGAGCTGGATGGACAGCAGCAAATCTGTGGGTGACGCTTCAACCGTAACCAAGACCTTCCGGGCGAAGTTTACCCCGACAGACACCGACAACTACAACATGGTGGAGAACATTGAACTTGAAGTCATGGTGAACAAGGCGGATAGCGGTAGCCTCAAAACGGAGTTCACCCCGACAGACACCGACAACTACAACACGGTGGAGAACATGGAACTGAAAGGCATGGTGAAGAAGGCGGATGGAGGCAGTCTCAAAACGGTCGAGCTGACGCAGAAGTACACGGACGCTTCCGTGCATACCTACACGCCAGACTGGTCGGGGCTTCCCGGCGGACAAGTGTGGAGCTATAATAGCGAATACAGCGTCAGCACCGGCTCGAATATCACACTTACCAAGCATGATTTTGCAGCGGACGGCAGTTTGCTGACCTACGCGATTTCCGGTGGCAAGGCCGGTGACACCGTCACCATTACCCTGAAAGCTTCCTGCAACAACTACAAGGACTTCACCATCATCCTGAACATCACCCTGACAGAAAAGGATAGTCAGGAGGCACTTGTCATTATCGGTGCGGACAGTGTGTTCTATGGTCAGACGTTGACATTGACCACCAGAGGCGGCTCCGGCACAGGCGCTGTGACCTACCGCATTGACACTGCTCACAGCACCGGCGAAGCGACCATTGATCCCAATACCGGCGTTCTGACTCCGGTCAAGGTCGGCTCCGTGAGTGTCATTGCAACCAAGGCGGGGGACAAGGACTACAACGACGTTACCAGCGCCCCCTTCGTGCTCATGATTAAACCGGCCACTCCCGCCGGTGAGCCCCCCAAGGACACCAAGATCACCACTGATAGCGTTGGGGACGATTGGGACTACAGTAACTACACCATCAAGGCAACTGCCGGGGCTGGCGGCTCCATTTCTCCCTCCGGCGATGTCAGCGTCCGCGAGGGCGAAGATCAGACCTTCACCATCACCACGGATGAGGGCTATGCTGTCGCCGACGTCAAGATCGACGGCAAGAGCATCGGCGCGGTGAATTCCTACGCCTTTGAGAATGTCAGAAGAACCCATACCATCGAGGTCATCTTCGTCAAGGCCACTGCCAGCGCCAGCACCGGAGACAGCAGCAATCTTCCATTGTGGAGCGTCCTCCTGCTGGCAAGTACCTTTACTCTGGCCGGCGCCGTCCACTATAAGAGAAAACGAGCACGGTAATTGTCTTTATCATGCCTTAAAGGCCAACAAACAGCGCAGCTTCCGGGAAAATATCCGAAAGCTGCGCTGTTCTCTTTGTGCGCCTGGCGGCGCATGTTTCTAAAGGGTTAAAGTCCCGAATCCACCCGGTAGTGGGAAGGATATAGCCGCAAGCAGGGTGGTGTTCGTCCTGTTAATTTTCTTATGCGCTTGCGACATCATAGGAACCATGGAGGTGGTTCCTATGATAAACAGACCGCTCTACGTCGATAAGATTATGGCATACACCGATACACCTTTTGTAAAAGTGTTGACGGGTGTTCGCCGATGCGGAAAATCTACAATTCTTAAAATGATTATGGAAAAGCTGCAACAGGAGCATGGCATTCCGGCTGAGCGGATTGTCAGTATGCGTTTCGATTCCATGGATTATGAGGATATGACAGCGAAGGATATGTTCAAGGCTGTCAAAGAAAAGCTAAATCCAACCGGGAGGACGTATCTCTTTCTGGATGAGGTTCAGGAGATTGAAGGCTGGGAGAAAGTGGTGAACTCCCTGGCAACGGATTATGATGTTGATCTTTATGTGACAGGCTCCAATTCCAGAATGATGTCTTCGGAAATAGCGACTTACCTGACCGGACGATATGTTTTCTTCCGGATCTATACGCTTTCGTTTCAGGAATATCTGGAATTCAAAAAGCAGTATACACAGGTAAAGGATATCCATGCTGAACTGGCAGACTATATCCGCTTGGGCGGCTTCCCTGCAACGCACCTGCGAGAGTATTCACAGGATGAGGTTTATACGATTGTCCGGGATATCTATAATTCCACGATTTTCTCGGATATCGTAAAGAGAAACCAGATTCGCAAGATCGACCAGCTGGAACGGGTGGTTCGGTACACATTTGCGAATGTGGGAAATTCATTCTCTGCAAAATCAATTTCGGATTATCTGAAATCAGTAAATCATGCTATCGACAATGAAACGGTATACAGTTATCTGGAAAAGCTGGAGAAAGCATATCTCCTTCATCGCTGTTCTCGATACGACCTGCGCGGAAAGGAGATTCTAAAAACGCAGGAAAAGTTTTATCTTGCTGATACTGCTTTGCGTTACAGCGTGCTGGGCTATACACCGGACAGCGTAGCTTCCAGTCTGGAAAATGTGGTATATCTGGAGCTTTGCAGACGAGGATATACCGTGACGATTGGGAAAACGCCGGATGGTGAAGTCAATTTTGTGGCGCAGAAGCAGAATGACCGGTTGTATGTGCAGGTCACGCAGGAGATCAAATCCGAGAAGACAGAAAAGCGTGAGTATGAACGATTGCTGGAAATCCGGGATAACTATCCGAAGTATGTTTTGAGAAACGATGAATTTGCCGGAGGCAATTACCAAGGCATTAAGAGTATGCACATTGCAGATTTTCTATTGAGCACAGAATATTAACGATGAGGGCGGCGGTGAGCCGCCCTTTTACATAGCTAGGTTTCTGATTGAAAGTTTCAAATGACAAAATAGAGATACTATACCATTGCAAAAAAGAAGTGGGCACGATATAATATGGATAAGAAGGCAAAAGTCACCGCAATGGTGTGAAAATAGATTTTGGCTGTTTCCATAAGGAGTAGATCGAGATGTGTTATTCTCAGTGGCTGAAAACACAGATGTGTGATGGTTGCAGCAAGCTATTTGTATAAGCCGAAAGGCCGCAGAAATGCGGCTTTTCCTAAATACATGAGTTAGCCGAACCTAACTTGTCAATGTGCGCGTACTGGTTAGATAAATCTAACTATAAAAGGAGAGACAGAAATGCGAGAACACAAGAATTTCTGGGGCAGAAATGCAGGTCTGTATGACTGCTTTATGCGAAAAGACAGGGCAGTATACGAGAAAATGTATGAGCTGATCCGTCCGGTCGTGAAAGACAAAACAGTGCTGGAGGTGGCTACCGGAACGGGACTGATCGCCAAGCACATCGTAAAAGCAGCGGCACACATCGAGGCGACGGATGCCTCTCCGGAAATGATTACAGAGGCCAAACGGGGGAATTACTCTGCGAAGCTGCGTTTTTCCGTGCAGGATATGTTTTCTCTGCCATACGCGAGCAAATCATTCGATGTGGTAATCGTATCAAACGCACTGCACATTGTGCCTCAGCCAGAAAAATCATTGCGAGAGATCAAACGGGTGCTGAAGGATGACGGTGTGCTGATCGCGCCTACCTTTACGCACGCAGAAAACTCATTTCCCGGCAAGGTCAAAGTCTTTTTCATGAAGCTGGCAGGCTTTCCACTTCACAGCAAGTGGACGAGTGAGGAATACCTGAAATTTCTGCAACAGAATGATTGGACAGTGCGAAAAAGTGTTGTTCTAAAGGCCGCTTTTCCGCTGACCTATACGGAATGTGTGAAATCGGAGGTGTGATAAGATGTCATTTTTTGAGAACACCAGGAAGCCTGTGGGGCTTGGCGGGAAAATCATGGTCGCCATGATGAACCTGGGGCACAGTCCTGTGGCACGGTGGGGACTTCGCTTTTTGGAGCTTACTCTGGACGCCAAGGTGCTGGACTGCGGCTGTGGCGGAGGGGCGAACATCAAGAGACTTCTGAAAAAATGCCCGGAGGGTATTGTCAAGGGCATTGACTATTCCCCCGTCAGTGT
>ENA-UEPL01002362-UEPL01002362.1-human-gut-metagenome-genome-assembly--contig:-NODE-2362-length-12607-cov-5.730806_pt1 | contig 12607 bp, 10 predicted proteins | sample MGYA00242896_ERZ507908 | MGnify/ENA primary metagenome ERZ507908 (study PRJEB26167, sample SAMN06115518) | human gut metagenome | host: Homo sapiens | place: China:Chongqing | collected 2015-08-20...
TAACACTTCCGGAACAACTCTTTTGCTTGATTTTTGCTTAGAGGGTTGCATTTTCACCTCATTATTCGGTTTTATTCGGGAAAATTGTACGACACATGCAACTCTTTGTATTAATTTCTTGTCTTTTGGTTGCTTTCGGCTGAATTTTCTCAAAATCTATGCAACTATTTTTGGTATATATGAAGGATAAGGTTGCATGTGGTTCTTTTCTTCTAAAAACTTGGCTGAAAGTATGATGGACATCATATCTCAGTTGTAGTAAAATACGAAGTAATAGTTTTGTGTTGATAGTTTTTGAAAGGGAGTGCGTTACTATGAAGTGGGTTCGATATTTTCTAATTTGTTGTTTGAGTTTATTTGTTATTTCCTGTGATAAAGAAACTGCGGTGCAGCCGAGAGAGGAAGTTTCTCTAAAACGAGATAAGTCATACGAATATGAAAAAATACAAAAGCCGGATCCTGCATTTTCAAAAGATATGAAACAAATGTATCTTATTGCAGGTGAAGAGGTGCCGTATTTCATTTTTCGCATGCAGACTTCCGGAAAAGATTCTTATATGGAGTGCCGGTGGGAGGAAGATAAGAAATGGGTGATGAAAAAAACGGCATGGAGTGATTTTATTGCAAAAAACTGCGGCAATGGTGAAATTCAGATTGCAGCCGATACAAAGCAGAATTTGTACGTGATGTATAGTGATAATAGTAAAACAAAATGCCAGCTGTATAAAATCAAGAAAAATAGGGAAATCCGGGAACTTCATATCCCTGATATTACGTCACGTGTAAAAGGGCAAAAGATTGTATCGTTTAGTGTGATTAACGAATCACGTCTTGTGTTTTTCTTTTCCTTAAAGGAAGATGCCACGGACGGACAGGCAATAGAGTACGACAGTGTAGAAGAAAAATTTCTTGCCAAAGATGGAAAAATTGATGATATATCAGCAGGGTTTGATACGGAAGGAAACTATTATGTGGTGGCACCGAGACAGCAGTTGATTATGAAAAAATCACTTTATGAAAGTGTGCCGAAAAAGGTTATAAAATGTGAGGGAATGACATCGGAAAGCAGCACTTCCGGTCTTGTGATTGATGACGATTTCGGATATCTGTTGACGGGGAATGGCATCTATGGTGGGAAATTGGATGCCAATGAATGGGAGAAGAAGATTGATGGGAAAGAACTCTATTACTGCAAGGACTTTCCGTCGCCGGTTCTTGGGATTGCCAACATGGTAAAGGTGCCTGGCAGGGATTTAGAATTTTATTTGATGACATGGAAAAATGCGGAGTGTTCGGATTTTGAATGGGTTCATTATTTTGCGGGCAAAAAACCGTAAATTACTGGCAGGAATGGCTAGAATATGTTACATTATAACTAACGGAAATCGTTTCGATTGGGTTTATGGGAACGGTCGTATTATATAGGAGGTATTTCACATGGGAAAAGAGAGATTTGTTGATTTAATTCAGAAAAAAAAGAATGGAGAGACACTGACAAAAGAAGAAATTGATTTTATGATAACGGATTATGTGGCGGGGAAAATTCCGGATTATCAGATGTCTGCCATGCTGATGGCAATTTACTTTAATGGCATGGAAAATGAGGAACTGGCGGCGTTTACTTTGGCAATGCGGGATTCCGGAGATTTGGTCGATTTGTCACCGATTGAAGGAATTAAAGTGGACAAACATTCGACGGGCGGTGTTGGCGACAAGACAACACTGATTGTTGGACCGATTGTGGCGGCTTGTGGCGTGCCGGTGGCAAAAATGAGTGGACGCGGACTTGGATTTACCGGGGGAACGCTAGATAAACTGGAGTCGATATCCGGTTTTCGCATTGACCTTTCGGCAGAGGAGTTTTTTGAAACGGTGAAAAAAACGGGAATCAGCGTGATTGGACAGACCGGAAATCTGGCACCGGCGGACAAACTTTTGTATGCACTCCGCGATGTAACAGCTACAGTGGACAGTATTCCGTTGATTGCAGCGTCGGTTATGAGCAAGAAGCTGGCGGCAGGAAGTGACAAAATTGTTTTGGATGTCACGACGGGCAGCGGAGCATTTATGAAAAATACAAGAGATGCGAAAAAACTTGCGAAACATATGGTGGCAATTGGAAATCATGCGGGAAAAGAGACCGTGGCAATTTTAACCGGCATGGAAGAACCACTCGGATTTGCAATCGGCAATAACATGGAAGTGAAAGAAGCAATTGAGGTGTTAAAAGGAGACGGTCCGGAAGATGTCAAAGAAGTCAGCGTGGCGTTAGCCGGTATGATGCTGTCACTTGGGCTGGAAAATGTAAGCCACAGTCAGGGAAAAAGGATGGCGAAAAAAGCTCTTTCGTCCGGACAGGCATTTGAAAAATTCAAAGAAATGGTACAGGCGCAGGGCGGCGATATCCGTTATGTAGAGCATCCGGAATTTTTTGAGAGAGACGCATTTGAGGGAGAAGTGCTTGCCGCAGAAGATGGATTTTTATCCGGGATGGATACCGAGAAGATTGGTGTGGCAGCAGGACTTTTGGGTGCCGGCAGGGAGACCAAAGACAGCGTCATTGATATGAGCGCAGGTATTTACCTGGAAAAGAAAATTGGAGATACCGTGAAAAAAGGCGAACCGATTGCCATCTGCTATGCAGGAACAAAAGAAAAATTGAACCGTGGAATGGCAATGTTTGAGAGCAGTATCCGGTATTCGAAAGAAGCTCCAAGGATTCCGAAATTAATAGTGGATATTATTCGCTAGGTTTGGTAAAATAGGAATAATAAGGAATAAATGAGGGAGGACAGATATGTTCGATAGTATTGTGATTGGCAGCGGCTTTGCCGGTGCTGTGGTAGCCAGAGAGCTGGCTGAGAAAAAAGGACAGCAGGTGTTAGTAATTGACGCCAGAGACCATGTCGGCGGAAACTGCTATGACAAAAAAGATGACTATGGCATTTTGATTCATCAGTATGGACCGCATATTTTTCATACCAATATTGATAGAGTATATGACTATTTGTCACGTTTTACGGATTGGTATAATTACCGCCATGAAGTTGTTGGAAATGTATACGGCAGAGAATTGCCAATTCCTTTTAACTTAAATACGCTGGAGCTTGTGTACGGCGAGCGTGCACCGCATTTGGAAAAGCTTTTAATTGATAATTTTGGCGAAGGTGCCAGAGTTCCGATTCTGGAACTTATGAATCATGAAAATGAAGAGTTACAGGAGATTGCTCAGTATGTATATGAAAATGTTTTCTTGAAATATACGATGAAGCAGTGGGGCAAATCGCCGAAGGAAATCGATCCGGCTGTGTCTGGCCGAGTTCCGGTTCTTTTATCCAGAGATAACCGTTATTTTCAGGATAAATATCAGGGACTTCCGAAGGAAGGATTTACGCCGATTTTTGAAAAAATGCTCGATTATCCGGGCATTGAAGTGCGCTTAAATTGTGAGGCGGCATCGGTTCTTACGATTGACCCGGAGGCAGAAAACAAAGTCCTTTTTGAGGGGCAGCCATTTACCGGCAATGTGATTTTTACCGGAGCTTTGGATGAGCTGTTTGGATGCCGCTTTGGCAGACTTCCGTATCGTTCGCTGCGGTTTGATTTTGAGCACTATGACAAGAAATTTTATCAGAGCCACGGTGTAGTAAACTACACGGTGTCGGAAGATTTTACCCGTATAACAGAGTTTAAGTATTTGTCCGGCCAGTTGGATGCAAAGGATACGACGATTGTGAAAGAATACCCGATGCCTTATCAGGGAAAAGACGGGGAAATTCCTTATTATGCAATTAATAACGCTGAAAATGATGCTCTGTTTTTGAAGTACAAAGAACTTGTTAATAAGATTCCAAACTTCTATCTGTTAGGACGTTTGGCTGAATACAAGTATTATAATATTGATGCGATTGTTGACCGTGCACTGACGGTGGCAGAGGAAATTTAAGAAAGAAGGGTTTTGAGAATGAAACTATTGACGGTTGCAATACCTTGCTATAATTCGCAGGATTACATGGAGCATGCAGTAGAAACCGCGTTAGTAGGTGGCGAAGATGTTGAAATTATTCTGGTAAATGATGGTTCTTCAGATAAAACGGCTGAAATTGCCGACCGTCTGCAAAAAGAACATCCGACGATTGTACGGGCGATTCACCAGGAAAACGGGGGTCACGGGGCAGCAGTAAATACCGGTCTTGCCAATGCAAGTGGTTTGTATTACAAGGTGCTCGACAGTGATGACTGGTTTGACAGAGGGGCATTCCTTAAGATTTTGGATGTGCTTCGCAGTTTTGTGGAAGATGGTTCCGGCGTGGATATGCTGCTTGCTAATTATGTTTACGAAAAGCCAAGCCTTCACAAACACAAAGTGATTCGCTATGATGGCGTTTTCCCGGAAAATCAGGTATTTACGTGGAATGATGTAAAACGCTTTAAGATTAGTCAGAATATTTTGATGCATTCGGTTATTTACCGTACTAAAATGCTTCGTGACTGTCAGCTGGAATTGCCGCGACATACGTTTTATGTGGATAACATTTTTGTCTATAATCCGCTTCCTTTTGTGAAAAAAATGTATTATGTGAATGCCGATTTGTATCGTTATTTTATCGGAAGGGATGACCAGTCGGTAAACGAAAAAGTAATGATTGGACGTATCGACCAGCAGATTAAAGTAAACAAATTGATGATTGATGCGTATGATTTGACAAAAATCAAGAACAAAAAACTGCGCGATTACATGGTAAAATATTTGACAATGATGATGACGGTTAGTTCTGTATTTCTCATTAAAGAAGGCTCGGAAGAAAGCCTGCAGAAACGCGAGGAATTATGGGAGTACCTGAAAAATAAAAATAAAATTATGTACCGTATGATAAATAAAATGGCACTGAGTAAGCCGATGCAGTTCCGCAGCAAAGCCGGCAGAAAGATTGTCGTGTGGGGCTATAGTTTGTCGCAAAAGATTTATGGGTTTAATTAGAAATTGATGGAAAAAGAGATAATATTGCTGGAGGGAAAGGAGTTTATATGATTACAGCACAGTTTATTTTATTCTTTTTTGCGTTTCTTATAATTTGCATGTTTGTTATGGGAGCATTAAACCGGGATTTGAGAGATAAAAGGTATTTATCGACAATGGGTTGTCTTTTGTCTGTTATGTTGATTGTTTGTGTATGCTTTTTTCCATTTCCGTATCAAGATGAATTATTGCAGACGATGATTACGGATGGAGAAGGACTGGGGAATAATTTTATTCCGTTTCATACAATAATATCTATTTTTGGTGAAGCAATAACATATCATACATATGGCACTTTGTGTTATCAATTTTTTGGAAACATTCTTTTATTTATACCTTTTGGTTTTTCACTTTGCTATTATTTTAAAGAAGGCAAAAAGTTTTTCAAGGTATTATGCTGCATTATTCTTGTAACAGTTTTAGTAGAAGTTTGGCAGGGAGCATTTAACGCTATGTTACAAGTAAATTACCGTTGTGTTGATATTGATGATGTAATGTTAAATACCATTGGGGGAATTTTTGGCTTTTGTGTGGCTTATTTTGGGATTCCGCGGTTGCAGACAATTTTTAAGAAAACAAAGAATAATTAGTACAAGAAAAGGAAGAAACATTATGCCCTTCTATGGCTATTATTTGATGAGTTAGAAGGATGGAAATGTTTTGTATCTTTGTATACGAAAATAACAATTTGTAGGACGCTTACTCAGCGTCCTACTTCATTTAATAATTCTTTTTTCATTTCATACAACTTGTCAGACAAATCAACAAATACTTCCTGAGGATTAACCAGACGTCTTGATTCTTCCCACATCGTTTCCAATTGCTCCTTGCAGTGTTTTTGAATTTCCATAACGGATGGCGAGTCGTAAACACACTGTCCGTTTTTGAAAATAGGAACTAAAATTTCTTTCATCGTGTAGGTGCCGCCTTCAAGACGCGTTTTTTTCCAAGTAGCATTCGGGTCAAAAAGAAGCAAATCTTCGGATTCGTCAAAGGTTTCGTCCGCAAGTGTTATGTAATCGGCACGGATTTTTCCGGATTCTTTGTCATAAATGCGGTAAACGGTTTTATTGCCCGGATTCGTGATTTTTGCCGGGTTTTCGGATAATTTGATTTTTGGAATCATTTCTCCGTCAATTTCTACCGCAGCCAATTTGTATACACCGCCAAACGCAGGTGTGTTTTTGGATGTAATCAGGTTTGTGCCAACGCCCCAGGAATCAATGCAGGCACCCTGTGAGAGCAGGGAGTCAATCAGATATTCATCCAAATCACTTGAAGCACAGATTTCGGCATCCGGAAATCCCGCATCGTCTAACATTTTTCTTGCTTTCTTGGAAAGGTAAGCGAGGTCGCCACTGTCGAGACGAATGCCATATTTTTTCGGCATGCGGTTCTGCTCACTCAATTCTTCAAATACACGGATGGCATTCGGTACGCCCGAACGAAGGGTGTCATAGGTGTCAACAAGAAGTGTCGTGTTATTTGGATACAATTCGGCATATTTGCGGAATGCAGTCAATTCATCCCCGTAACTCATAATCCAGCTGTGTGCGTGCGTGCCAAGTGCAGGGACATCATATTCTTTCGCGCAAATTACGTTACTTGTACCAATACATCCGCCAATGACAGCCGCACGTGCCCCGAATGTACCGGCATCCGGCCCCTGTGCGCGACGCAGACCAAATTCCATGACGCCGCCACCCTTTGCTGCATGGCAGACACGGGAAGCCTTTGTTGCAATCAGGCTTTGGTGGTTAATCAGATTTAAGAGTGCTGTTTCCACTAGCTGCGCTTCTAAAATTGGCGCGACAACTTTTAAAAGTGGTTCGTGAGGGAAGACCACCGTACCTTCCGGAATCGCATAAATATCCCCCGTAAAATGAAAACTTGCAAGATAATCCAAAAAGTCTTCATCAAACACGCCAAGACCGCGTAAGTAATCAATATCCTCATAATCAAAGTGAAGGCTTTTGATGTAGTCAATTACCTGCGCGAGTCCGGCGCAGACAGCATACGCTCCATCATCCGGATTCTGACGGTAAAACAAATCAAAAACAACACGATTTGATGCATGATTTTTAAAGTAGCCCTGCATCATTGTGATTTCGTAAAAATCAGTAAGCAGAGTAAAATTTCGATTATCCATACTAACCTCTCAATCTGCGCAAAACTCAAAAAGTGCGCGTTTGCTTTTCAATCGTAATTCTTATTTTAGTAGAAAAAGAGATATCTTTCAAGTTAAACTGAGTTTTGGTTTGTGTTAGGGGGCGTTGGCGTCTTTTTGGTTTTCGTAATTTATCAAGAAAAGTTTGTGCTTCGTGGGTGTTCCCGCTTAACAAACGCGTAGGGGTATAATTTTTCAATTCACCAAATAATTGAGAGCAGCTTTTGTAAAATAGACCTGCGGTTCCAATGTAACTCTTTTTCCTTGATTTGTCCCATAGGGATGCATTTATCAAGTTTCATCTGGAGAAATTAGATGATAAAACAACTCTTTCTGTTAATTTTCGCCTTTTAGGTTGCAATTTCTTCATAAATTTTCTTGATTAGCTTTGAATGCGACGCAAAAATGCAACCCTACAGAGTATTTTAAGCAAAAAGCGTTGTTTTGAAAACACAAGAAGCTGCTCTCAACTAGCTGGTTAGTGGTTAGCGTCAAGTGCTCGTATCTTTTTAGTTTCCAGTAAATGAGCAAGAATAGTTTGTGAAGAGTGGGTACAAACACGTGGGTATCAGGCATGTGTTGTTTACATGCCGATACCCTTACGCGTTTGTTTAGCGAAAGCGCCCACTCTTCGCAAACTATTCTTGCTTATTTACGGAAACTCAAAAAACTTCAACGAACATTTGACACAGCCCCCAATCTAAAATATAATTTTCATATTCAGTAAGTAGGGTGCGGTAAAAGGATTTTATTATAGCAAAGCAGCAAAGAAAGGAAAAGCAGGATGAAAAAAGCAGGCAGATTAGCAGCGGCAGTGTTCGCGGCTATGTTACTGGTAACCGGTTGTGGTGCTCCGGCGGAGAAAAAAGCCGTGGAGACAACACCGGAACAAAGTTCAAAAATTGAACAGAAAGAAGAGGCAAAAAATTTGAAAGACGCATTTAAAAAGGATTTTAAAGTTGGGGTTGCAATTAATCCGTATCAGTTGAAGGACGAGGAAACAAAGAAAATCATTCTTGAAAATTTCAACAGTATTACGATGGAAAATGGCATGAAGCCGGAGGCAATTTTAGACCAGCGGGCGTCGGAAAACAGCAAAGACGGCATGCCGGCGATTAATGAGGAAAATTTGGCAGAGTGTCTTTCACTTGCAAAAGATAACGGGCTTGTGCTTCGTGGTCACTGCCTTGTCTGGCACAATCAGACGCCGGAATGGTTTTTCTGTGAAAAATACGATGCAGGAAATGCCAAAGTGAATAAAGAAACGATGAAAAAAAGAATGGAAAGTTACATCAAAAAAGTTCTGAGTTTCTGCCAGGAAAAATATCCGGGCGTTGTCTATGCGTGGGATGTTGTGAATGAGGCGTGTGACGACGGCGGCGGATACCGCACTTCCAGTTTGTGGTATGAAATTTACGGCGATGAATCATACATTGAGGATGCGTTTACATTTGCTAGAAAATACGCAGATAAAGATGTGAAATTATTTTATAATGACTACAATGAGTATATGCCAAGCAAAGTAAGTACCATTGCAGAACTTGTGAAAAAATTGTATGATAAGAAATTGATTGACGGTGTGGGATTCCAGAGTCACTGGGATATGAATTATCCGGATACCGGCATGATTTCTGACGCGATGCAAAAGTACAGTGAGATTGGTGACTTGGAGATTCAATTTACCGAAGTGGATATGCATAATACCGATGATTCGGAGGAAGGTTTGAAGAAACTGGCAGACCGTTATAAAGAATTTTTTGAGATGATTGTGAAAGCGGACCGCGAAGGAAAGGCGAATGTGACGAGCGTTACATTCTGGGGGCTTTCGGATGATGTAACGTGGCTGACATCCTTTAAAGGCGAAGACAGTTACCCGCTTTTGTTCGATGAAAGTCACAAGAAAAAGGCGTGCTACGACAGTGTGTTAGCAGTCGGAAACGAAAAGTAATACGCATAATGAAACAAGCATATAGTGTAAAAAATGACTGGGAGGCAGTGATTATGTCGGACTATATGCGGAAAGTGTTTTATGTGAGAAAACGGGAAGAAAATCCGGATTGCTCTGTGACAGCCGGTTATGTAAAAGCAGAGCGGAGAAAACAGGTATTAACGCTGACGATTTTTTTGGACATACAGGATTTACCGGAGGAATGTCCGGTATGTGCCGTTTACTGCACAGGCAGAGAGTGGCAGTGTTTCTCCTGCGGATGGGTCACTTTTGACAAAAACGGAACTACCGTCTGTAACTTGTTTTTGCCGGACGATGAGACAATTGCCCACGCGGATGCTGTGGTAGGAATCGGAATTGGCAGAAATGGCGCTTACTGGGCAGGACAATTGCCGTGCTTTTATGAATGTCAGGCAGGGGAGCAGTGCAGGCGCATGACTGCACTTAGAAAATGCGGCGGTGCGATGTGCGGCTGCCAGTGTTAGAGGAAACTTTGCCGGGATCAGGAGGAATCACGATGACAAGCGATGAGTCGTTTATGAAACAGGCAGTGAAACAGGCGGAAAAGGCGTATGACAAACTGGAAACGCCGATTGGCTGTGTGATTGTGCATGAGGATAAAATCATTGCCAGAGGATATAATAAAAGAAATATAAAGAAAAATACGCTTGCTCATGCGGAAATTCTAGCCATTAATAAAGCGAGTAAGGTGCTTGGCGACTGGCGGCTTGAAGACTGTACGATGTATGTTACATTAGAGCCGTGTCCGATGTGTGCCGGAGCGATTGTGCAGGCACGGATTCCGCGCGTGGTGATTGGCAGCATGAATCCAAAAGCCGGATGTGCAGGTTCCGTTTTGAATCTTTTGCAGCAGGATGGATTGAACCATCAGGTGGAGATAACAAAAGGTGTACTTGCGGAGGAATGCAGTGGATTGATGACGAGTTTTTTCAGAGAACTGCGAAAAAAGAAAAAAGCGTAATGGTATTTGACATACCGTGAAAAAACAGATATAATTGTTGTGATATTGTTTATAACGGATTTGTTTCCCCTATTAGGAGGCAGACCGTTTCAAATTTCCGTGCAGCCGGGGAGATAGCGGTGCCCTGTACCTGCAATCCGCTATAGCAGGGGTGTTGTCCCATCGAGGGTCTTTTGACGGAGAGCTGCCCAAAGTAAGTGGCGTTGACACTTGGGTCTTGCGCAACAGGAACTTGTGAACCGTGTCAGGTCAGGAATGAAGCAGCACTAAGCAATTCTTCCTGTGTGACGCGAGGGTGCCTGAGCCTAGCTAACTGCTTTGGTAACGTCTTCTGATTTTGATTCGACATGGGATGCACGGATTTTATATTATACAGCTTTTTTGCGAGGAGTTGTTACATATGGCAGAGAGTTTGGTCTTGAATGGAAACAGTTCCATTACAAAAGGAACGGTTATATTTGAAAAAGGACAGCCGTTGCAGTCGACGGCATTAATACTTAAGGGACGAGTGATTGTACAGGGCGAGGGCGTCCGGATGACAATCGGCTCAGGAAATTTTTTGGGAATGTGCGATGTTTGGAAAAAGGAACATTCCTTTACTTATGTTGCACTTGATGATTTGGTTTTGTTTGGGTTGCCGATGGAAAATGAAAAGCAGGCAGCTCTTTTGCTGGAGCAGAAGCCACAGTACCGGGGACTTTTAGTGACTTCGCTGAATTTCTTTTATCATGATGTGTTCCGTGTGTTTGGAAAATTGAAAACTGAGACGGAGAAGGTGGCTGAGTTTGTGCATCAGACCTATTCACGTTATCAAAAACTTGCGGAAGGTGCGGGTCTGACGGCGGAAAAAATTGCGGCGATGGAACGTCTTTTAAACCAGCGGATGGAGAATTATTCGTTGCCGGAAAAAATCACGTATTTTATTCAGTGCAGTAAAATTCCAATTGAAGCACAGAAAAATTATTATGGCGCCAGTGCTTATGTGGCGCAGAAACAGTTTGAGGAACAGTGTGCGGTGCTTCCACAGTTAGTAGCGGGATGCCGTTACTACAGCGATTGGCTGACACGATATTTCCGTATTATGATTACGGATGAAAAAAATCTGTTTTCGCTGGTAGGGCGTATGGCGCTCGGCGTAAGACGATCCGGACAAAATGACAGCGAATTAAGCGTTATGCTTGACCATATTTTGGAGCAGATTAATAATACTGAAACTTTGTTATTGGAGTACGCCGGTGTAAATCTTCATCTTGACAGACAGCGTATGGAAGAAACCTATTTTGCATTGTTGTCAGACGATACCGGAAGCTTAGATGCGTTTGATCAGGAAGATTTAAAAGTGTTAGACCATTCGGTACAGCAGATTCTCGATTACGCAGAAGTTTCTGATGAGACGGCTGAAAAATTTGCATCGGCTGTTGAAGCATTTTTGGCGTGTGTGGACAAGTTTGCAAGAACGCCGGAAGCAACGGCACTTCGCAAAGAATTAGTGAAATATTTCTTTGAAATCTATGAGCGTGCCTGCAAAAAAAGTTTTCAGGATGCAAATCCGCCGCTTGCAGTGAAATTATTTTTACGATATGGCTATGTCAGCGAAGAACTTTTGACGGAGGAAGAACTCCGCACTCTTTTGACACTGCCGGATTCGAGAGAAGAAGAAACTACCTGCCGCGTTTATACAATGGGCGAGTGGCTGCGTGAAATTTATGAGGGAAGAAAATTAACTTATCGGAAGAAGGAAGAAAATCTGTATGCAGTGATTCCGATTCTTGGAGTGGTGATGGCTGTCTTGCTTTTGAGTCAGGAGGGCGCGGAACCGAAGAAAAAAGAAAAACTTCGGGAAAAAGAACTGCTGATGGATTATGCGGAACTCGTGTCAAAGCTGATGGTTTTAATCGGTGCCGGACTAACGGTGAGAAGTGCGTGGGAGCGCATGGTCAGGGATTATGAGTCAGCTCTTGACGGAAAGCGGATCAAACGCCGGGTCGCCTATGAGGAGATGCGCCAGACTTCTTTTGAGCTTGCAAATGGAATTGCGGAGTCTGTCGCATTTCGGGAATTCGGTCGCAGGTGTGGGGTACAGCAGTATCTGAAGCTCAGCAGTCTTTTAGAACAGAATCGTCGCTCGGGCATGAAAAACCTGAGAGCAATTCTTACGGCAGAGATGGAGGATGCATTTGAGGCGCGCAAGAATCTGGCGAGGACAATGGGAGAGGAGGCGGGAACAAAACTGCTCGCACCACTGTTTATGATGCTTGGCATTGTGATGGTGATGATTATGGTGCCGGCAATGATGTCGATGGGATAGTAAATAGTAGGGAGCGGAATAGGACGGGAATGGGAGCGGAATGGGAGCGGGTGACATGATGATAAGAATTTGATCATAATTTTATAACATTTTGTAACACTTGATGTGTTGTAATTATAGAATTTGTCGAAACAAGTGTCAAACCATGACCTATTTTGGGTTGGAACGCGAAGCTGTTTCTG
>ENA-UEPL01002364-UEPL01002364.1-human-gut-metagenome-genome-assembly--contig:-NODE-2364-length-12604-cov-3.965914_pt1 | contig 12604 bp, 10 predicted proteins | sample MGYA00242896_ERZ507908 | MGnify/ENA primary metagenome ERZ507908 (study PRJEB26167, sample SAMN06115518) | human gut metagenome | host: Homo sapiens | place: China:Chongqing | collected 2015-08-20...
CTCTCTGCGCACGGAAAGTCCCCTCACCTTCCAAATTATAGCTGCATGAATCATAATTACCTATGCAACCACAACCGATATCAGGGTAATTCTTTTCTTCTTATTTCTTATAAACCAACTTACTCGGAACTCCCTCCCCGAACAAATTATCACCCAGCGTCGTAATCTTATTTCCGGTAGCCAACACATAGCGAAGATTATCGCATCCCATAAAAGCACCGAATTCAATAGCCGTCACACTGGCCGGCAGCTCCAGCGTGCCGCAAAGGCGACCGCAGTTGCTAAATACCCGTTGTCCGATAGATTTCAGATTATGAGGTAATTTCATATTCAACAGATACTTCTTCTGTGCGAAAGTGAAGTCGGGGATAGCTGTTGCGTTCGTTCTGGAAATATCGACAGAGACGAGATTCGGCATATAATCGCGGATCAGTTTGAAGTCGGCGTTGTCCAGCTTACCTTCAACGGTCAGGAAGTTGATGTCTCTGGGTTGCAGTCCCGCTTTCAGAATCTCTTCTTCCAGTTTACCCATGGCGCCCACTTGCAGGGTAGTCTCTACCGGTTCCCCCTCGATAAACGCAAAGTTTTGCCATCTGTCTTTGTAGCGGTAAGAGTCGCTGCTGCCCAGGGGGACGAAGATAGCGGTAACGCTGTCTGCCAACGCTTCCGGCAACAGGTTGGGAGCTGTCTTCTTGCGGATCTGGCAAATTTTCAGGTTCTCGCAACCTTTGAAGGCGGCATCCTCTATATTCTTCGTTTTCTCCGAAAGAATCACTTTCTCCAGAGTGGCTTTACCTTTGGTCACTCCGCCTACTACATTCGAGAAAGCATAGGCAGGGATGAAGTTCGGCATATAAATGTAGAATTTTCCATTGGGATAAGTACCGGCTTTTCCGCTGTACATCTTGATTTCTGCGTTCGAAATATCCAATACTTTCAGATTGGCAAATTCGTCACGGAGATGCCGGAAGTCCTCTGCATTCAGTTTTCCGGTCAGTGTGAGGTGGGTGACACTGTTGGCTTCCTCTTCAGTCATCATGGAAATCAGCGTACCGGGCTTACTCACATAATACGTCTTACTCACTTGGGCGGCGGCTCCTAATGCATTAGCGGCCAGTAAGAAACTTATCAATAGTAGTTTAATTTTCATAATTTTGTAGATTTGTTCTGACAAATATAGGAAAAATAGAGAATACATGATGTTTTTTTATGTTTTATATCTAATTTTGTAGCCGGATTAACAAATTGTAAAAATGGAGGCAGACAACATAGATGGGAAGAAAGAACCCAAAAGACTTCCTGTGTGGGCATGTATCTCGCTGTTTATTGTGGTACTTTTCATATTTATTGGATTGTATGGGACACTGGTTAGCGGAGGCTTGTCGTTGGTTCTTGGAGTGGAGGCTCGTCATCCGGGAGTAGTAGGGTATATTTTCGTGGAGGCCAGTATGCTTTTGGCTGTTCTTACTGCTGCCGTAATCTTGCTTCGTCTCGAACGTCGTCCGTTTTCTGATTTGGGACTTTCTTTAAAAGGACATGCCAGTGGACTGTGGTATGGACTTCTGATGGCAATCTTGCTCTATTTGCTGGGTTTCGGAATCTCTGTTGTTTTGGGAGAAATAGAAGTCACCGGTTTTCAGTTTAAGCCGTTGGATTTATTGGGGTCGTGGGTGTTTTTCCTGTTAGTGGCGTTGTTTGAAGAGATTCTGATGCGCGGCTATATCCTCGGACGTCTGCTTCATACTAATATGAATAAATTCCTGGCGCTCTTCATCTCGTCGGCATTATTCGCGTTTATGCATATCTTTAATCCAGAAATAGCTTTCCTACCGATGCTTAATCTCTTACTTGCCGGTATGTTGCTGGGTGCTTCCTATCTTTATACCCGGAATCTGTGTTTCCCTATCTCTCTTCATCTTTTCTGGAATTGGATTCAAGGTCCGATTCTAGGTTATCAGGTGAGCGGAAATAATTTCACGACGAGCATGCTGACTTTGCGTATGCCCGAAGAAAACGTACTGAATGGCGGAGCCTTCGGTTTTGAAGGCTCGCTCATTTGCACAGTACTTATGATTGTTTTTACGATTCTGATCGTGTGGTGGGGAGAAAAAAGGGAAGCAATCAGTCTTGCTGTACCCCGATCATACTAAGCTGAATCCGTTTCCGGTCATAATCTACATTCATCACTCTGACCATGACGTGTTGATGGATGGATACCACTTCCGTCGGATCGGAAATGAACCGTTCCGCTAATTGCGAGAGGTGCACCAGTCCGTTCTCCTTAATACCTATATCGACAAACGCCCCGAAATTGGTGATGTTGCCTACGATGCCCGGAAGAATCATTCCTTCGCGCAAATCGGCTATGGTGCGCACGTTCTTGTCGAATTCGAAGACTTTGATAGCCTTACGCGGGTCACGTCCCGGCTTGTCGAGTTCCTGCAGAATGTCCTGTAAGGTGGGCAGACCGACGGTAGGGGTGATGTAGGCGGAGATGTTAATCTTCCGGCGGAGTTCCTTGTCGGCTATCAGTTCGTCGATGGTACATTTCAGGTCTTTGGCCATTTGCTCTACGATGTGGTAGCTTTCCGGATGCACGGCGGTGTTGTCCAGCGGATTCTTGGCTCCGGGGATGCGGAGGAATCCGGCACACTGTTCGAAAGCCTTGGCACCCATGCGAGGAACTTTCATCAACTCTTTCCGTGAACCGAAAGCTCCGTTTTCCGCCCGGTAGTTGACGATGTTTTGAGCCAGTTGCGGTCCCAGTCCGGAGATATAAGTCAATAGATGGCTGCTTGCCGTATTCAGGTTTACACCGACCAGGTTCACGCAATTCTCTACTGTCTGATCGAGCGCTTTTTTCAGTTTTGTCTGGTCTACATCGTGCTGGTATTGACCTACACCGATGGATTTAGGATCTATCTTCACCAATTCTGCCAACGGGTCCATCAGGCGGCGGCCGATGGAGACTGCTCCCCGCACCGTTACGTCATAATCGGGAAACTCGTCGCGGGCAATCTTCGAAGCCGAATAAATGGAAGCTCCCTGCTCACTGACTACAAACACGGGTATCTGACGGTCGAAGCTTTGGCTGTTGATGAAATCTTCTGTCTCACGGCTTGCCGTTCCGTTGCCGATGGAAATGGCTTCTATCTGATAGGCCTCAATCATCTTGCGGAGTTTGGAAGCAGCTTCTCCTGTTTTGTTCACGGGAGGATGCGGATAGATATTCTCATTATGCAACAGATTGCCTTGTGCATCGAGGCAGACAACTTTACATCCCGTACGGAATCCGGGGTCGATGGCGAGCACCCGTTTTTGTCCCAATGGAGGGGCGAGAAGAAGTTGACGGAGGTTCTCGGTGAATACCCGGATGGCTTCCTCGTCGGCTTTTTCTTTGGATTGAGCGGCAAATTCTGTTTCGATGGAGGGCTTGAGCAGACGCTTGTAGGCATCGACTGTGGCTTCGTCCACCTGCTGGCTACACTCGTTGTTGCCACGTACGAACTGACGTTCCAGGCGTTCGATGCAGGCCTCGTCGTCGGGATTGATAGACACTTTCAGCACCCCTTCCGACTCTGCCCGGCGGATGGCGAGTAGACGGTGGGACGTGCAACGTTTCAGTGGCTCGGAGAAATCGAAATAATCGCGGTATTTCGCTGCTTCTTCCTCTTTTCCTTTCACTACTTTGGCACTAATCTCTGCCTGGCGGCTGAACTGATTACGTACCGTGTTGCGGGCACGTTCGTCCTCGTTCACTTGCTCTGCAATGATGTCACGGGCGCCTTTCAGGGCATCTTCCACATCTTTCACGTCTCCTTTCACGAAGGAGGCAGCCTTGGTACTAAGATTGTTTTCCCTTTGCAACATCAGGATGGTGGCAAGCGGTTCCAACCCTTTCTGGCGGGCTACTTCAGCACGTGTCTTCCGCTTGGGTTTATAAGGAAGATAAATGTCTTCCAGTTCCGTCGGATTCCAGGTGTCGTTGATACGTTTCTCCAGTTCGGCAGTCAGTTTTCCCTGCTCGTTGATGGTGCCGAGAATCGTTTCTTTCCGTTTGGCTATGTCGCACAACTTATCGTGTTGCTCTTTTATTTGCTCTATCTGCACTTCATCCAGTCCGCCGGTAGCTTCTTTACGGTAACGACTGATGAAGGGAATCGTAGCACCTTCACCCAAAAGATGGAGCGTACTACTTATTTGTCTTTCCGGTATACCCAGAAAACCGGAAATCATCTTGTGAAATAATTCCATAATTTGTATTTTTTGAGAGTAAATGAGCGACAAAAATACATATAAATCTGCTAAACCCGACAAGTTTTACTATATTTGCAACTCAATTAATGAATTAACACATCAAAACAGCATTATTATGATGGGACGTCTTGGGGATTTTTTTATCTGTTTTCTTTGGCTCCTGCAGTCATCGAAGGTCTTGGCTGTCTCTAACGATAAGAAACCTATTCTGATTATTTGCTCTTATAATCCGGCAGCACACCAAACCTCGGTCACTATTTCCGATTATATGGATGAATATAGTAAGTTGGGAGGACAGCGCGACATTGTCATCGAAAACATGAACTGTAAAAGTTTCTCGGAGGCTCCGTTATGGAGCGCGATGATGACGCAGATTCTGGCTAAATATCAGGGAGAAAAGCATCCGGCACAAATTATTTTATTAGGACAGGAAGCGTGGGCTGCCTATTTGTCGCAGAGGGATGAAATGCAGGTGAAAGTGCCGGTGATGTGCAGTCTGGCCAGTAGTAATGTGGTGATATTGCCAAAAGATACGGTGGAAAACCTTGATTGCTGGATGCCCGAATCTGTCGATATCTTTGAAGATCATCTGGATATTCCCGAACTGGAATCGGGATTTATCAATCAATATAATATAGAAGGTAATATCTCCATGATTCAAGCTTTCTATCCGAAAACGAAACACATTGCATTTATCTCGGACAATACTTATGGCGGAGTGACTATGCAAGCGTTGGTACGAAAAGAAATGAAGAAGTTCCCCGATCTGGATTTGATTTTGATGGACGGCCGGAGACATTCTATTTATACCATCGTTGAGGAATTGAGACAGCTGCCCGAAAATACGGTTATTCTGGTGGGAACGTGGCGTGTGGATATGAACGAGGGGTATTTCATGCGGAATGCGACGTATGCCATGATGGAGGCTACTCCTACCATCCCGGCTTTTACTCCTTCATCGGTGAGCCTTGGATATTGGGCGATAGGAGGAGTGCTGCCCGATTATCGGAAAGTGGGAGGAGAAATGGCTATGGAGTCCATACGGATGGATCAGCACCCGGAGGATACGGGGAAGCATCTTTCGATCATTGGCTCTAAAGCGGTATTGGATAGCCGGAAGGTGAAAGAGTGGGGGCTGCACCCAAGCGTGTTGCCTTTTAAAGTGCAGCTTGTCAACCAACCGGTTTCGTTCTATCAGCAATATACTTATCAGATATGGTCTGCTTGTGCTTTGTTCGTGATTCTGGTACTTGGCTTATGTATCTCTCTTTTCTATTATTTCCGTACGAAACGTTTGAAAGACGAGCTTCTGAAATCGGAGAAGGATTTGCGTGTAGCGAAAGACAGGGCGGAAGAGTCTAATCGTCTGAAGAGTGCTTTCCTTGCCAATATGAGTCATGAGATACGGACGCCGTTGAACTCGATTGTCGGCTTTTCGGATGTACTGGCAATGGGCGGTAGCACGGAGGATGAACAGCAGTCTTATTATAAGATTATCAAAACCAATTCGGATTTGTTGCTTCGTCTGATTAATGATATTCTCGATCTTTCACGTCTGGAGGCGAACCGGGTGACTTTGACGTGGGAGGAATGTGATGTGGTGCAGTTGTGTAGTCAGGTGGTTGCCTCTGTTAGTTTTTCACGGCAGTCGTCGGACAATCAGTTCTTGTTTTCCACTTCTTTTGAAACTTTCCGGATGGTGACGGATGTGCAGCGTATGCAACAGGTAATCATTAATCTGCTGTCCAACGCCGACAAATTTACGAAACGCGGGAAGATTACCTTGGACTTTTCTGTGAATGAGGAAAAGCAAATGGCTATTTTCTCGGTAACGGATACCGGATGTGGAATTCCCAAAGAGAAACTTCCCCTGATATTTACCCGTTTTGAGAAACTGAATGATTTTGTACAAGGTACGGGGTTGGGGTTATCTATCTGTCAGAGTCTTGTAGAGCGTCTTGGCGGGAAAATAAATGTGGAATCCGAAGTAGGAGAGGGGAGTACCTTTGCTATGTATTTACCTTACCAGCAGGTAGACTTAACCATTACTGAATCTGATTATCAGGAGGGACGGAAGCGGATATTGGTAGCAGAAGATGTAGAAACCAACTTTATGCAGATCAATGCTTTGCTAAAGAAAGATTATACTCTTTCGTGGGTGACAAATGGTGAAGAGGCTGTGAACCGTTTCTTACATGAGAAACCAGATCTGATACTGATGGATATTCGTATGCCGGTGATGAATGGTATTAGAGCCACAGAGAAAATCCGTGCGGTATCTGCTGATATTCCGATCATAGCCGTGACGGCAAATGCTTTCTATATAGAACAGAAGCAGGCGCTTGCTGCGGGATGTAATGAAGTTGTCTCCAAACCTTATTCAATAGAACAGCTGAAAAGTACAATCGAGAAGTACCTTTGATTACTTTTTTATATTACAACAATTTGAAGTGTAACGTGTTATACTATTACTAATATAATAAATTGAACACTCAAATAATTTGTAATATGAAGAAGGTAGTATTGATAGGAGCCAGTGGTTTTGTAGGTTCGGCTATCCTTAATGAAGCTTTGAATCGTGATTTTCATGTGACGGCCGTAGTTCGTAATCCGGACAAGATAAAAATCGAGAATGAACATTTAGTAGTCAAGAAAGCAGATGTTTCTTCTCTCGATGAAGTTTATGGAGTCTGTAAGGGAGCCGATGCTGTGATCAGTGCCTTTAATCCCGGATGGGATAATCCCAATATATATGATGAAACAATTAAAGTTTACCTGACGATAATTGATGGAGTAAAAAAATCAGGCGTGAATCGTTTCCTGATGGTAGGTGGTGCTGGTTCGTTGTTTATTGCTCCGGGGCTCCGTCTGGTCGATTCTGGTGAAGTTCCTGAGAAGTTATTGCCGGGAGTCAAAGCTTTGAGCGATTTTTATCTTAATTTCCTGAAAAAAGAAAAAGAAATAGATTGGGTATTTTTCTCACCGGCTGCTGATATGGCGCCAGGCGTACGTACAGGCAGATATCGTTTAGGCAAAGATGATATGGTTGTAGATGTAGTGGGTAATAGTCATATTTCGGTGCAGGATTATGCAGCAGCTATGATTGACGAGTTAGAGAAGCCGGCACATCATCAGGAACGTTTTACCATAGGGTATTGACCGGACGATGGCTTTCCAGAAAGTTTAGATAGAGTTTGGCACATCCCCGGGCATCAGAGAGGGCTTCATGATGGGTGAGATCAATGTTTTGCCGTTGACAGCAAGCACTCAGATTGGCAGGTTTATAGCCTAAAGAGCGGTAGATACGCAGGGTACATTCCCAACGTTCGGGCAGTAATAACTCATCATAATCAAGCTGGTACATACGCATGGTACGTTTCAATACATTGCGGTCAAATTGTTCGTTGTGAGCAACAACTGTTTTGCCTTGTAACCGCTTCCGCACTTCAGGATAAATGGCATGGAACCCCGGTAATGATTCGGTCATATCCGGGGTGATGCCATGTACAAGGATATTTGATCGCCAATATACGTTTTCGGGCGGTTGGATCAGACTATAATACTCATCTGTAATCACTCCGTCTGTAACGGTGACAATGCCTACCGAACAGGCGCTTTCCATATAGCCTGTAGCTGTCTCAAAGTCGATGGCGGCAAATGATAAATTCATTAGATTCTGTCAAGAACGGTTTTTATTAGTGTATCAATGGTATTTTTATATCCCGTATTCGCTTCTTTAATAAGGCGGTTGGCAATTACCATGCAAACGGTCATCGCTCTGTGTCCCATTAGTTTTGATAATCCGGCAAGCGCAGAGCTTTCCATTTCGAAATTGGTTATTTTGAAACCATTGTATTCAAACTTTTCAATTTTATCATTTTGATTGGGATCAGCCAAAGGAACCCGCAGCTCACGTCCCTGAGGGCCGAAGAAGCCACCGGCAGCGATTGTAACGCCACGTACCATGTCTTCTTTAGCAATACGGTCAATCAGTTCCGCATTTGCATCAATCACATAAGGGGCAGGTGCACACATATTGCCCGACCATCCCATATGGTTCAGGAAGGCGCGTTCAAAAGCGAGATCACAGACTGCATTTCTTCCGTCGTAGAAGTTGAGCAGCCCATCAAAACCAATTGATTTTTGTGAACAAACAAAGGTACCAACCGGAGTATTGGGTTGCAAGCCCCCACAGGTGCCGATACGTACCAGTTCCAGTGAGCGGAGATGTTCTTTTTCTTCACGGGTCTGAAAGTCGATGTTTGCCAACGCATCCAGTTCATTCATTACAATATCAATATTGTCACAACCAATACCGGTGGAAACAACGGTAATACGTTTACCTTTATAAGTTCCGGTGATGGTTTTAAACTCGCGGCTTTCCACTTCAAATTCTTTCTTGTCGAAGTGAGAAGCTACGAGTGCTACTCGCCCGGGATCTCCAACAAGTATTACTTTATCTGCCAGTTGTTCGGGTTTTACATGAAGATGGAATACTGAACCGTCTTCGTTGATTATCAACTCTGAGGAAGGAAAATACTTTTTCATGCTGTTCAAAGATTTAGTTATAAACAAGTTCTTAATAAAATAACACAGAGTTCCACAAAGTGTTTATTAAAAGTGAAACTCTATGGAACTCCGTGTATATTATTGTGAGCAGGCTAATCGCTCAATGGTTTATTACTGTTTCCACCCATTGGTTTTGCTATGTTGTCCCGCATGGATGTATCAGCCTGGATATTTTTCATTTTATAGTAATCCATAATACCGAGGTTTCCGCTACGGAAAGCCTCTGCCATTGCTTTCGGAACTTCCGCTTCGGCCTGAATCACATTGGCACGTGCCTCTTCTGCTTTTGCTTTCATTTCCTGTTCGGTAGCTACGGCCATCGCACGGCGCTCTTCTGCTTTTGCCTGCGCAATGTTTTTATCTGCATTTGCCTGATCTATCTGTAAAGCTGCACCGATGTTTTTACCTATATCAATATCGGCAATATCAATTGACAGAATTTCAAAAGCTGTTCCTGCATCCAGACCTTTGCGAAGTACTAATTTGGAGATAGAATCCGGATTTTCGAGTACCGACTTGTGGTTTTCGGAAGAACCGATAGACGAAACGATACCTTCACCTACGCGGGCTAGGATTGTATCTTCACCTGCACCACCCACAAGCTGCTTGATACTGGCACGTACGGTTACACGTGCTTTGGCTATGAGCTGGATACCGTCTTTGGCTACAGCTGTAACAGGAGGTGTATCGATTACTTTCGGATTAACGGACATTTGAACAGCCTCAAACACATCACGTCCGGCAAGGTCAATAGCCGTAGCCATCTGGAAGGTGAGTTCTATGTTTGCTTTAGAAGCGGAAACCAACGCATGAACTACTCTTTCTACATGTCCTCCGGCCAGATAATGGGCTTCAAGTTCGTCACGGGTGATATTACTAAGGCCGGCTTTGTGGGCTTCAATCATGCCCGGTACGATAATATACGGCGGAACATTACGGATGCGCATCAGAAAAAGTTGTACCAGCGAGATGTTTACTCCCGAAACTTTGGCGGATAGCCAAAGGAAGAATGGTACGTAATGAAAGAAAAGAACCAGGAGAATAATACCTCCCGCTATCAGTAAGATAGTCAGATACATTGGTTCGACGTTCATAATGAGTTTTGAATTAAGTGAATATTATGATTTCTGTTTTTCTACAAAAATAGTTCCGTCTGTGATTCGGTTAACTACTATCGGTGTCTTTTCATCCAGCAGCCCGTCCATCGATTTTACTTCTATGATGTTACCGTCGATATCTGCATAACCAATTTGTGCCAGTCGGGTAGTGGTAATTCCTGTGTCACCTACTTTTACTTTATTGGCGGCACTTCGGTCTACTTTGGATGTAATGTCTTTTTTTAAAGCCAGTTTGTCCAGCGTTTTTGATCGCATAAACCATACGAGAGAACCGATGCATGCGATTCCTGATACCACCAAAGTGATGAATCCTGCACCCGTACCCATATAGGCGAAAGCATAATAATTGGCATAAATGATGCAACCCAGTGCTCCGAAGCCTGCCACGCTAATTCCTGGGATAACAAACAGTTCTACCAGAAAAAGTATTACTGCGGCAATAATGAGTACAACGATTATCAGTACATCCATAGTTTTGTTATTTTAGATTTTGTTTTTCTGTATTGCGTATGTCGATAGCCTCCTTGTCCAGTTCGCGGATCATCTGTTCTACCCGTTTTTCAAGATCAAGGATAGATGGAGCCATTTTTGTTTTTTCTTCTTTATTGGCACGTGCATACCACTGACGCTGACTGTCCAGTTTGCTTTCCTGCTGGCGATAGTCTTTTTCCTTCTGTTGGTATTTCTTGAACTGTTCTTTTGCCTGTGGAGATTTGAAATCATCCAGGTGATAATACGTTGTGTTATCATCAATAATGAATTCAAAGTCGGCCACAAATTGTTCTTGTGGCTTATGATTAATGGCAGCTTCCAATCTTTTTCTGGCATTGCTTACCTCTTGTTTGTCTTTCCAGGTTGTTTTTAATGATTTAAGTTGGGCCAGAGCTATGATTTGTTTCGGGTCCATTGCTTCATAATTGTACACCTGTTTTGATTCGTTCGGGATGAATACATACACACACACCTTGCCATCCGGCTGATAACGGTCTGAGGCAAACCATCCCAAGTTGTTGTATTCGTCGATGACGTACATATAGTCATTATAAGGCGAATTGAAAGGCATGCCTACATTTTCGGGGCTAAGATAGGTATCCGTATTCGTGTTATAGCGCGTCACAAAAATGTCATATCCACCCAAAGATCCTTCTCCGTCCGAAGCATAGTAGATTGTTACTCCGTCTGTCAGTACGTATGGATAGTTTGTATTGCCCGAAGCATTAATACTTCCCGGCAACTCCATGCCTTTACTCCATTCATCCAGCAATTTGTTCTTTGACAGAATATTGAGCAGTCCTTTTTTATCTTTTTCGCCGTAGTATATTTTGTTTGCGAGTTCTGTTTCGTAAACAGTCCCCGGATGTTCTCCCTCTGTTTTGAAAAAACTGTTGTATGAAAACAGTTTACCCGATTCTTCGCTGATTTTATATGCATCAAGAAAGTTCGCTTTATCTACAACAAAGCTGTCAATCACGCATACTTCTTCTACCCCTTTCAGCATACGAAGGTTGGATTTTGCTTTTTCCAATAATTTTTCAGCTTCTTCAGTAGGTCTTTTTTTCTTGGTAAGATCTTCTATGTAAGCTTCATAGTTTTTAATAGCTTCATCAAAACGATACAGGTCATTGTAGTTCTCAGCCAGATAAAGCTGTCCGGTAGGAATGCGTTTTTTTACTGCCAGTTCCAGATATTTCAACGCCTTGTCCGGCTCTCCGGTTTTCAGACAACAGACGCCGTACCACAGGTTATAATTTCCATTGGCGGGTTGGGATTTGACGTATTTTTCAAAGACAGGTTTGGCTTTATCGTATTGTCCTTTATTAAACATAGTCTTTGCCTGCTCCAGTGTTTGTGCAGATACACTTGTAAGGATCAGGCAGAAAAGAAAGAATAAAATATGCTTTTTCTTCATATAGGGTCTTGGCTTGTTATTCAGAAGTTCAAAAATACAAATTAATCGCGAATATTCCTTTTTTAAGTTATTCTATTATGTTAATTCTTCTTTAAATCATTCTTTTCACTTACTTTTGCAGCCAATTTTTGAAGATATGACAAAGTTTACAGAAGAAGAGCAAATCTTGCGTCGCATTGAGCGCCGGTTTAATAAAGGTGTAGTGCAATATAACCTGATAGAGGAGGGCGATAAAATTCTTATCGGTCTGTCGGGAGGAAAAGATTCGCTGGCCTTGATCGAACTGTTGGGAAGGCGGGCGCGTATCTTCAAACCCCGCTTTTCGGTGGTAGCGGTGCATGTCGTGATGAAGAATATTCCTTACCAGAGTAATCTGGAATATTTGCGGGCACATGCCGAAACATTTGGAGTACCTTTGGTGGTATATGAAACTTCGTTCGATCCTTCTACCGATACCCGTAAATCTCCTTGTTTCCTTTGTTCCTGGAACAGGCGAAAAGCTCTTTTCACGGTTGCCAAAGAGCAGGGATGCAATAAGATAGCTTTAGGGCATCACATGGATGATATTTTGGAAACATTGTTGATGAACCTTACTTATCAGGGAGCCTTTAGTACGATGCCTCCACGGTTGGTGATGAAGAAGTTTGATATGACAATTATACGTCCGATGTGTCTGGTACATGAGGCTGATTTAATAGAACTGGCTGCTTTACACGTTTACCAGAAGCAAGTGAAAAATTGCCCTTATGAA
>ENA-UEPL01002367-UEPL01002367.1-human-gut-metagenome-genome-assembly--contig:-NODE-2367-length-12590-cov-4.982338_pt1 | contig 12590 bp, 13 predicted proteins | sample MGYA00242896_ERZ507908 | MGnify/ENA primary metagenome ERZ507908 (study PRJEB26167, sample SAMN06115518) | human gut metagenome | host: Homo sapiens | place: China:Chongqing | collected 2015-08-20...
CGCACTCGGCGCAGGGGTAGATGGTTGCTAAAGCAACCGCGCCTCGGCGCGAGAATGTGCCAAGGCACATTCTTTTTATGTGTTCCAAAGGAAGGGGATATTCTGGGAAGAAAATCCCTTTGACAGGATCCCTGACAGGCATATCGCTGTGCAAAGAACTTTCCTGCAAATCGAAAGGAGACTTAAAAATGAGTTCTTTATGGCAAACCGTATCTGAAAACGTAGTATTTGTATTGCAGTTTCTTGCACTGATTGTGGTGATGTTTCTGATTGCCTATGTCATTGAAAAAGCAGTCAAGAAAAAAAATAACGACACAGAACGTGTCCTTGCAACCAGAAAAATTGTCGTGATCGGCGTTTTTTCTGCAATTGCAGCGATCCTGATGGTGCTGGAGCTTCCGGTTCCCTTCGCACCGTCCTTCTACGGACTGGACTTTTCAGAGCTGCCGGCGCTGATCGGTGCATTTGCATACGGACCGGTGGCAGGTGTCATGATCGAGTTTTGTAAAATTTTGATCAAGCTTGTATTAAAGCCCTCTTCCACAGCATTCGTCGGAGAGCTGGCGAACTTCTCCATCTGCTGTATGCTGGTGCTGCCTGCATCCGTGATCTACCTGACCAAAAAAACGAGAAAACAGGCGATTCTCGGCACCGTTGTGGGTACACTGATCATGACGGCGTTTGGCTCCTGCTTCAATGCCATTTATCTGCTTCCGAAATTTTCTGAGATGTATGGAATGCCGCTGGATGCGATTGTCGGAATGGGAACGGCAATCAACCCGGCGATCCACAGCATCAGCGGACTGGTGCTGATGTGTGTTGTACCGTTAAACCTCTTAAAAGGCGGCCTGGTATCCCTGATCACCATTTTGGTTTACAAAAAGCTCAGCCCGATCTTAAAGGCAGCGCATAAATAATAGAATGCACGCTCTGCGAGCATTCTATTGTCAGGAATAAAAAATATCGATTACATGGCTGCAAAGCAGCTGTCGTAATCCACACAAATTTTCACCACGCACCGCAGAGGCGAATCCCTCTGCGGTTTTGTTTTCCAAAAAAAGTGCGCCCTGCCCTCCGGGTTCTGATTTCTTTGGAAAAATTTAAGAAAGATTTTATGAAAGATGGGGGATTTTTCGGAGGCATTCCTGTACAATGAACTACAATGTGTAAAACCTGTGGGTTGACAGAAAAACACAACCGTATTATTGTATTATATAAATAATACAGAAAGGGCAAATCAATGGCTGCACTTGTGGAAGTTAAGGATATCTGCAAGACCTATAACCCCGGTGAGAACGAAGTCCGGGCGCTGGATCATGTGTCGGTATCCATTCAGGAAAAGGAATTTGTGGCGATTATCGGTCATTCCGGCTCGGGCAAATCGACGTTGATGAACATGCTCGGCTGCCTCGATGTGCCGACCAGCGGTTCCTATTTTTTACATGGAAAAGATGTGTCGCGCATGAGTGACGATGAACTGTCGGACGTCAGAAACCGGGAGATTGGTTTTATTTTTCAGGGCTTTAATCTGATCGCGAATCTGACGGCGCTGGAAAATGTAGAGCTGCCGCTCATTTACCGCGGCGTCGGCAAAAAAGAACGCCGGGAGCTGGCGGAAGCAGCGCTTGAAAAGGTCGGATTGGGACAGCGTATGTCGCATAAGCCGTCGGAGATGTCCGGTGGACAGCAGCAGAGGGTTGCGATTGCGCGGGCAATTGCACAGGCGCCGCCGGTGATCCTGGCGGACGAACCCACCGGTAATCTGGATTCGGGTTCCACCAAAGAAATCATGAGCATTTTAAAACAGCTCCACCGCGAGGGACGAACCGTGATTTTGATCACCCATGATAACGATATCGCGGCGCAGGCAAGGCGGGTCATCCGCATCAAAGACGGAAAAATCGAGGCGGATTTCGAACAGCAGGTAGAAGACTGGTAACTGCTCAGTAGGTCTGCGCATTTACTGCGCTGACCGTAAGAAAACTTAGACCGGAAGGCAAAAATCCTATCGGCACAGCCGATTTGGAATGGATTTTTGCGCGTAACTGTGAGGGTACTGAACAGTTTCGAAGATTGAAAAATTAAATTTTTCAATCTTGAGATTTGTGTCTGCGCGCACTTGACACAAACTCGGCATGCGCAAAAAGCGTGCGCAGAAATGAGAGGAAAGACTGAAAATGAGCGATCAGATGGATAAAATGGAGAGCACGCAGGAAATCGGCACAGAACAGACTGCAAAGGAAAAACGTGCAGCAAAGAAAAAAGAGCGGGCAGTCAAAAAGGCGTCCGGAACCGGGAAAAAGCACCGCAAGGCATGGATTGCAGCGATTGTTACAGTAGCGGTCATTGGCGTAGGGCTGTATGTGAAAGCGAGCAGCAGCAAGGTGCTTCCGAGCGTCCTGTGTCAGGCGGCAGCTGTCGGGGATGTGGAGGAGATACTTTCAGCAAGCGGCAAGGTGGGCAGTGCGGAAACGCAGACCTACTATGCGCCGGTCGGCACGATTGTGCAGGAGCTCCATGTCAAAGAAGGTGACGAGGTACATAAGGGAGAGGTTTTGGTGACGTTCGACACAGCGGATCTGGAGCTGACGAAGAAAAAGGCGGACCTGGATGCGGAAGCGAGTAAAGACAGCTATCAGAGCGCTCTGCAGCAGAGCAATGAAAATCAGAATAAATATTCCGACGCGTCCATCGGTCTCGATGAATTAAAACAGATGAAGGAAGATCAGGAGCAGTATGTTCAGGGTCTGAAATACGAGCTGGAGGATGACAAGAACGCAAAGCGCAAGGATCTAAACGAATGGGACAAGAAGCTGATGCAGGAGCAGAACTATCAGAACCGGAAGCTTTCCGAGCAGCAGGCATATGGCGGCGATACGGAGTCCATCAGTGAAGTCATTGACAATATCAACAGTCAGCGTGCGGATGTGGCGAACCAGCTGAGCATGATCGACAGCGACGAAAAGATTCTGCAGAAGCAGCGCCTGATTGACGCTGAGCAGAAAAAGCTGGAGGATATGCAGGAGGAAATTCAGAAACGCGAGAGCAAAAAAGATTCCTCCGAGAACGGCATTTTAAACGGCTATGATAAAAAGAGCAAAGAGGCGAGCGTAGAAAGCGCAAGGTTGAATGCCGATCAGGCAGCCTCCGATCTGGAAAAGGCGCAGGAAGGCATTATTGCGGACTTTGACGGAATCATCAGCGGGATTAAGACTGCAGCCGGAAGCCGCGTGGAAAAGGGCAGCGAGCTGTTCACCATCCAGAGCAGCAGCGCGGTACAGGTAACGGTTGAACTGAGCAAATATGATCTGGAAAAGGTCAAAGAGGGACAGAGCGCGACGGTGACGGTCGCAGGCGTTTCCTATTCGGGAACGGTGAGCCGGATCAACCGCGTTGCCCAGAATAACGCCCAGAATACACCGGTCGTTTATGCGGATGTGATGATCGAAAATCCGGACGGCAATATTTTCCTCGGCATCGAAGGAAAGGCGGAGATCCTGACCGGTTCCGCAGAGGGCGTGGTGCTCGTCCCCTATGAGGCGGTCAATACGGATAAGGATGGGGATTTCTGCTATCTGGTAAAAGACGGCGCCATTGTGCGGCAGAATGTTGTAACCGGAATCTCCAGTGATACGGATGTTGAAATCAAAGAAGGAATCAGCGAGGGGGATACGGTTGTGATTTCCTCTGATATGGAGCTGATGGAAGGACTGCAGGTAAATCCTGTGATGCAGTAAGCAAAAGGAGAATATATGTCACAGGTTTGGGAATATATCAAAATTGCGCTGATGAACATCAAGAGCAATAAGGGACGGTCTGTTCTGACGATGCTGGGCATTATCATCGGTATTTCCTCTGTCATCATGATTATTTCGGTCGGAAATGGCATCAAGTCAGAGGTAAACGGTGAGTTAAATGATATGGCTGGCGGACAGGTCGCAATTTATACGGATATGCAGCAAAATCAGGAGGAACAGGTTTTCTTTGATGAAGAAGATTTTGATGCAATTCAGGAAAAGGTGGCCCATGTCAAAAGCGTCACGCCGGTTTATAACATATATGGCTCTACGAGTACCCGGAAGGGAAGCTTTGACATCATGCTCAGCTGCGGGACAGCTGGCTTGAAGGACTATAGCAAAGACCCGATCATCAAAGGACATTTCTTTACAGAAAATGATTATTATGGGGCAAAAAAGGTCTGCGTGATCCCGGAGAGCACAGCGAGGACATTATTTGGCACGACGGATGTGGTCGGAATGATGCTGAATCTGGATATCGACGGTATTTCCCAGGAATTTGAAGTGATCGGTATCCGGCAAGATAGCAGCGCCGCATTGATCAATATGACGAGCGGAGGAATGCAGACCATGGAGATCCCGTTGTCGACGCTGGAAACCTTCGGCTATTATGTGAGCGATTTTTCAGACTTTTACATTATTGGGGAAAGCAATGAATATACCTCGAAGATCGCAAAGGACAGCGTGAGCCTTCTGGAAAAACGCCATAATGTGCGCGGAAAGGGAATTATTTTAGTGCAGAGCTTTAACGATGCGCTTGCCCAGGTCAACAGCGTATTGAATTACATCACGATTTTTGTTGTTTTGGTAGCGGCGATTTCTCTGCTGGTGGGCGGCATTGGCGTTATGAATATCATGCTCGTATCAGTTACGGAGCGGACGCGGGAAATCGGAATCCGTAAAGCGCTCGGTGCAAGAACCGGTTCTGTACTGTTGCAATTTTTGTCCGAATCTGCAATTATTACATTGTTGGGAGGATTGATCGGAATCTTGCTGGGCGTACTGGGCGCATTTGGCGTCTGCAGCCTGATCGGCTTTTCGGCAAAGGTGAAGCTGTCTACGGTGTTGGGCGCGACGCTGTTTTCTTCAGCGGTTGGAATTTTCTTCGGAATCTATCCTGCAAAAAAGGCTGCAAAATTGAGTCCGATTGAAGCACTCCGGCATGAATAAACTGGCATAAAAAGAGGGCAAAGATTTGTGTCTGCTCGCACTTGACACAAACTTGGCATGCGCAAAAAAACGTGCGCAGAAATGGGAGGAAAAATGGAACAGCTGCACACATTTGAAATTAAGGATCAGTTCTATCTGGACGGAAACCCGTTTCGGATTATTTCCGGCGGAATGCATTATTTCCGGGTACTTCCGGAATACTGGGAAGACCGCCTGTTAAAATTAAAGGCGCTGGGCTGCAATACCGTAGAGACGGTCGTACCATGGAACCTGCACGAGCCGAAAAAGGGCGAGTTTGATTTTACCGGGGAAAAGCTTCACGGGCTGACAGACCTTGTAGGCTATGTAAAGCTTGCGCAGAAGCTCGGACTGTGGGTGATCCTGCGTCCGTCCCCGTATATCTGCGCGGAATGGGAGTTTGGCGGATTCCCGGCATGGCTGCTTGCAGACGGCGATATGGCGCTGCGGACGAGCGACGAGCGGTATCTGCGTCACGTCCGGGACTATTACAAGGTGCTGATGCCTTATCTTGCGCCGCTGCAGATCACACAGGGCGGACCTGTTTTGATGATGCAGGTGGAAAACGAATACGGTACCTTTGGAAATGATAAAAAATATATCAAGGCGCTGCGGGATATGATGCGCGAAGGCGGAATCGATGTACCGCTGTTCCAGTCGGATGGCCCGGCCGATGATATTTTTCAGAATACAGCGGTGGAGGACCTGTTTCCGACGGCAAACTTTGGCAGCAGAGGGAAGATCGCATTTGACTGTCTGAAAAAATATAATCACGGCGGTCCCTGCATGTGCGCAGAGCTGTGGGTAGGGTGGTTTGATGCCTGGAGAAGCGGAAAGCATCATACAACGGATGCAGATCAGGCGGCAAAGGAGCTTCACGAGGTTTTAGAGGGCGGCAGTGTCAATCTGTATGTAGCGGAGGGCGGAACGAACTTCGGCTTCATGAACGGTTCTAACTATGGAGAGTTTTTGACACCGGATGTAACGTCCTACGATTATGATGCATTGCTGACAGAGGACGGTCAGATTACTGAAAAGTATAAAAAATGTCAGCAGGTGATCGCAGAGTTTGAGCCACAGCAGGAAGTAGAGCTCTTGCCGCCGGTAAAGCGCAGCGCATACGGAGAAGCGCCCGTTGTGGCAAAGACCGATCTGTTCCATGCCCTGCCGGATCTGGCGCAGCCACAGGAGAGTGTAACGCCGCAGGCGATGGAACGGATGGGACAGAGTTACGGCTACATGCTGTATTCTGCTGTTCTGGAATCCAGCTCGGAGCTAAACAGCCTGAAATTATTCAAAGCGGCGGACCGCGCAATCGCATTTATTGATAAACAGCGCGCGATGACAGCATACGACCGGGAGCTGGAAGTGCGTCATGAGGTAGGACCGTTCCATGGGAAAAATATGCACCTCGACATTCTGGTGGAGAACATGGGACGCGTCAACTACGGACCGTACTTAAACTGGCAGAGAAAAGGTATCGACGGCTGCGTTATGATTAACGACCGTTTTGCACAGCATAACTGGAAGCAGTATGCATTGCCCATGACGAACCTGGATCAGCTGAACTTTGAAGCCGGTTATGAAGAAGGACTTCCTGCCTTTTATCAGGTAGAATTTAACGTAGACGAGCCTGCAGATACGTTCCTGGATATGACAGGCTGGGGCAAGGGCTTCGTGGTTGTAAACGCCTTTAATCTTGGACGCTTTTGGGAAGAAGGTCCCCAGCGCCGCCTCTATCTGCCTGGCGCATTATTAAAGCCCGGCAAAAACGAGCTTTTGATTTTCGAAACAGAAGGGAAACACAAAGCTACAGTAATCCTGTGTGATACGCCGGATCTCGGAGACGAGTGATCCGGAAATCAAAAGCGTGATAGATAGTCAACGCTGCAGCAACAGGCATATGCATACCTTTTGGGAGGGCGGTTTTGCTTGACCGCCCTCTTTTTCTGTTGTAATCTGATAAAGGTAAGAAAGAGACGCAGGAGGAAGCGATGGAACTGGAATTTGACGTACATGTGGATGCGAATGCGTTATACGATTATATGCTCCGCCATACCTTTACAAAGGCTGCGGGGATTCTGGGAAGTACAGCAGGCGCGCTCGGCATTGTTGTAGGCATGATGCAGCGGTATCCGATTTATGTGATTTTCGGCGCGGTGGTTTTACTGTATCAGCCGGTGTCTTTATGGCTGCGTGCGCAGAAACAGGCGCTGCTTCCCGTTTTTAAGGAGCCTCTTCATTATAAGATGACCGAAGAGGGCGTGGAGGTTTCCCAGAAGGAGACGCAGCAGTTTCAGAAATGGGAAGATATGTACCGCGCGGTTTCCACAGGCAAAAGCCTGATTTTGTATACAGACAAAATTCATGCCAGCATTTTCCCGAGAAAGGATCTGGGCGAGAAACAGTCTGCGGTAATCGCGATGATTTCTTCCCATATGGAGCCTGGAAAGGTGCAGATCCGCTCTTAAAAGGCGGCAGAAAAGAGGTAGCGATGATCATCGAAAGTTTGTGTGCGGACGATACGTTCGCATTTGGAAAAAAGCTCGGTGAAGCTGCAGAACCGGGAACTGTCTACACGCTGGTAGGCGATCTTGGCGTTGGCAAAACCGTGCTGACACAGGGACTGGCAGAGGGACTTGGCATCACAGAGGCGGTCAACAGCCCCACCTTTACGATTCTGCAGGTCTATGAGGAAGGACGCCTGCCGCTGTATCACTTTGACGTGTACCGCATCGGCGATGTGGAGGAAATGGACGAAATCGGCTATGAGGATTATTTTTACGGGGACGGTGTCTGCCTGATTGAGTGGGCGAACCTGATCGAAGAGATCCTGCCGGAAAAATATACTGAAATCCGAATTGAAAAAGACCTGGAAAAAGGCTTTGATTACCGGAAAATTACAGTGACGGAGGTGGAAGCATGAAGGTGCTTGGACTGGACAGCTCCGGCCTTGTGGCTGGGGTTGCATTGATACAGGATGATGTTTTGATTGCGGAATATACGACGAATTACAAAAAAACACATTCCCAGACGCTGCTTCCGATGCTGGATGAACTGCGCAGGATGGTGGATCTCGATTTAAAGAGCATTGACCTGATTGCGGTTGCGGCAGGTCCCGGCTCCTTTACAGGGCTGAGAATCGGCTCTGCGACGGCGAAGGGGCTCGGACTTGCACTGGATATTCCGCTGGCAGCAGTACCGACGGTGGATGCCCTCGCTTATAACCTGTACGGCTGTGAACAGCTGATCTGCCCGATGATGGATGCGCGCAGAGGACAGGTATATACTGGAATTTATACGTTTGTGAACGGTGAGATGCAGGTGATCCAGGAACAGTGCGCGATTTTTGTAGAAGAGCTTGTAGGCAGACTGAAAGAAGAATGCAAAAAATACGGCAAAAAAGTGGTTCTGCTGGGGGATGGTGTTCCGGTCTATCGGGAAAAAGTGCAGGAAATCCTGCAGGGGCAGTGTGAATTTGCACCTGCAAGCTGCAACAGACAGCGTGCGGCGTGTGTTGCTGTCTTAGGACAAAGCTTGGCGGCAGCAGGCAAAACGGTAAGCTCTGACGATTTTGCACCGGAATATCTGCGCATGTCCCAGGCAGAGCGCGAACGGATGGAAGCAGACGAGGCGCATCGTGAGCTGATGAAAGCCGGGATCACCAAATGAGTGTAAAAACGGACACGGAAAACAAAAAGGGCATGCTTGTGTTTGGACAGCTTCCGCAAACATCTGCGAAGGAAGCAGCAGAGCTGGAGGCGTCCTGTTTAAAGGAAGCGTGGAGCAAAAAAGCGTGGGAAGACGCGCTGGAAGATAAAAATGCGTGGTATGCGGGCGCGTGGCTGGATGGCAGGCTGGTCGGCTGCTGCGGACTGTGGCAGTCCTTTGAGGATGCGGACATCTGCAACGTTGCGGTGGATCAGACCCTCAGACGGCAGGGAATCGGTGAACAGCTGCTTCTTTTTTTGATGGAAAACGGAAAAAAACGGGGCGTGAAAAATTTCACGCTCGAAGTGCGCAGATCCAACGAGGCTGCAATTGGACTATATCATAAGCTTGGATTTCTGGACGAGGGCGTGCGTCCCAATTTTTATGATTCGCCGAAGGAAGATGCTTTGATTTTATGGAAAAAGCAGGAAACGCAGGGATAATTTACCGCTGTTTATTGTGCATAAGAAGCGCTACAATGAGCAGGAAAAGGAGGTTGCCATGCGGAAATGGAAACAGAATGAAGCTGTGCTGCAGTCTGTTATCTGCAACCGATGCGGAAAACCGCTGAAGGTAGAAAACGGAGTGCTGAAAGAAGGCTGCCTGCAGGTATGTCAGACGTTTGGCTATTTTAGCGCAATGGATGGAACACAAGTCAAATTTGACCTGTGCGAGACATGCTATCAGGAGTTAAAGAAAAGCTTTCTGATTGCACCGCAGGAAGAGGAAGCGACAGAGCTTCTCTGAATGAAAAACAGATATTTTATCATTTAGAAATGAGGAATAGAATGCTTGAAGTTTGTCTTTTGGGAACCGGAGGAATGATGCCGCTGCCATATCGGTGGCTGACGTCCCTGATGGTTCGTTATAATGGAAAAAGTGTCCTGATCGATTGCGGAGAGGGTACACAGATTGCGATGAAAGAAAAAGGATGGAGCCCAAAGCCTATCGACGTGATCTGTTTTACTCATTTTCATGCAGATCATATCAGCGGGCTGCCCGGAATGCTTTTAACAATGGGAAATGCAGAACGGACAGAACCCTTGACGGTAATCGGTCCCAAAGGGCTTACCAGGACGGTGAATGCGCTCCGTGTGATTGCACCGGAGCTTCCGTTTGAAATCAGATGTATTGAATTTGAAGAAAATGAACAGACCCTGTGTTTTGATGGGCTGAGAATAGAAGCCTTTCGGGTCAATCATAATGTTGTCTGCTATGGATACAGTCTTTCGATTGACCGTGCAGGCAAGTTCCAGCTGGATAAGGCGGAAGCACTGGGAATTGAGCGGCGCTACTGGAACAAGCTGCAGAAAGGCGAGACACTGGAGCTGGATGGGAAAATCTATACGCCGGATATGGTCATGGGAGAAGCCAGAAAGGGACTGAAGGTCACTTACTGTACGGATACCAGACCGACGGAAGGCATTGTAAAGCATGCGGCAGGTTCGGATCTTTTTATCTGCGAGGGCATGTACGGGGAGCCGGAAAAGAAAGATAAGGCAAAAGAACATAAGCACATGACGTTTCTGGAAGCTGCGGACATGGCGAAGCGCGCACAGGTGAAAAGGATGTGGCTTACCCATTACAGTCCGTCACTGGTGCATCCGGAGGAATTTATGGGCGGCGTGCGCAAAATATTTCCGGATTCCTTTGCAGCAAAGGACGGATGGACCCAGGATCTTGCATTTGAGGAAGAGTGAGGCGTAAGGACATGACAGATACAAAAGAAAAAGATGTGCTCCTATTGGCGATCGAAAGCTCCTGTGACGAAACGGCGGCGGCTGTCGTCAAAAACGGCAGGGAAGTGCTTTCCAACGTCATTTATTCGCAGATTGACCTGCATACGCTTTACGGCGGTGTAGTGCCGGAAATCGCGTCACGCAAGCACATTGAAAAGATAAATCAGGTTGTCCGTAAGGCACTTGCGGATGCAAGCTGCACGCTGGAGGATATTACAGCGGTCGCAGTGACCTACGGGCCGGGACTGGTCGGTGCGCTTTTAGTCGGTGTGGCGGAAGCAAAGGCAATTGCATTTGCTGCGAACAAGCCGCTTGTCGGTGTGCATCATATCGAGGGGCATATCAGCGCCAATTATATTGAAAATAAAGAACTGGAACCGCCATTTTTATGTCTCGTCGTATCGGGTGGACATTCCCATCTCGTCCGGGTAAAGGATTACGGGGAATATGAAATCCTCGGAAAAACAAGGGATGACGCAGCCGGAGAAGCCTTTGATAAAGTTGCGCGCGCAATCGGACTTGGATATCCTGGCGGGCCCAAAATCGATCGCGTATCAAACGAAGGCAATCCGGAGGCAATTATATTTCCGCGTGCCAAAATCGCAGATAACGTATATGATTTCAGCTTCAGTGGCTTAAAGTCTGCTGTTTTGAACTATTTAAACGGGTGCCAGATGAAAGGCATAGATATCAATCAGGCTGATGTCGCTGCTTCCTTCCAGAAAGCAGTGGTGGACGTTTTGGTAGAACACTCGATGGATGCTGTAAAACGGTATCATGTGGACAAATTTGCCATTGCAGGAGGTGTTGCGTCAAACAGCCATCTGCGGGCGGCACTGGAGAGCGCGTGCAGCAAACAGGGCGTGAAGTTTTTCAGACCATCTCCGATTTTGTGCACGGATAATGCTGCAATGATCGGGGCGGCAGGATATTATGAGTATTTAAAGGGTGTCCGGCATGGCTGGGACTTAAACGCAGTGCCGAATCTGAAACTGGGAGAGAGAATCTGATGAAAAAAACATTCTGTACGGCAATCGTACTGGCGGCAGGCTCCGGAAAAAGGATGGGAACAAGGATTGCAAAGCAGTATCTCGAAATAGACGGGAAACCGCTTCTGTACTATACGCTCCTTGCTTTTGAACGTTCTCCGCAGATAGATAAGATCATACTGACTGTCGGCAGTGAAGAACAGATTTCCTATTGTCAGGAGACTATTTTGCGTCCCTATGGCTTTCAGAAGGTTGCTTCGGTGATCACAGGTGGAAAAGAACGCTATGATTCCGTCTGGAGGGGACTGCAGGCGGTAAAGGAAAACCTGCCAAAAGAAGCGGCAGAGGGAATTGTGTTTATTCACGACGGAGCAAGACCCATGGTATCGGAGGATATTCTGGAACGGTGTTTTCAGGATGCCCAAAAATATCATGCGTGTGTTGCCGCAGTGCCGGTAAAGGATACGATTAAAATTGCGGATGAAAACGGCTTTGCGGAAACGACACCCCGCAGGGATCGCGTATGGCAGGTGCAGACACCTCAAACATTTTCATTTGGGTTGATTTATGATGCTTATGCCCGGCTTGCAGAACAAAAAGATACTTTGGCGGAAAAAGGAATCCAAATTACGGATGACGCGATGGTGGTGGAGACATTTACAGATCATCCGGTGAAACTGACTGAGGGAAGCTACCGTAATCTGAAAGTGACAACACCGGAAGATCTTCCGCTCGCAGAAAAATATCTGCACAGTTAAAGGATTTGGACATGTTTTTTCTAGGTCGGAAACCGGCTGTTTTCAACAAAAAATAGGCTTTTTACAAAAAAAGTAAAAAAAACGAAAAAGAGTGTTGACATTCCTGTAAAGCTCTGATAGAATACATCTTGCGCTGATGAAGCGCGGCAAGTTCAAAAGATGAGCCGAATGACCCGGAGAGGTATCGAAGCGGTCATAACGAGGCGGTCTTGAAAACCGTTTGTCCGAAAGGGCGCGTGGGTTCGAATCCCACCCTCTCCGTTAGATTCCAGCAAATAGTCTTGCGGAGCATGGCTGTGGATGGAATCCTCCAGATACAATCGTAAGATTGTCATATTGGTAAATGTGAATCAGCACATGGAGAAGTACCCAAGATGGCTGAAGGGACACCCCTGGAAAGGGTGCAGG